>Ga0075163_10001615_pt1 | contig 30483 bp, 20 predicted proteins | sample JI1023141ADNA_FD_71478 | JGI IMG/M metagenome (GOLD analysis project Ga0075163, IMG submission 71478) | Wastewater effluent complex algal communities from Wisconsin, to seasonally profile nutrient transformation and Carbon sequestration -... | ecosystem: Engineered > WWTP > Effluent > Algae...
CAGTACAGTCGGACGCCATTAAGGTCCAAAAGACAGTGGCTGTAGCCGCATTGCAAGCCAATTTATCTGAGGTTTTGCATAAAGTTAAATCAGAAGTAGTGGTGGTTAAATATCTAAACTTAGCTAGGTCCTGCGCTCCCGGTACCGTCTGCATCTGGCCTGAATGGTCGTTTCCTGCTACCTTCAGCAAAAGTCCACATCTCTTTGAGGCTTTAGCGGTATTTCCTAAGCGTGACAAACAGTCCTGGGTGGTGGGCACCTCCGACCGTGGAGCGCACGGAGAGCTCTATAACTCTGCCTGCGCTATCGAGTCTAGCGGTGAGGTTTTGCCTCAGGTGTATCACAAGCGCTATTTGGTCCCTGTCGGAGAATACCTGCCCGACTGGATTAAGGCTACACCCCTGCGATTTATGATGTTTGGCAATAATGAGCTGCCAAAAGAATCAAGCTCTGGCTTGCTGCCAGTGATTTTGCCGCTGCGCCAGGTAAAAATTGCGCCAGTGATTTGTTTTGAAGCTGCTTATCCGCGACTCTGTGCTCAGTCTGTCAGGGCTGGCGGCGAGCTGCTTGTGGATTGTAGCGATAATAGTTGGTTTAAAGGCTCAATACTGAGCGATCAGATGGTCTCCTTTTGTGTCTTGCGGGCTGTCGAAAACCACCGTTCATTTGTCTTTGCCACAGCACTCGGTCCCTCCACGATAATCGATAGCACCGGCCATATACTGGCTCAAGCGCCCCGTCAAAAAGAGAGTACAGTCAAGGCTGTGGTCCCCCTCGAAAGCGATTTAACGCCATATACGCGCTGGTGTTTTTAGAGATGACAATGTTTGACCGCTATGTCTTTTTTGAGATGTTGCAGTGGCTAAGCATCGGTACTTTAGTCATACTAGGCTTGTTTTTTGGTACTGCCGAATTTGGCAACGCCTTGAGTGTTATGCAAGAAACAGGCATGCCACTACATACGGTGTTGTCGGTCATGGCTCTGCAACTGCCTACTGGCCTTGGCTATTGCTTGCCTGGTGGGGTGGTGATAGCGACAATGCTTGTCTTAATGCGTCAAAGTGATGATTGCGAAATCATCGCTCTGCAGCTTCTGGGCACACCAATGCGTCGTATTTTGTTGCCTTTTCTCTGCACAGGATTGGCTGGTGCACTTGCTTGCTTTGCTCTTTGCGAAAAATTCGCTCCCCAGTCCAGAGACCTGTCCCGTAAGCTTTTTGCCAGCGAGTTGAGGCACACTGTCAGACCTTTTCCCAGCAAAAACGAAGTGAGACTACTCAATAAGTCTGGTGGCGTAGATAGAATAATTGCTCTGGGACCGGCCCAGGGCGCTACTGTGCAAGGCTTTGCTAGTTATGACTTGACTCATTTACCTGTAATTAAATTGATTAGCGCCCAGTCAGCGACCTGGCAGGATAGTAACTGGACTCTTTTAAACGGTCATCTGTTTGATCTGTTTAGTAGTGATGTACATCAGACACAGAGCCGTTTTGATGCCATGCACCTGAGGGATGTAATTAAAGTTTCAGATCTGGTCGACAGAGGCTTTAAGACCACGCTGGATAAGACCACAGCAGAATTAGCTGGAGATATAGCTTTTCTAAAGAGTGTCAACAAGGCTGTGCCCAATTATCTCTATTTCCAATATTTTCGCCGTTATACGCATCCACTCAGCTGTTTTTTGTTGGTTTTTGCTGCGGCACCTCTGGCCTTACTGCGGCGCCGTAGACCTTCCAGTTTTTCTCTTATATATGGCGGGGGTCTTATTTTGACATTCTTCTTGCTGCAACAAGTTTGTCTGTCTCTGACCACTAATGGACGCCTCGATCCATTTATGGCTTCAGTTCTACCTTCGTTGCTTTTACTCTTGATTGGGCTCTGTACAACTGCTGTCTTGCGCCGCGCTTAAACTATTGGCTCTTTTGTCAGCCAAAATTACCTTGGTATAAGCCAGCTTGTCTGCTAATCTGCGACCGTCATTTTTGAGCATCAGATAGTACTCCAGCACAAGTAGGATTGAAGTCAACGTAATGCAGGTTGTTTTAAAAAATTGAAGTGCAGCGCTCGTGTCGCTTGGCGTTGAATGAGCGGTTTGCCACAGTGTTGTGACTATTTGAAAAACAAAATAAGGACCCAGTAAGACCAGATTGCGCAACGCATTTTGCCAGACACCAGGAGGACCAGAGCCCTTTGTGTTGACAAGCCTGATGCCTGTCAATAATTTGCCGACACTACAGCTCTTGCCCGTAAGAGTATCTCTAAACACGTAAATGACAAAAGTCAAAAATTGAACATGCATCAAGCTGCTTGCTGCCAGTCCAGTAACGAGACGGACACCAAACAATATTGCAGTAGCAAGCCAGAGACAAATAATATAGTCGTATACCCATGCTGCCATAATGCGGCGCAGCACGGGCGCTCTTTCAGTCAAAGATTGGTGTGGCATGGGTATTCTCTACTTTCAATTGCTAGAATAGCCCCATGACTATTGTGACTTCACCTGGTTTAAATTCAAATTTTCTTCGCCATTTGGGCGTGCACGAGTTTTATGAGTAAAAAGCGACTTGGTCGAGGCAAAAGTGAGCAAGGCGGCCAGTCTGATTTGCCAACAGAGCCGCTGGACAACTTGCAAAAAAATGCGGCAGACCAATCTCAAGACGAGTGCCAAGGTGCATCGTCAGACAAATCTCAAGACTTATCTCCAGCAGAATCTCAAGACCATCTAATAGATGGCAAGGTGGCGCCCGGACATGAGTCAAAATCCGGGGTGGGCCCAGCTGCTTTTACAAATGATGATTTGCCTCGCCGTGCCGCTATGCCAGCCAAACCTCTCAAACCGCTTAAGCCATTAAAACCAAGAGCTTCTCAAACCAGGGTGCCACGTCTATCAGTCGCTCAGCCCGCCGCGCCACCCGGTCGGCTGCAAAAAGCCCTATTTAATTATCTTGGATTTTTCGTGCATCTAATTGCTTGCTTCCCATTTACTCTCATTTTAGGCTTTGTTGGTGGCGCAATCATCGGTCTGGCTGGGCTAAAGGCAGGCACCACTTTGTCCTGCATAATACTGGCACTTTTGTTTGGCTCAATGTCTATGCTTTACGGCTTTCTCACAGTAAAACTGACTGCTTTTTTCTTCCGTCATAATGCCGTTGTGCTGCGCCATGTTACATCGGGCGCTATTGGATTCTGGCTACTGGCATCAACTTTGTACATTTTTTCGATTCCCAAAGCGCCGGCTGAGAGCGTCGCGGTGCTTGTCGGATGTATTTGTAATGCTTTGAGTCAGTATCTGACGATGCAAATGCTCACCAGGCATAAGCCTGCTTTACATCCGCCTTCCGCTTAGTTTTTAGCTATACTTGACCTACTACCAAGTAAGAGAGCGATGAGACATTTAGTAACCGGCGGTTCGGGATTTTTGGGCAATTTGATTGCCAAGCATTTAATTGAGAGGGGCGAAGAAGTCCATATTTTGGACATCTGGGAGGATCCAGAGGGGCCTAAAGCTGCCAGTTTTATCAAGGCCGATATACTCGACAGAGATGCTGTCAGGGCCGCTCTCCTGGGCGTCAATGTGGTGCATCATACTGCCGCTCTGGTGCCAGTCACCAAAGCCGGTGAGATGTTTCGCAAAGTCAATGTTGAAGGCACTCGGATCATGGCTGAAGAGGCTGCGCGGGCTGATGTAGAGTGCTTTGTTAATATGAGCTCTTCGGCTATTTATGGCATCACCAAATCACCAGTCAATAGCGCTGCTGTGCCGCACCCGGCTGAAGAATACGGTCAAAGTAAGCTGGATGGTGAGCTTGCCGCCAAAGATGTTAGTGAAAAAACTGGCATGCCTTTGATATCAGTGCGTCCGCGAACAATCATTGATAAGGGCAGGCTTGGTATCTTTCAGGTTTTATTTGATTGGATTAAAAGTGGTGTCAATGTCTATGTTATTGGTGATGGCACTAATCGCATCCAGTTTTTGCACGCTCAAGATTTGATCAACTGTTATTTGCTCCTGGTGGATTTGCGCAAACCAGGCTTTTACAACATGGGTACCGATCGCTTCAATAGTATAGAAAACAATCTGGCTAACTTAATCAAGCATGCCGGATCGCGTTCTATAGTCAGACATCTACCCAATGATCTCACTAAATTTTCGCTGCTCACACTTGATAAATTGGGGCTCAGTCCTCTTGCTCCCTGGCATTATTTGAGTTATGGCGAAGACTTTTTCTTTGATGTAACCGCTCTTAAGGAGCTCGGTTGGCAGCCGCAATACTCCAATGATGAGATGCTTATCGAGAGTTACGATAGTTTTGTAGCCAATTACGAAAGTGCTATGAAAGGCAAGGAAGGCTCAGCACACAGGAAACCACTAAAAGGAAAAGTTTTGGCTTTAGTCAAAATGGTTTCACGGTTTTAAAAGTGCCGTTGTCAGTCAAATACCAGGCAGGTAGTTTGTTTATGCGCTGCGATACTTGATCTAAAATATTCGAGGACGCAGGAGCAGTTATGTCTAATAAGTTGGTCTCAAAACAATTAAAATCTGCCGGGATATTGGTCTTGCTTTTTGCCCTTTTTCCTTGGCCGGTTAAGGCTGATGGTGGTGCATCGCTAGTCCGGTGGCGTAGCTTTGACGACTCTATCTTTGCCGAGGCCAAGCGTGACAATAAGTTGGTCTTGCTTGACCTTGAGGCAGTCTGGTGCCACTGGTGTCATGTCATGGACGAGAAGACTTATGCCGATCGTTCTATTGCAGACATACTGGCCAGCAAATACATCTGTATTAAGGTAGACCAGGACGCCCAGCCCGATCTCTCTAACAAGTACGAGGAATACGGCTGGCCCGCTACTATCATTTTTGATGGCGATGGGCGCGAGATAGCCAAGCGTTCAGGTTATATCAATCCTGAAAAAATGAAAAACTTACTTACTGCCGTAATCAAAGATCCCACACCTGAGCCTGATGATAGTGCCAAAGTCGCTACTGTGGATAATGTGCTAACCAGCAAGGACAAGCTTGCCGATATAGCCGATGGCAAGCTACCAGAGCGCCTCAAGCAGGAGCTTATTGATAAGCACCTGGCTGGTTATGACTCTAAATATGGTGGCTGGGGTACTTATCAGAAATTTTTAGATAGCGATAGTGTTGAATACAGTCTGCTCTTAGGCAATGGTGGAGATAAAGCGGCGCTAGCTCGAGCCAAAAAGAGTCTGGACGGCGAGCTTAACTTACTCGATCCGGCCTTTGGTGGACTTTATCAATACAGTACAGATGGCGACTGGCAACACCCGCACTACGAAAAAATCATGCAGACCCAGGCCGATGGTTTGAGGGCTTACGCTCTTGCCTACAGTGTCTATAACGATAAACGCTATCTCAGTGCTGCTAAATCTATCGCTGCCTACTTGCAAGACTATCTCACTGCTCCAGATGGAGCCTTTTACACCAGCCAGGATGCCGACCTGGTTAAGGGGCAGCACTCAGAGGACTATTTTGCTCTGACCGCCCAAAAGCGCCTTAAGCTCGGCCTGCCGCGCATAGACAAGCATAACTACAGCCGCGAAAACGGCTGGGCAATAACGGCTCTGGCTGCTCTGTACGGAGCCAGTGGTGAAAGCGAGTATCTCAAACAGGCTAAAAGAGCTTGCGACTGGGTTGTTGCTAATCGGTCAATATCGGGTGGTGGCTTCAGTCACGATGCTCGCAATTTTTCCGGTCCTTATTTGGGCGATACCTTGTCTATGGGGCGGGCTTTTGTTGCACTTTATCAGGCTACTGCTGACCGGCGTTATTTGCTTCAAGCCAGAGCCTGTGCCGACTTTATCGACAAGCACTTCAGGGCTGACTCTGGCTTTGTCACATCAGATGCCACTGCCAGTAGGGTCGTAAAGCCGGTCGCTCTATTGGACGAAAACATTATCCTGTGTCGCTTTGCTAATCAGCTCAATCAGCTCACTGGTGAAGCTAAGTACCGTGCTATGAGTGATCATGCCCTGGCCTATCTAGCCACACCGGCGGCTGCTTATAAGCGCAAAATACTAGTGGCCGGTATACTGCTCGCTAATAGAGAAGCAAACACTGTGCCATTGCATATTACTGTTGTGGGCGCCAAATCTGATCCACAGGCACAATTGCTTTTTGCCTGTGCTCTCAAATTGCCTCAGGTGTATAAGCGCATTGAATGGTACGATCCCTCCGAAGGTCCCATGCCCAATCCCGATACAGAGCTGCCTGCCATGCCCCGAGCCTGTGCCTTCGTTTGCAGTGATGGACGCTGTTCATCGCCCAGCTACGACGGCGAAGCCTTGAAAAAAGCCAGTCAGTTATAAGTGAATATCAAGTGAGGTCAAAATGAGTTGGCTCAAAAATAAAATAGCAATCTCTCTTTTGCTCAGCACTTTTGCCTCTGCGCACATGACGCAAGCGCTGGCCGGTCAGGTCGGCAAGCCGTCCACCAGCCCAGCAAGTGCGGCAGCCGGGAGTGATAGTACTGCCCCAAAAGGCAAGAGCGTAGACAAAAAAATTGTGCGCCATTTTGATCAAGACTATAAGGCCTATGCTCGTGAACTCAGTCAATATGTGGAGTTTGGCAATGTCCACTACAATAAATGGAAAGCCCATCAAATTGGTCTAGATAAGTTTCTCAAAGCGATAGAGCATCTCGATCCTAAGGAGTATGAGACTTTCAGTCGTGACGAAAAGTTGGCATTCTGGCTCAACACTTATAACGCTTTGACGATTAAAACAGTGTTGGACTATTATCCGATTCATGGCACTTTGAGCCAGTATCCGCCCGATAGCTTCCGCCAAATTCCCAATGATTGGGAGTCGGTGCAGTTTAAGGTAATGGGCTCTGGTATTACGCTCTATGCTATTGAGCACGAAAAAATCAGACGTGATCTAGCCGATCCACGCACCCACTTTGCTGAGGTCTGCGCCTCACGTAGCTGCGCTCAAATCACAAAAGAGCCTTTTATTGGAGCTAAACTGCAAACTCAACTCGATGATGCCACCAGGCGGTTTATGGCAGACAGTGACAATATATTGATAGATCCAGCCAAAGATACTTTTATGGCTTCCAAAATATTTTCCTGGTTTACTCTCGATTTTGCCCCGCGTGGTGCCCTCAAGCCAGTCAGTGGCAAGGCTTTTGCTCCGCCTCAAGACGAAGACATCATCGCTGACTATGTCACGCCCTTTTTGAGCGATAGCCAAAAAAAGGCGCTGGCCCAGGTGCGACAGGCCAAGCCTATGCACTTTGACTATTTGCCTTATGACTGGGCGCTAAACGATGCCGATAACGCCGGCATCACTAAAAATTAGGCTCTAACTGGCGTATTTGTGTTTGACCAGACCAGCAAGATTTTGCAGTCCGTCCTGGGCGTGAGGGTTTTTTTGTGCTTTGGCTAGCTCACCAAGCCGATTAGCTACTTGTTGCATGTCATCTCTGTTAAATGATGACTGCGCCACCAAATCAACAAAACCTTTGATCAAGTTGAATTTGCCAGGGTTGACGTCGTTGTTACCATCTTGATTGACACCTAGCAATTGTTTGCAGGTGACGATGTCATAGGCTCTGGAGCCAGGTTCGTTGCCAGCAGCCGCTGCATTATCGGTGGGACGCATCGCCATGCGTTCGTTTTGGAACACTTCCTGGTGTTGCTGAGCCGGCTCAGGATTGCTGTCACGGTGTATTGGATTGGGGATATCAGAGTTGCTCATATTAATCGCCAGTTGCTAAGTCAGTCACGCCTAAGTCTATGTACCCGCTAATCCCTGTTTTTTCCCATATAGAGCCGCGTAAATTAATTCCCGTTCTCAGAGCCGTCCTGTCCGGTCATATCGCCATCAAGCGAAGCGGCAATAAAATTGGCGGCAATAGCCTGTCTCAAGCTGATGCCGATAATAGGAGCCGGGTCTGGCAAGGCATTATTAAAAGCACGGTCGGCATTATTGTCAAAGTGTCCCACTAGATGGAGTATGCGACCATCACCAAAAGGAAAAGTGAGGGCAAGGATGCCCAGATTGCTAGCGTCATTGTCTTTCAGGAATCGGCTGCGTGCCAGGACCTGGACTTCGCGGTTGCGGACTTCAACAGTCTGACTGCGGTTTTCTAGCTTCCAGTGGGCGACGCGTGGCACTCCAGCTAAAAGTATCGGGTCATCATCAACCACAACCGCGTCCACTACACTGTTTTCGGTGTAGCCGTTATTCCACTGGACAAAGCCTGGAAAAGCTTTGGCAATACACGAATCAAGTGCCCAGTCAGTGCTGAGCAAATATCCGCCGTGTTCTACAAATTCGCGAATCTTTTGTAGTGCCTCGCTGTCAAAATTAGCACCACAATTAACAAGCAAAATCTTGGTACGGGTCAGATCTGTTTTAGCAAGCTGCGATGAAGGAACTTTTGTCGAGGGCAGAGCAAAGTTGTGCAAAATATGTCCGCAGTCATCCCATTTGCCTTTGATTTCGACAATGGTTTCTTTGGTAAAGCGGCTACTGGCGCCTGGATGACTTTTGTCGAGCCAGAGCTTAAAAGCGGATGGCTGGATTGCCGCCGTTTTGGGTGTTTCTAAAAAGGGAGCATTGAGCATAAATTGACTGCTCTGCTTGTCCAGTCCGCGATAGCTGCGACTGTTGCCGCGAAAAGTAGATGAGCTTATGCCGCCCGTGATTACATTGGATTTGTTTTTGAGATTGACTTTGACAGTGGGTGCGGGTGGACTCAGTTCAAGCTCGTCTGCTTGTACCGGGGCTGGTCTTTGTCTGGCGCTGGCACCATAACCCTGGTTGGGCTGCTGATAGCTCTGATCATTTTGCCCTCTATCTGCCGGGCCTGGGTCTTGCGGACGATTTTGGCCATAGTCTTCTTCCACCACAGGTGCGGGGCGCACTGTTCTTGGCGGTGGTCCTGGCATACGCGATTGATTAGGGCGCATCCTTATCTCTTCGACGTCGCCTTCAACCCAGTCTGAGTCGTTGTTTTGGGCACAGGCCAGTTGGCCTGGCAGGCTTATAAACAATGCTTGGCTGAGAGCAAGTAAATGGATAAAAGTTTTTGTCGAAGAATTTGAACGCAAAATAGCCTGCCATCTAGTCACAATGGCTTAGTATAACGGACAGTGGCCGCTTTAAGCTAAATGTCTTTTGGCGCTTACTCAAGCACTCTTTTGTGATTCGTTGTTGTCGGTAGCTAGATCGTCAACGCTGTCCATTGCTCGTCTCAGTGAAGCCAGCGCTTTGAGATGAGGCCAGATTGTTTCTTTCATTTCTTCAAATTCGTATTCGCCAATCTGGCGACGCTCAAAACGCTTGCAGACGTCCTCCCACAGCTCAAAGAGAGCTTTGGGGTCGCAAGTTTCACGTGCCCGTTTTTGAAATGCTAGTAAGTCAAATGCTTCGATGTTCTTAGTCCTCGTGTGTGCAACAGCCAAAAGATTGCTTTGCTTTATGGTTATAGTTTGCGCCAAAAACTAATCTGTTTAACACTTTGTATATTACTAGATTGCAAAGAAACCCCGATTCTGTCAAGTTATTCTTTGGCTGAGTGTAACCGGGGGTGGTGACATATCACTGACCGACTCATTGATGATGCGCTACTGTATATCCCCTTAAAACCCCGACGAGCCCAAGGTAAACCTTGAGCCCGCCCCTTTTATCGAGAAAATCATTTCGATTGCCTTGGAATCGATGTCCTTAATCTAAAACAAGTTTGTGATATTTTCGTGGCACAAAAACTACTTTCTAGAATTTTGATTCAAAATTCTTGCAGCGTCCGAAATTCCAGGAATTTCTAGCGCTGAAAGGTAGCTCGCGGCAGTGGTGGCGCGCTCTCTTGCTTCTTGCGCGGTCAATTCACGTTTGGGTTCTGACTTTGGTTCTTTTGAGGCCAATTCTTTAGGTGTGTCGTAGACATCGCTTGTCTTACCGTTATAACGGAAGCGCTGCCAGGCTGAATTGTTTTCGACAGTTATGTCGAGGGGATCACCTTTGGTGTCGAGAGTAATTTTGACTTTTGCTAGATTGGGATCGTTTTCTTGTTGCTTGGCCAAATCTGCCATACGTTGTAGATGGATGCGACGATCGATGGGGTCCATGGCGTTGATTTCGGCACTCAGACTATTGTGATTGCGGGCCATTTCTAGTAAATGAGCGGGTTTATGTTCACGATCTACGTCCATGATTGACTCCAGAAGAAAAAATGACACAAAGGTCAGGGGGATTGCTTACATATATAAGGGAGTTTAGTGGCATTTTTGGGTCATAGTCTGGTTTTATTGGCACTAGTGAGCAGTTGGGGGGATTTGGCCTCTAATTGAATGGGCAGAATGTATTGGGTGGTTGATGGGCATTTCCCCATTGATGTCAGGATGTATTGCATCTAACCTTTTACTATTGGCGGCAAGGCTATCTAATCACTATGGCTAACGAGACAGAACACTTCCAAGAGTCCATCTCTGACAAGCTCCGCAATTTGCCGGGCATGGAAATTAAAGAAGGTCCTAAAACCGATCTGGTTAAGGCTATAGCCGAACACGAAAAGGCTGAAGGTCAAAAGAGCTGGTTAGATAAGACTGTGGAGCTGGTTTATAGCGCCGATAAACAGTCACTGCAAAGTCTAAAAGAGCTAGAGCGCCAGGCTACACAAAATGAAGCAAAAGGCGATACTGTCGCTCAGGCTAGACTGGCTCAGACTGCTAAAGAGGCAATCGAAAAAGATAAAAAGGCTGTTGCTCATCAGCAAGAAGTAAATTTTTACGCCACCGGTTTTCTCAAGGCTGTACCTCTTTTTGCCATGACCAAAGGCAAAGTGCTATTTGAAGGGGCTGCTCCTTCTAAGGGTACTGTCATGCTGGCCGCTTCTATCGGTGTGCATGCGGCCGGTCAAGTCAAAGTCAGTGACCAGGGTTCTGATATTGCCATTAACGCCGCCCTTGGTGGTGCCAAAGGCTTTGCTCTCAAGCAAACCTTCGATTATCTGGGACCCAGACAAATTCTTGGTGCTTCCCGTGGCGAATATTCCAATATGGCGGCAAAAGGCGTGCTTTTGGGCGGTTCGTCTCGTCTTTATGACACAACCCTCAATCAAAACACCTACAGGGATCTCACCACTGGGCAGGTCTCAATCGGCAAAGGACTCGAAACAATTGCCGCTACCACTCTCGATCCCCGGGCTGTCGCCTTTGATGCCACCTTGTTTATGGGTGCTCATGGTGCATTTAAAGGGCTTTCAAAAGTTGCGGGGCGCGCAGTAGAAGCTTCACCGGTGCTTTCAAAAGCTGCTCAGAGTCCTGTTGCTAACTTCCTCAGAGAAGGGCAGGTCGGGCAGAATGCTGGAATGGGTGCCACATTTGGCTTTGCCAGCGGTGGTAGCTCGGAGCTAATCCGTCAAAGACAGGCTGGCGAAGACCTCAATATCAGTGAAATCATCAGAAAGGGTGCCTTACAGTCGCTCACTGATGCCGCTGCCGGTGCCACTGGCGCTACTGGTGTGGCCGCAACTAGAGCAGTTGGGCACATGAAGCTGGAAATCCCAGTACCCAGACCGATGACTCCACCGCGCACATTTGCCGGTGAAGAGACACCTTTGATACCGCCAGAATCTGCTCCTGTAAATGCTGGTGAAGTGGCCAAACCCCAGGCTGTTGCCGAGGCTGCACCTGCCAATGAGCGTGCCCTTGTCGAACCTGTTGTTGGTGAGACTGCTGCTAAAGCTCCTGCCGAACAAGTTGCTGTCAGCGATCCCGCCAGAGTAGCAGAGCCTGTCGCCACTGCCGAGCGTGTAGTTGAGCCAGCTAAAGCACCTGCTGCAGTGGAAGAAACAGTCAAGGTAGATTTGGCTGGACAGAATGGTCCCCATGTTGAAACACCGCTGGAAGCTGCCGCGCAACCTAAGGGCATCCTTTCTCACGAAGCTGGAATAGCGCGTAAAGCTAGCTATGAAATGTCAGCGGCGCAAAAACCAATATTTGAAGAAGGCATAAAACTTTTAGGTGGTGTATTTAGCGGCCGGGCCACGACTAGTGATGTCACTCAGTTTTTAGAGTACGGTGCTACACGCGGCCAGGCTGTCAAAGCTCAGCTAGAGCAGATGGCTGGTGACTATAAAGAGCTAGGTAATGTGCGTGCTCAGCGGCTACTGGAAGTAGCTATCAACAATACGCCCGAAAATATTGCCCTGGCTGAGGCTGGTTATAACCTGGCTAGAGCCGCTGGACAGGGCGAGAGATTTGGTCCAGAGCATCAGCAGTTAATAGAGTTTGCTTATGGCCAGGGGCGGGGTGCTCAGGAGCCTGTTCGTGTACTCAGTGAACTAATAGGAGATCCGCCTACCAACCAGGTTTTGGGTGAGGTCTATGCTGGCGCCAATGGACTGATGCGGGGCGATGGTGTGCAACCTCCAATTGACTATAGCAAGGCTGATCCGCAAGCTAAGGACTTCCTCGAAGCTATTACCGCGCACCAACCCACTAATGCTGCTGAGCACAATAATCTTGTGAAGGGCGTTTCGGACTGGGCTGATTATTTTTATAATGATCACGGAGTACTGCATCAGCTCGGGCGCACTACTCCATATGGCGTTATTGCTTCGGCCGTAGACGCCAAACTCGGTACTGATTATTTTGGTCAATTTCCAAAGAGTCATGTCATTGAGCGTCCTCCCATTATTCATCCCACACCAATTGCACCGGTGGCCGAAGGCGTTGACCTGGCAGCCTTAGGTGAGGCGGCTAAACCCACTCCCGGTGTGGTTAAAGATATCGATGCTGTGGTGGGCGAACCTCTACCAGCAGCGGTGGACAAGCCTATTGCCCCTGAGCAAGCAACTCAGCCAGCGCCTGAAACTCGCACTGCCGAACAGGCACGTGATACCACAAACGTTGGTCCAGCAGTTGATCATACTCCTGGTAATATGCGGATTTATCCAGAGCGACTCTTTGGCGAATTTGAAAACACTCAGGGACCGATGAAACAGTCCCGTGCCCATTTGCTGGCGGACCATATCGGTCAGCTCACTGATGCCCAATTTGTTAAATGGCTAGAATATCTCTATCAACCTGCACAAGGCACTAGTGGTGCCACCAACTTGCAACGTATGGGCTTGCCTGGCAGCCATATCCTGGCTAGACCAGAAATTCAGGCAGTGGTGACCAATCCCGAGAGAGCGGCCATTGATGTCACCACACTAAAAAATCTGATGAGTCAGCCAGCCAAATTGCAGTCAGGTGATTTGCCCGAAGAAATCAAACATCATATTGCTTACCGTCTGGATTATGCCACTCAGCAACAGCGTCTTGCCCTTGATAGCAATCCTGAGACCGCTAATGCCGAGCTTAACTGGCCCAAGATTTTGAGAGATGCAATACCATCATGGTATGCCAAAACTCTGCGCGACAATTACAGCACTCGCAATGCTGATGGCCGTTATGAGTATCCTAAAGAGTTTGACCAAAATCTGGCACTCTGGCTGGAGATTGGACGGGAAGCCGATATGGCCAGTCCCAAGTACAAAGAATATCCACCGCAGCGCAATAGCCTGACCGATCGCATGGCTGTGCTTGAACAAGCAATGGCCGTGCGCAATGCTCAAAACGCGCCTGCTGTAGATAGAGTATTGCAGCTTGCCGGTCAGGATCAGCCGGCCGCTAAAGGCTTGCTCAGTAAATTTGATGGCACCACCAATGCTCCCGAAACCGCTGAATTAATCGGTCTTGTAGCTGCTAATGCTCAAACTATTGCTGATGTCAAAACAGTGATGGATGCTGTCCATTTTGGCAAAAAAGCTGATAGTGATTCGTTTAAGGGTCGCAAGGATGGACGTGATACCAGCCAATCGGACAAAGCTCGCGACGCCAACCAGTCCCTTGCTCAAAGTGTGCTGACCAGTGTCATGGTGCCAGGCTCTCCTGCTCACCTCAGAGCGCAGCAGTTAGTCAATGACATGATCTCTGGCAAAATTCGCGACCCCAGACCAGATATGCCTGATAGACCAGGCTTTGGCTCACCCAGACCAGGGGGAGATCGAGGCGGAGCTCAGGGCCGCGATAATAATCGTGGTCCCAGACGAGACAATGCCGAACCTGTTGCACCAAAGCCAGCGGCTCCTGTTGAGCAGCCTCCATTTACCCGTCCTGTGGTACGTAATGTGGTGCCAGCAGATAATCAACAAGCGGTTGCTCCAGAAGCTACCCCTGAAGTTGTGCCAGCTGCCGCTAGTGAGGCTGTTGTAAAAACTGCCCCAGTAGAAGCACAGCGCACTGCCCCAGAGCCAACTGTTGTCGTTGACCAGACCAGAGTGGTAGATACTACTCCAGCACAAACAGTGGCTGATCCTGTCGCCGCTGAGCCCAGTTTGAGACAGATTATGACTGGCGAAGTGACAGCACAGAGCACTAAAGCTACTGATCCTGCTGCTGCCGCTGATACTGCAGGTGGTGCTTCGCAGGTTGATAAATTTAACCAGCGCTATGCTGGTCAAACCAGACCGGGTCGTCGCAATAATGCTGCCGAAGAAGAAGGCGACGATGGTATGACACCCCAGGATCGTGGTCGTAAACGTGAAAAGCCCAGAGGTCGCGGTCAAGTCCTAAAAGGCTTTGATGAGCTTGGCAAATTACGTGGTGATGATAACTAAGGATATTGCCGGGAGCTTTTGAGTACCTGGTTATATGGACCTGTTTGAGCCTAGAGCTTTAGCCCGGCGCTCTTAAGTTTTTTATTGCAGCAGCTGCAGCGCGGTCTGATAGGCTTTGAGTGTTTGTTGATCAAATAAGACCATTGTCACTGACTGCACGGTGCTTTGCTTTTGCAAAAATCGCGAGATCGACTCTAGTGCTACTTTTGCTGCCAACTCGACTGGATAGCCATAGGCGCCGGTAGAGATTGACGGGAAGGCTATGGTGCTCAGCTCATAGTCACTGGCCAGCTCAAGGCTATTGGTATAGGCTCTGGCTAAAATTACATCCTCGTTGGTTTGGCCGTTGCGCCAGATTGGACCGACTGTATGGATTACGTGGCGCGCCTTTAGTTTGCCACCACTGGTGATGACAGCGTCGCCCGGGGCGCAACGTCCTTGCATAGCTACTATCTTGAGGCACTCTGCCAATAATTGCGGTCCACCGGCTCGGTGGATAGCACCGTCCACGCCACCACCGCCCAGTAGTGAGCTGTTGGCGGCATTGACAATGGCATCTACATCCTCTTTAGTGATGTCGCCTTGTTTGATTTGTATGGTCATGTACTAGCCTTGATCTGGCGGCAATATGATTTGACTGACCACGCGTCCGGCCTGGTCCAGATTAAACTGAATAACTTGACCGCCGGTTATCACTTTTTTGGAGGTTGGGGTGCAGAGATCATTGACGTTATGATAATTGTATTTTGTTTCGGAGGTGATATTGCCCTGGCTATCCATATCTCTGACACAAAGTGGGCGAGCGCTTATGGCTGTGGCTGAGCGCAGGTTTTCGGAGATGGTGATGGTTTTGCAGCCATCTTCTCTAGTGCATTCGATGCGGGTGCTGCTATTGTCTGGTAACATCGTGGTCATAGTCTTGATACCACTGACGGTATCGATGCGAAATGTTTGAGAACAATTGGCGGCTTCAAATGGATCATTGTCGGTGAATATCAAACTGAGCAGGCGACTGGTCTCGGGGGCTGGTTTGGGTGGCTCAGGGTTGATTGATTCGACCCTCAAATTGAGATGACTACTGCGTTGAATCTCAACAGGTGAAGGGGCTTTTGTATCCAGTGGCTGCACTTCAAAGGCCCGCGACTCTGGTTGCGCAGTATTAGCAAGTGCTGACTGAGCCGATAGCACTGGGCGATCTGTGCTCTGGTTGTTTTGCAAAAACTTGAGATAGTGCCCTGCTGGTGTATCGGGACTGGGTAGTACGGGCTCGTTACTGACTGGTTGTTGAAAAATTTGAGCATGTGTGACCTGGGCGCCCTGCACGTTACTGGCTAGTTCCCAGGGTTCGCGGGCGGCAAATTGCGCTGGCACAGCTGTGCTTTCGACTTTGTCCCATGGTGGCTGGGCCGGCTGCGGATTGGCTTGAGCTGCTAGTTCCCAGGGTTCTTTAGGGGGTGGCGCTGGTGTCGTATGTGGTGCTGGCTGTGGTGCTGCGATGTAGGGCTCAGGAGCCGGTTGTTGTGGTGCGATGTAGGGCTCGGCTGCAGGCTGTTGCGGACTGTATGGTAAGGGTGAGGGCTGTGCTGGTATGTAAGGCTGGGGGGCTGGCTCGACAGGCGCTTGTGCATGAGCCACCGCTGGTTCAATGGGAGCGGGTGCGACAGCTGGTTTCGCTTGAGCTTCTAAAATTTGCTGATGCAGTTGAGCTAAGTGGGGCGGGAGATTGGCTGCTTGTATTTGTAGTTTTTCGGCTGCCGAAAGGGGGGCTTCGGATTGTGCTGCGTTTGTCTGGACTCCAGGGCTGCGCTGAGAAGTTACCTCTGGTGCTGCGGGGAAGGGCGTTGCGGCGCCTGTCTGTCCCATCTGGGCCGCTTCAGCAGCTTTAGCCTGGGCAATTTGGGCCGGATTCATGGCTGAAACAAGTGCATTAAGTGTGCGTCTTGGATTTTGCGCTGGTTTGCGTTCAGGGGCTTTGGCAGCCGGTTCTGCTACTTCTTGATGTTGTATTTGCTGCTGTGCTTGTTGCTGCATTTGTTGCTGCAATTCGCGGCTGGCTGCTGCTATTTCGGCTTGAGATGGACCTTTGGCGCCAGTGGTCTCAGTGTGTACCGGCTGAGTTTGGGGTTGTTGTATCTGGTGGGGGATGTTTTGTGGCGTGGGCTCAGCCTGTGGTGTATTTATCACCGGCCTGTCGGGGGGGCGCACTGGTACTTGCTCTGTAAAAACAGGCTCATCTGTATTTTTGCGGGCTTTATGTCCCTGACCCCAACCATCTCTTTTGAGACTATCATCGCTACTGGCAGTCGGCGCGCTTGCTGCGACCGATGTGCTGTTATAGCCAATATGATTGGGTTTGCTTGACCAGTTATTGTTGTTTGGCTCTCTATTTTGGGCCGACTGATTCTGGGCGCGTCTCGATACATCGGATTGGATATCCATCCTTTGTCCATTTTGCAGATTTTTCAAATGATCGAAATCAGGCACGTGCCCCATTTCAGAAACCCTTTATAGACAAAAAGCCAGCGCCAATTATGTACAACACCCCTAGTACTATTCTACGATAAGTTGTCAAGGATTCGTAAATTTGCCGCGATCAATACAAATTTCACGACGTATTTTATTATCCGCTCATTACTTCTCTAGCCAGGACTACTCGCTGAGTTTGTTTCGACATGTCGCGAGCGGATCTGGCCGAGTTCAGCAATTTGTCCAGTTCCTGACCGTCTTCAGGTACACCGGCTACGCCAAAGGCAAATACCAGACCCCTTGGGTCCATATCTGCTGCCAGTGGTGCTTCTTTGAGCACGTCAACGACGCGATTGGCAAGAGCCGCAGCGGCTTTGGCGTTGGAGTTGGGCAAGATAAGAGCAAAGTCAAAAGTCTCATAGTGACCAAGTAGATCGATAGGGCGCTTAACTAGGCTGATACGTTGCATGGCCCGTTTGACTGCCAGCATTTGTAGAGCTTCGACCGGACCACCCTGACCCTGACGGCGATGACCGAGACTAAAGACCACCAGGGAGAAGGGGAAGTTGAAATATTCGTAGCGCAAATACTCTTGCTCTAAAAAATACAAAAAAGCTGGATAAGTGAGAATGCCTGTCTCTTGTCTGATTAGATGTTTAGTCACACTAGAAAGTGTGCCTTCATCAATACCCATACTGCGCAGGTTGCCCGAGCGCGATGCCTGGTCCGTGACCTGGACAAGGCCGCAACTGATTAAGTTGAAGAGGATAGGAACATAATCTGCCTTCTTCATTGGCATTTTGCGCAGTATGTCAAAAAGAGTACTGCGTCCGTCAATCAACTCAAAAAATTCAAACTGAGGCTTCATGGCAATAGGCGCGCCTTTTTGTAGCATGCCTGCAAATTCTTGTTCAGAAGCAACGGCCTGTCGTTTGACCAGGACTGATTCCATTTTGAGGTTGGCAGATTCGAGGTATTTGGATTGGTCCAAAAGCGTGACGCCTTCCATGAGCATGGCGTCAAGTCTGCGTTTTACTGTTTTGTGGGGGCTGGTTTCGTCGGGCCAGAAGCGAAATTCGCCGGTAATCCAGGTGATAAGCTCGATAACAGCGTCGTCGCCGCCCACGTCTTTGAGTTCGGCGTGCATGGGCGTGCCGTCCACAAAATAAACTTTGGCAGTTTCGGCTTTATCTTTGACATCCAGGCGACCAGTCATTTTAGACATGGTGATTGATTGCAAAAGGTTGGGCGCTTGCATCTTGGTCAAATCACCTTCCAGAGTGGCTTTTAGTCCCGGGCGAGGCGAATCAAATATGACCTGGTTTTCGTTGTAGGTAACTACTGGTGCTTCAACACTAGTGTTGCCACTGACGGGTAGTAAATTGGACATGGACTCGGAGCCCATAAAACTATCAGCTGCCAGGCTGTCGCCCAGTGGGTCGCAACCGCAACCACTCATGACGATGTTGGCTACAAGGCTGACATCGCTCTCAGCATGGTGAAAAATCACCTGCGGACCCTGCGCTGTGATTTGCGACAAAACCCAGACAGGCAGCCCTATCTCTTGCTCAAACTTGACAGTGAGCAGGTATTCCTGTGAACCTTCAGTGACGCTAAAGGGTTGCTCTACCAGACGACCAGGTGCTTTTGCTGCTTCTTGGTGCAAAAACTGAATGTCTTGATAGGACGGTAAGACCGAGACCTTAGGCAAACGAAAGCCACGCGGTGCTGGCGTGTTGTGTTGATTCTTTGATTGTCTGGATGAGAACATGGCTTTCCAAAATGACCGTCAACGGTACTAAAGGGGGAGCTGACGGCGATTATATACACTTTTCCACGTCTGGGCAGAGCTAAACGCTTTTGGCCTCTATAAATCAAAAAAGCCGCTGCAATTGCGGCTTTTTTGATTGTTTATCGGCTGCTTTCAGCTCTTGACTGTCTTTATGGATAAAGACCGCGCAAGCGCTTGGCTTCGGCAATACGCGAAACACCAATGCGGAGTGCCGCCATACGGGGTCTGAGCTTGCTCTTAGTGGACAGCTCTAGCACTTGATCACAGGCTCTACCCATGATTTGCTCAAGACGCTGATTGACTTCGTCTTCGCTCCAGAAGAGGTGCATCATACCCTGTACCCATTCGAAGTAGCTGACAGTTACACCACCAGCGTTAGCGAGGATATCGGGCACTACAATCACGCCTTTGTCATGCAAGATCACATCGGCTTCTGGTGTGGTGGGGCCGTTGGCGCCTTCTACGATGATTTTGCAATTAAGCTTGTCAGCGTTTTCTGCGGTGATTTGACCACCGAGAGCAGCAGGCACCAGGATGTCGCAAGGCAGCTCCAGCAGTTCTTTGTTGCCAACTGCTTGTGAGCCATTGAAGCCTTCTACTTTGCCCATTTCTGAAACATAAGCGAGAAGTCTTGGGATATCCAGACCTTTTTCGTTGTAGATGCCGCCGTGAACATCGGAGACACCAACGATTTTGTAACCGGCTTGATGCAACAGTTTTGCTGTGATTGAGCCGACGTTACCAAAGCCCTGGACTACCACTGAAGGTGAGTCACCTTTGATACCAAAATGTGATGCTGCACGTCTGACGCAATAAGCAACACCGCGACCGGTAGCTTCGGTCCGACCAAACGAACCGCCGATGGAGACTGGTTTGCCAGTGACCACAGAAGGTACGGTGTGACCGACGTTGATACTGTATGTATCCATGATCCAGGCCATGGTCTGCTCATTGGTATACATGTCTGGTGCGGGGATATCTTTGTCTGGTCCCAGCAAGTTGATGATTTCCGATGTGTAGCGTCTGGTCAGGCGCTCGTTTTCGGACATTGAAAGATTCCAGGGCTCTACTCTGATGCCGCCTTTAGCACCACCATAAGGTAGTCCCATCAAAGCGCATTTCCAGGTCATCAGCATAGCCAGGCAGGATACTTCGCCCAGGTTTACTTCTGGGTGGAAGCGAATGCCGCCTTTGGCGGGTCCGAGGGTGACATCATGGTGCACGCGATAACCGGTAAATGATTTTACCGAGCCATCATCCATGCGCACAGGCACTGTCACAATCAGCGCTCGTTTGGGATATCTGAGACGTTCGTGCAGCTCTCTATCAAGCCCCATCTCTTCGGCGATTTCGTCGAGTTGACGTTGAGCTCCTAAAAAGTGCTCTGTTTCACATTCCATGGTCGGCTGATAAGCCGACTTGACCGCTACCATGCAGAATTCCTCCAGAAACGAAGAACGTTGGACCAAAATTAGGGACAATAATTTGCGGTTTTTAGCGGTACCAAAACGAGTGTCTGATACTTATAAAACCGTACCGTTTATAAACCTTCGCAAATGCCCACTTGGCTACTGATTTGTTCTGGTCTTTAGACGTTGCAATATGTTAACGCCTATATGCAGGCGATATGGTGGTGCTTCTTCACATTGGCACTTAAATTTTTCTCAGCCCTCATGGGTGCTTCTTTTGCAGGCATTGAGCCGGGCATGGTCTCGAGCAAAGTAGTGGACAGATCGGACTAATTAAAAGATTATCGGGTAAGACAATGAAGTGACTTTGGCGCCATAAAACTAAAGGGTAAATATTGCCCGCGCCGGTTATGGTATCGTCAGTGGTGCAATGTGGTAAACGCCTTTTTTATGGATGGTAAATGAAATTTTCATTTGAGCATATTCTCAATGTCTTGCTGATTTTTATACCTATCCCCATTATTGGTGGTTTTTTGGGCTGGCCCCCAGTTTTGATATTCTTTACTGCCTGTATTGGCATTGTGCCGCTGGCAGGCTTGATGGGCAAATCCACCGAGTATCTGGCTGACCGCATCGGGTCTAGCTGGGGCGCGCTATTAAACGCTACTTTTGGTAATGCTTGCGAACTGATTATTGCTCTTGCTGCTTTGCGGGCCGGTTTGATTGATGTGGTTGAGGCCAGCATTACTGGTTCCATTATCGGCAACATTTTGCTCGTGCTTGGCATGAGCATGCTTGCTGGTGGTCTCAAGTTTCAGACTCAATACTTCAATCGCACAGCGGCCACCACTTCCGCCACTTTGCTTGCTCTGGCTGCCATCAGTTTGACTGTGCCGGCTGTTTTTCACCTCTCAAATGTGCATGGCAAAGGTCCAGTGGATCACACCAACGACTACAACCTGGCTCTTTGTATTGCTGTGATTCAGATCATCACCTATATATTGAGTCTTGTTTTTAGTCTTAAGACTCACAAACAACTATATATGTCTGGTGACGTCGAAAAAGACGAAGCACTTGGTACCGAAGGCTGGGGCGTCAAAAAGTCTTGTATTGTCCTTTTAATTGCAACCGTTATGGTGGCGGTACTTTCAGAGTACCTGGTAAAAGCGGTGGAGTCGTCAGCCGAAACTCTGGGGCTGAGTCACATCTTTATTGGTGTGATTCTTGTGGCCATAGTCGGTAACGCTGCTGAGCACAGCACAGCAATACTTATGGCGATGAAAAACAAGATGGACCTGTCCATCAATATTGCCCTGGGTTCGGGCAGTCAGATTGCTCTTTTTGTCGCTCCGGTGATTGTATTTGTTGGTTATTTCACCGGGCACCCCATGGACCTTTGTTTTTCGGAAGTAGAAATCCTATCTATTGTTGTTTCTGTAATCATTCTCTCCTTTGTCGCCACCGATGGCGAATGTAACTGGCTGGAAGGTGTGCAGCTATTGGCTGTATACGGTATTCTGGGAGCAGCGTTTTTCTTTAGTAAGCACTGATGCCTGAATTACCCGAAGTCGAAACTGTTGCTCGCGGACTGCATCGGGTGCTGCCCGGTGACGCCATAGCCAGTGTAGAGATTTTGCGCAATACCTCTATTGGCACTGATATTGTTCAGTTTGCATCAGATCTGGTGGGGCACTGCTTTAAGTCCGTCAGACGTCGCGGCAAATATATCTTGATCGATTTTGATAACCAAGCCGGTCTTGTCTGTCACCTGCGTATGTCCGGGCGTCTCCTTGTCAGACCGGGTGCCAAGGCTCAAGATATGCGCTTTTTGCGTGTGCGCATCAAGCTTAAGAGCGGACGCCAACTGCACTTTGAGGATATGCGTGTTTTTGGTCGACTGTGGTATAAGCCAGTCGATATGACCTTTGAGCAGATTGTACCCACACTGGCAGAGCTGGGGGTGGAGCCTCTCGATGATCTAACTGCCAAATTTTTACTGGCTGCTTTTGCCGGTAAGCAACAAGCCATAAAAACTGCCTTGCTAGACCAGCGTATCATCGCCGGTGTCGGCAATATCTATGCCGATGAGGCTCTGTTTTTGGCTGGTATACATCCTCAGGTAGCCGCCGGTGCAGTCAAAATCAAAAAACTCCAAAGCCTGGTGGAGACAATCAAGAGCGTCCTTGCTAGCGGTATCGCCAGCGGTGGCTCGACTTTGCGCGATTATGTTAATAGCGAAGGCGTCAATGGTAATTATCAAAATCAAGCCTGGGTTTATGGTCGCGAGGATGAGCCCTGCCGTAATTGTGGACGTGAAATAGTGCGCATCAAAGTCAATGGTCGCTCCAGCCATTTTTGTCCGGGCTGTCAAAAAAAACGCTGAGTAATTTGCTCTCTAGTAAGTCTTTGCTCTCTAAGTCTTTAGGTGGATAACTTACTTGCACCAGCTGGTTAAAATTGAATTGTAGATGCAATTTAAAAGTAGGGCATTGTGGAAATTAGTTTTTTTGGTGCGGCAAACGAAGTCACTGGTTCCTGCTACGTAGTAAAAACAGATAAGGCACGCTTTTTAGTCGATTGTGGCATGTTTCAGGGCGGACGCCGGCTGGAACTACACAACCGTATTCCAGCTGCTATTCAGCCCAAAAATCTAGACGCTGTAATCCTCACTCACGGTCATCTTGATCATTGTGGTCGTTTGCCTCTACTTGTGGCGAGCGGCTATCGTGGACCTATTTATGCTACTGCCGGCACAATCGATATTGCCATAATTATTCTTGAGGACGCTGCCTCCATACAGGAGCATGATACTGCCAGAGAAAACCGTAAGCGTATAAGAGCAGGTCTTAGCCGGCTGGAGCCGCTCTTTGATCAGCGCGATGTGGAGCATGTGGTATCTCAGTTTAAAGCTGTGCCTTATGACAAGACATTTGATCTAGCTACCGGCGTCAGCGCTCGCTTTGTCGAAGCCGGTCATATCCTGGGCTCCGCCAGTGTCGAGCTTTTTGCCTTAGAAGGCAGTGCTACTAAAAAAGTGGTATTTAGTGGCGACCTCGGTCAGTACAATATGCCCTTAATGAAAGATCCGAGCCATATTGAAGATGCTGATGTGGTCCTGATGGAGTCCACTTATGGGGATAGAGATCACCGCTCTATCGACGATACTGTAAGAGAGTTTCAGGAGATAATCCGGGATGCTATTGATCATGGCGGCAAAGTGCTAATTCCGGTCTTTGCTGTTGGTCGTGTGCAGCTCATTCTCTATTATCTTGCTCAGATGTTCAGAGATAAATTGATCCCTTCCATGCCGATTTATCTCGATAGTCCCATGGCTATTGCTGCCAGTCAAACCTATCTTGATTATGCTAGCGACATGGACGGCGAGGCAAAACAGCTGGTCAAATCTGGTCAATTGCGGCGAGATTTATCCAGTCTCGTCACAGTAGAAAGCGCTGAAGAATCAATGCGACTAAACTCTGTCCAAGGTCCCTGTATCATTCTGGCTGGCGCTGGTATGTGCAATGCCGGGCGAATTCTGCATCATCTAAAGCACAATCTCTTCAGTCCTAAATGCTATGTTGTCATCGTCGGCTATCAAGCCAGAGGTTCACTTGGTCGCATGCTGGTAGATAAAGAGCCCAAAGTCAAAATCTTTGGCGAGACCATCGCTGTCAATGCCAAAGTAAGTGGACTCGGTGGCTTTAGTGCTCACGGAGGGCAAACCGATCTTTTGCGCTGGCTTGCTCCCATGGCTAAGTCAAAGCCCAAAATTATTCTCACCCACGGCGAGAGTCAGCCCATGCAAGAGTTGGCCTATCAGATCAAAAAACGTTTTGATGTGACTGTACAAATGCCCAAAATGTTTGAGACTATTAGTGTTTGATTTCTACTTCTTAAGGCGGCGGGCGATCATGCGCACGCCCACAGGTGCTATGGCGCCGGTCTCAGCTAGAGCTGCTTCCCAGTGTGCTAGATCGGATAGCTTCTCGCCACCACTGGCAGTGTCAGGTAAAAACTCGGCAAAGTAGCGGAAGAGATAGGGTACGCGGATTTCTTCCACAAATTCAAAATGATCACTGAGGACGCTTTTGACGTGCTCAAAAGGCGCTATGTGATGCTTTTCTTCGTGATGCTGTTGCCAGAGCTTGAGTGATTCGTTGACAAATTCCTCTATCGAAGCACTTTCGGCGATACGTCTTTGGGCTAGCCAGCGGAAGTGTGGTTCTTTGTTGGGAGAATTTTGCAGGAGCATTTGGGCCAGAGGAAAAAGCCAGGCACAGGTGCGTTTTTCGACACGTTCGTAGCAAAAGTCCTCAACCAGGATAATGCCGTTTGGCTTAAGCAGTTCAAGGGTGGCATCGACAGTGGCGCGCAAAGGTTCTAGATGGTGCAGCACACGGCTAAACAAGATTACGTCAAAGCCTTCAAACTTAGCTGGCTTAGCGGATTTGCCCCCACTTGCGGCAGGCCGCGCTCTTTCTATGTCTTCGCGACGCAGAGTCTTAAAGTCCTGCTCTAAAGAGGTGATGCCTGCTTCTCTGGCATGGGCGATAGCTTTAGCATCCAGGTCAACAGCTGTCACGCTCATGCCTTGCTTAGTCAAATTGAGAGCGATTTGACCATTGCCCACGCCGACATCGAGTATTGATGCCTTTTTGGGGCAGTTGGCTGTGACAAACTGACAAGTACTCAGGGCGTTAAATTCGACTGGCGTGAGATTGGCTTTTTCTGACTTCATTTTTTGAATGCCTTTTTGTAGATAAACAAAACCAGGGCGGTGACGCAGCTAATCAGTACTAAAGAAAGTATATGCAGATAAGTGGCAAAGGCCAGTGCCTGCTCATAGGGGATGGAAGGAGCTACAGCCATCAGTGTTTGAGTAATCAAAACATGGAAGCTGCCTACCCCACCGGGAGTGGGGACGAGCATTGAGGCGGAGCCTATCGTAAAGACAATCAAACATTTCACTGCATCCACAGCGGCTGATAAATGAAAGGCCTGAATCATGAAATAGAAGTTTAGACCGTAGCAAAACCAGATTAAAAAGGAGAGCAGGGCTATGAGCGGATAAATCACGGGATTTTTTAAGGCTTGTGTACCGGTATCAAATTGTCCGGCGATTTCGTCCAGTCGGCCAGTCAAGTGCTTGGGTACTTTGCTTTGGACAAAGCTCCAGCCAATTATTTTTTTGAGGATAGTGCCTGCCTGAGGCAAAAGTATCAGACCGATAATAGTTGCAATCAAAAGGGCGATGCCGCTGGGAATCAGGGCAGGCATGCTGCCAAGTAAGTCTTTGGGCAAGACCAATAAGCATGAACCCAGTAAGAAAACCAGTAAAGCCACGTCCAGCATGCGGTCGATAAGCATGGTTGGCAAGACTCCAGCCCAGGGAAGTTTTTCTTCCTTACATATAGATAGAAGTCTGGCCACCTCGCCACCCCTGGGAATGGCCACGTTTACCGCGTAGCCTAAAATGACAGCGTAGAAGGCATTGAACAGTCCAATGCGGCGCTGCGCCAGTGGTTTGAGCAAAAATGTCCAGCGGTATGCTCGCAGTAAGTGGCTTATAATGCTGATTACAACGACCATTAAAACAGGGACGGGACTGACTTCTTTTGAGTACTGCCAGAGTTTTTGTCCGTCAACATTTTTAAAGGCGAGATATAGCAACAAAATTGCAATTGCAGCACCAATTAACTGTTTGACAAGGTTGCTTTTGCCCGCTTTTGGTGGTTCTGGGCTGATTTCTGATGCCGTCATGAGGGCTTGCCTTCTAATAACACTGGTAAGTTTGATTAGCCTTATATCGGGGAACTTAACCATTAAGGTTACTATGCGTCTGGAATTTTGTTTGATTGTTTTGTCAAGAAAGGCTAGAAAGGTTTTCTACCAAAAGCACAAAATAGCGCAAGAAATAGCGCGTATGATACCGGTAGATTAGCTTTTGCACTAGAATTGATAAGCGCGATTTCGAATCTCTATGAGCGCGAGGGAATCCCTGTTCGGTGGTGAAATGGAAGCCAGGAAAACAAAAGTACTTTTAATCGAGGACGGTAAAGAGGGCGCAGTCGCTCTCCAAGATGTCCTGAGTGCCATGGGCGAAGAGTTCACCATGGAAGTGACTGACCATCTGGCAGGGGGTCTTAAGGTCCTCTCGCAGGGCGGGTTCGATGTTGTCTTGCTGGATGTCTCCAAGAGTCAGGACAATGGCGAAAAGGGTCTCGACCAGTTTCTCAAGCTACAAGAAAATTATGCCAGCGTGCCAGTGGTGATGCTGGGCTCAAGTAATCAGGGTAAGTTTGCCAAGCGGGCAGTTGAGCAAGGCATCAAAGATTTTTTGGTTAAAGATGAGCTTGATGGCCGGGTGCTCTTGCAATCTATCCGCTATGCCACCACTCTCAAGCGTCTTTCTGACGAGATCAAAGAGCTAAAACTTAAGCTGGTCGACACTGAGCAAAGGCTCGATGTCATCGCCAATATAGATGCCAGTACCCAGGCACTCAGCCGGGCTGGTCTGGAGCGTGCTCTCGAAGCCGAGTATGTCCGCGCTCAAAGAGGCGGTTGGAATCTCGTGGCGATGCTACTTGATTGTGACGACTTTGACCGTATTAATAGACAATTTGGTCATGCGGTAGGTGACGTGGTCCTGCGCCAGATTACTGAGCGCATCCGCGAGACTGTCCGACCGACAGACCACGTTGCCCGTATGGGTGGCGACGAGTTTCTTTTGATTTTGCCTGATACGCGTATTGCCGAAGGCATGCTGGTTGCCGAAAAAATCAGATTGGCTGTAGGCGAAAGCCCTCTGCGTCTCGCCTCTGAGACTGTGAGAGTGACTGCCAGTCTTGGTGTCCTGGCTCTGCCTTATGAGTTTTGCTCCATCGAAGAAGTGCTGTCACTGGCTCGCCTGGCTGTGCGCGAATCCAAAATGCTCGGCAAAAACCGTGTTTCCAGTGGTGAGAAGAGTTCTGCACCAGCTATTTCAATCAGTCCAGATAAAGCTGCTTTAGAAGAACTGACTGAAAAACTACGCAAAGGCGATTGTTTCCGCGCTGTTTCTATGCCAATTTTTCATCTCTCAGACGAAAAGGTGGTTGGTTACGAAATACTCAGTCGCGGTCCAGCTGGCGCCTTTGAAATGCCAGACGATCTCTTTAGAGTATCGGTTGAGCACAATTTGCTCACCCTGGTCGACTTGCGCTGTCTCAAGACCTGTCTTGCGGCTTGCCCCGATCCCAAATTTGATCAGACAGCTACTTTCCACGTCAATTTGTTTCCATCAACCATTATGGATACACCAATTGAACGCTTGATGACGCTATTCCCAGCCAATCGGACTGAGGGCAAATATTGCATCGAAATAAGCGAGCAGCAGTTTATCGGTGATCCTGCCTACTTGCGCGAGCATGTGCAGGCTATTAAAAACAAAGGCATATTGGTCGCTATCGATGACGTCGGCTTTGGGCGCAGCTCTCTGGAGAGCTTGATTATTCTTGAGCCAGATATTGTCAAAATTGACCGCAAGTATGTTTCGGGCATATCAGCTGATCCAGCCAAGGCCCGTTTGCTTAAGAGACTGGTCAAAGTAGTCAACTCAATCGGTGCGGATCTGGTTGCTGAAGGCATCGAGATGCGTGAAGAGTTAGATTTGCTGGTCGAAATGAACGTACCATTCGGTCAGGGCTGGTACTGGGGCAAACCGGCCTAGGTAAACCTGCCTAGGCAAATCTTGTCAGGCTATGACTTTACTTTGCTGGTATCCATGGTAATCCCATAGCAGGGCGCGATGGACAACGACGATTCGACCTATATCCTTGAAGATGAGCCCGAGGAACCTGGTCGAGTAGATTTAAGTGCGTTGCCGGTAGCCCAACCAGTTGTCCAAAAGCCAAGAAGGCTTGGTAGTTTTCCGCTGCCTAACTCGGTCCCCACTGAACGCCCGTCTGGTGCAAGTAGTGATGGTAGTTGGCAGGGTAACGAGCCCGAGCTGGCTGGTGGCTTTGTACGCGGCGAGTTTATTGACAATGAATACAAAGTCATTGACTTTATGGGGGCTGGTGGCGCCGGTGGTGTCTATCTTGTGGAGCATAGACGGCTCAAACAGTCTTTTGCCCTCAAGGTCTTGCATGGTAGTGCTGCTGCCAGCGAAAAAAAACGCCAGCGCTTTATCCGTGAGGCCAAGCTCTCCTCGCGCCTTGAGCATCCTGGTATTGTCAAAATTTGCAATTTTGGTGTGCATGGCGATACCACGCGCGAACCCTGTCTCTATTATGTGATGCAGGTTGTGCCAGGCGTAACCCTGCACCAAAAGCTCAGTCAGCAGGCTCCATTGCCACTGGAGTTAGCTATAGATGTAGCCCTTGGTCTTGCTGACGCTTTGAGCTATGCCCATAGCAAAGGCGTTATCCACCGCGATATCAAACCTGCCAATATTTTATTGACGCAGTCTAGTTATACTCCAGGCAAGCCACGTCTCTTGATGCAGCCGATGTTGCTTGATTTTGGTCTTGCTCGCTCTATTGAGGAGCAGGGTGAGAGTCTCGGTCTTACTGGTACTCGCGACATCATCGGTACCCCCGTTTATATCAGTCCAGAGCAGAGCCGTGGTCGCACGCTCGATCCCCGTTCTGATTTTTATTCCTTTGGTGTCACTGTCTTTCATATGGTTGCTGGATGTCCGCCCTTACTCGGTAGCAGTGGCATGGAGACAATCTTGCTACATCAAGAAATGCCCGCGCCCAGCGTTAGAGAGATAAATCCAGATGCCCAGTGCCCTGATGCAATGGAGCGAATACTGGCACGTTGTCTTAAAAAAGAGCCAGCGGATAGATATCAAAGTGCCGATGAGCTTTACTCCGACTTGCTAGCTATCAAGAAGAAGCTTTATCCTGCCACGATGGGGCCTCCGCCGCTAGCAATGCCATCAACCCTGGGCAGTACTGGTCATACAACGTCCTCAAAACAAGCAGGTAGAGCGGATCAAAACGGTAATTTGACTGGTGCTACCTCTGCTAGAGATGGCACTATCGATAGTACTGTTAACTATATAGATGTGGATTTACCGTCTGACCCGGCAAGACCATATACTTTGCCATTGATGCTTGGTCTAGCTGCTGTTTCGCTTGTCTTAATCGGCTTGCTTAGTTTTATCGTGCTTACTGGCAATAGCAAGCAGGCTGTTATTCCAAAGCCTAAACAGTCACTTTTGACCAACACAGTAAAAGACACAATAACCCACACTGAGAGTGATCAAGAAAAATTCATCGCCTCTCTCAAAGAGCTGGCTCGCGGGATTAAGACTGGATCTTATCTAGTTCAAAGTGATAAGGCTGGTAAGACAAGAGCATATCTTTTGCCTGCTGACGTGCCTTTTGGACAATTTAGCTATTTGAGCCCCGGCACTGGCTCCACTGTGCCAGCAAGTCTCAAGCATGGACGCTTAATGGAGTTGCCTGCCGGTAGCTATCTCAATTTACTGGCTTCCCCAGAAGTAATGGCGGTGCCAGAACTGTTAAATGGTTTTGACTCAAGGGCAATTGCTTATTTGCATGTTTCTAAGCAAACAACCGGCGTCAAACGCTTGCTTGATCTGTGCTCCCGGTTTACTGAGATGGTCGGTCTTGATTTGCAGCGCAATGACCTGGACGACGGTGTTTTTGAATATATCAATAAGTTTGATAAATTGCGGTTTTTGAATTTACACCAAACGAGAGTCACCGCCAGTGGTGTTGGTACACTGCGGCAGCTCTCCAGTCTCTTGCTTTTGCAAGTGGGTCCTATCGAGGGTGACTGTTTTGAGTTTTTGTCTAAATTAGCACCTCGTGCGACTCTAGCTTGTCTTGAAATAGAAGGCAATTTGCTCTCCGATCAAAGTCTGGCAGCAATAGCTCGGCAACCCAATTTAGTCACTCTCAATTTGAGGCATTGTGGCATCAATACCAGTCGTCTGGAGCTTTTAAAACCCCTGAGCAAAAGGCTTGTCTATCTCGATTTGCAGGGCAATGCCCTCGGTCCTGAGGCCATCGACACACTCAGCACTTTTAAGCAAATGCGAGTATTGGTAATTGAGCCCACCGGCTGGACAGATCAAGATAAAGACAGGCTGGCAAAGGCGCTGCCGCAATGTCTCTTTAAAAGTACGAATGATTTGCAAAGGCAAAAAAGCACTGATGAAGATGCATAT
>Ga0075163_10001616_pt1 | contig 30479 bp, 19 predicted proteins | sample JI1023141ADNA_FD_71478 | JGI IMG/M metagenome (GOLD analysis project Ga0075163, IMG submission 71478) | Wastewater effluent complex algal communities from Wisconsin, to seasonally profile nutrient transformation and Carbon sequestration -... | ecosystem: Engineered > WWTP > Effluent > Algae...
CGGATGTGGCCCGGGGCCCATTCCGAGCCACACCCACGATCGAGTCACCACGTCTCGATCGCTCTCGCCGAAAGTGTTGGTGCCGCGGAGCGGCGTCGTGGAAAGGGATCAGCGAGACGGATGTGGCCCGGGGCCCATTCCGAGCCACACCCACGATCGAGTCACCACGTCTCGATCGCTCTCGCCGAAATTGTTGGTCGCCACCAGGTGGCAGGCTTCGTTGTTCACCGGTTGGCCGCGCGCGTGGCGGCATGACAGGTGTTGGCCGCGCAGGGCGGCGTTGTCGAAAGGGATCAGCGAGACGGATGTGGCCCGGGGCCCATTCCGAGCCACACCCACGATCGAGTCACCACGTCTCGATCGCTCTCGCCGAAATTGTTGGTCGCCGCGGAGCGGAGGGTTCCCGCGCGTGGCGTGGTGGGAAGAGTGGCGGTGACGGCAGCGATCGGCGAGACGGTCTCTCGACGTGGGTCACCGCGAGGCGGTCAGTAGATGACGGTCGCGCCCGGCGTGGACACGACGGACTGCTGCCGCTTGTTCATCGCCAGCATCATGATCGGTAGCAACAGGCTGTTGCTGTTGCTGCCCGAGTTGGCGTTGGCGGTGTAGCTGCTGACGGCGGAGTTGACTGCAGCGATGGCGGAGGACACCTGCGAGTTGGCGCCTCCAGTCACGGTCGAGAGCTGGTCGAGTTCGATGGCCTGCATGCCGAGCAGTAGTGCAGCGACCGTGCCGGCGGCGGGCGGCTATCGAATCGCGAAGTTGGCGGGGTTCCTCGGGATCTCCGCGTAACCCGAGCACGGCACTTCGAGTCCGGCGGAATTCACTCAGGCCGTATGCCTGGTTGCCCCCCGCCTCGCTAGGGGCTTTCGGGGGGCTGGCCCGACCGCCGCACCCCGCGACATCGCATCCGACCGCGGCAACGCGAGACCACCACCAGCGCGTGGCGTTCTACCGTCGAGCTCACCCACTGTTGACGAAGCCGCGCCATCCTTCGTCGGTAGCGCGAACAACCGCCATGACGATGCACCCCGTGCCGAACACGGACCTGGGTGGATCGAACACGACCCGCCGCCGCGTCCATCTCGGCGTCGCACGCGCCCACGTCCGGGAGGGTCTCTTGGTTGCAGATCCAGAACACGACCACCAACGCGGCCTCACTGATCGATAGCTTCGAAAGCAGCCCACTACCAGATCGGACCTGGCGCCTGATACGGATCGAGCGGACCACCGTACGCCCAGCCGGTACGGAGCAGAAAGGTAGTTGGCGGTGACACGGGCAACGGTTTGTATCCCGCAGGAACCTTGAACGTCCGGTTCCACCCCGTGAACGAGATCGCGCTCGAGAACGGATCGATCTTCGCCGGCACGAACTGGCCGTTGTTGATGTCCTTGCGGTGGCGTCGCCAATTGCCAAGGACATACGCGATCGAATTGCGCGCATAGCGCTTGGTCTTGATCAGCGTCGAGTGGAACCGAAACCACACCTTGCCGTTCGCCCCGATCGACGCGTTGATAGCTCGAGCGGAGTTGATCGAGAAGCTGCGCATGCCGCGCCTGAGTGCGGCGTCGTTCGCGGCTTCAACAATCAAATGAAGGTGCGTGTCCTGGATCGAGAAGTGAACGACGCGAAAGGCGCCGTTGTCGAAGCGGTCGCCGCGATATCTCTCGAGCACCTTGCCAAGCAACTCGTACACCAGATCGTTGCGCAGCTCGAAGATGTACTCCTTGCCTCGCATCGTGACGTGCACGGGACTCGGCGTGGAGAACTTCTCACGCGGCCGATGAGGCGCATCGAGCCGATACTTCATCCGTTTGCGACCGGCGCCCGGGCGGCTGCCACCATGCGGGCCGCGCTTGCCACTACTCCGCATCCGAGAGTGATAGCAGGAGGGTCTGACAGTTTTCCTCGACGAGGAATCGCCAATCCACTGCGCCGCGATCACGAACGTCGCACCTACGACCGCGATCGAGTCCGCACGTGGACGGGCACTCCTCTCGACCAAACCGTGATCGCCCACGCCACATCACTGGTGCGTCAACGCGGCTCGGGCTGCAGGCAAAGATCCAACCGTCAACCGAGCTCGCGCTGCCGTTCGTGATCTCGCTCTGGATCCAGTAGACCCTCCCGGAGGTGGGCGCCGTGCGACGCCGATATGGACTCGGCGGCGGGTCGCGACCGGTCCGCCCACGCTCGTGTTCGGCGTGGAGCGCATCGTCATGGCGGTTGTCCGCGCGACGACAACCGCGGTCGAGCCGCACTTGAACCGGGCGCTCTCGTTTCCACGGCGACGCCGAGATCGGGGAAGCCGACGATCGCGCTGCGCTTGAATCGGGCGATAACGTCTTCGTCGCGTTCCACGGCGACGCGCGATCGGGAACAGCCGATCACGATCGCGCTGCGCTTGAATCGGGCGATAACGCCATCCCGTTCCCCTGCGCCGCGATCGCGAACGCCGTACCACCGACGACGATCGCGATCGGGTCCGCACGTGGAGTTCGGGCTGCAGGCAAAGATCCAACCGATAACCGTGCGCGCGCTGCCGTTCGTGATCTGGCTCTGGATCCAGTAGACCCTCCCGGAGGTGGGCGCCGTGCGACGTCGATATGGACACGGCGGCCGGTCGCGACCGATCCGCCCACGCTCGTGTTCGGCGTGGAGCGCATCGTCATGGCGGTTGCCCGCGCGACGACAACCACGATCGAGCCGCACTTGAATCGGGCGATAACGTCCCCGTCGCATTCCACCGCGCCGCCGCGATCGCGACGATCGCGCTGCGCTTGAATCGGGCGATAACGTCCCCGTCGCGTTCCACGGCGGCGCCGCGATCGAGCTGTACTTGAATCGGGCGATAACGCCATCACGCTCCACTGCGCCGCGATCGCAAACGCCGCACCTACGACGACAAACGCGATCGGGTGCTGGCACTGCTCTCGGCGGTCGGGCCGCAGGCAAAGATGCAACCGATAACCGAGCGCGCGCTGCCGTTCGTGATCTGGCTCTGGATCCAGTAGACCCTCCCAGAGGTGGGCGCCGTGCGACGCCGATATGGACACGGCGGCCGGTCGCGACCGATCCGCCCACGCTCGTGTTCGGCGTGGAGCGCATCGTCATGGCGGTTGTCCGCGCGACGACAGCCGCGATCGCGCTGCACTTGAATCGGGCGACGTCCCCGTCGCGTCCCACTGCGACGCTCGAGCCGTCGCTACTCCTTGCTGGACCACTCGACGAACACGCCGACGCCACCACCCAGCCGGTCCCCGGCACGCACGCCGACGCCCACCGCCGCGCGGTCGTTGTTGATCAGCATGCGATCGTAGCCGAGCTCGGCGCTGCTCCGGCCGGGCGAGGTCTGCGCCGGGCGAACCGTCGCGCGGACGCGGGTCTTGCCGGCCTTGCCGTACTTGTCGGCCTCCAGGTTCGCGATCTCGCCGTACTTCGCCGGCTCCGACCACGCGTTGATCCGATCGAGGAACAGCAGGTGCGGGAGGTTCGAGGCCATGAAGGTCAGCATGAACAGCTGATCGCCACGCGGCGCCTGCGCCTGCGACGAGGCCGGCAGCCCCGGGCGCGCGACCACCGTCGGGCGACCCGCGTTGTACATCGCCATCACCTCGAGCATCGCCGCGTTGGCCGCGCCCGACAGCGTGGTCTTCGGCTTGCTCGGCGAGCCGTTGAAGGTGACCCGCGCGCCACCGGCCGACCGTGAGAGGTCGCGCATCGCGACGTCGGGCAGCGTGCGCTCGAACGTCAGCGCCATGAAGCCGGTCGGGTTGGCCTCGTCGAACGTCAGGCTGCCCTCGATCAGCTGGTGGTCGCGACCGAACAGGTTGAGCTTGCCGCCATCCATCGTCAGCTTGCCGTCGATCTTGGTGGCGTCCTCGCGCACCGCGACGGTGACCTCGCCCTTTGCCATCACGTCCATCGGCGTCTGCTCGAGGCGGATCGCCTTGGGGATGTGGACCCGGATGTCCATCGGCCGCTTCTTCTTCGCCACCACCGGGGCCAGAGCCGCCGGCACGGGGAGGCGGCCCGTCTTGTTGACCTCGTAGATCACGTCGCCGGAGACCGAGGCCTTCTCGACGAAGTGGCCGCGCTCGAGCCGATCCGGCGAGCGTAGCGCGAGGGAGTGGATCGTCGCGTCGACGCCGATGATCGGCGAGGTCAGGTCCACCGCGACGCCGATGTCGAACGTCGCGGTCGCGCGCGGCGCATCGATCGCACCGAACTTCTCGCCGCCGAACACCAGCCAGTCGCGTGCGGCGAGGGAGAGCGAGACCTGCTTGGCCTTGAGCTTGTCGAGCGAGACCAAGCCCGTGACGTTCAACGACCGATCTGCCTTCTCGCGATCGCTCTCGTGCACGGACAGCCCCTCGATGCGGAGCCCCGAGGGCTCGGCGACGATCGCGAGGTTGATGTCCTTGTAGACGCGGGTCGTGGCCGGCAGCTGGAACGAGCCACCGACGACGTCGAGCCCACCCGTGATCGCCGCGAGGTCGACCTGCATGCCCGCCTCGGTCTTCACCAGCACGATGTCGCCGTCCATGTTCCACGCGAGCGAGCCGAGCGTCGCGTTGCTCGGGACCTTCGCGCCGATCATCGCGGGCAGCAGGGGTAGGAGCGGCGTCTTGGCGGCGCGAGTGCGCGCCTTGATCGCGATCCGCTCGGGGTTCGAGCGATCGATCTCCGCGTTGATCGTCAGCGCCCCGTGCGTGATCGCGATGCTCGGCTTGGTCGCCGTGCCGGTCGCCGCGAGCGTGGTCTCGCCCAGGGTCCCAGTCGCGGTCTTGTAGCCGCGCCACGCGAGCTTCGCGTCGAGCACCGGCGTCTTGAGCGGGCCCTTCGCGACGATGCGGCCACCGATCGTGCCGTCGAAGTCGGCGAGCCTCGCGCGGATCGACGACAGCGACGCGAGTGGCCGCTCGGGGAGGTCGATCGCCGCGTCGACCATCAGCCCGGCGCGAAGGCCGGCGCGGTCGAGCGCCTTGCCGTTCCACACGAACGGCATCGAGATCCGGCCGTCGATCAGGGCGAGGGCCGGTTGGCCCTCGAGCGCGACGCTGCCCTTGGTGGCGACGTTCAGCGTGTTCCCGGACGGGGCGAGCGTGGCGTGCAGCTCGATCGTCTGCGCACCGGGGACCTCCTTGAGCGCCGCGGCGTGGGCCGTGACATCGATCGTGCCGGTCGGGTGCACCGGCGAGCCGGCGAGGTCCGCGCGGATCGCGACATCGCCCGCGGGGATCTTCGCGCGCAGGTGCTCGGGCAGCAGCGCCGCGATCTCCGAGAGCTGGCGGTTCGCGACGGTCGCCTTGATGCGCCAGGCGCCGCGCGGCTGGAAGCCTTGCTTGTCGAGGGGCAAGACCGCGTCGATCGCGGCGAGCAGCGAGCGATCCCCCTTGCGTCGAACCTCGGCATGCGCCGTCGCGCTGGTGGCCTCGGTGCCACCCTTCGCCGTGATCAGCAGTGGCTGGTCGCGCAGCGCGATCGCGAGCGCGTAGTCGACGTGCTGGCCGTCGGTGGTCTTCGTCAGATCGAGCGTGCCGCTGAGCGAGCCCTGCACCTTCGGCGGACGCCCCGCGAGCAGCGAGAGGCTCGCGAGATCGAGGCCGGCGAGCGAGATCTTCGTCGACGCGGTGCTCAGCTTCTTCGCGACCAGCGTCGCGTTGCCAGCGAGCGTGATCGAGCCGCCGGCGATCGCGATCTTGGTGGGTGCCAGCTCGAGTCCGAGCTCGCCATCGAGCTTGCCGTTCGCGGTGACGGCGAGATCGACGTGCCCGATCTCCGGCACCTTGCGCGGCACCGCGATGCCCGCCGCGGCGAGGATCTTCATCGCCTTCGCCGGGCTGCCGACCACCGTGACCTTGCCGGTCACCGACTTGTCCTTGGTCATCTCGCCCGACGCGGTGATGTCGAACTCGAGGCCGCGCGCCGCGAGCCGCTCGAGCTTGTAGGCGCCCTGCTTCGCCGTCGCCTTCGCGGTCAGGCTGTCGAGGGCGAGCTGGTTGATCTTCGTCGGGCCGACGGCGATCTCGACCACCGCGTCGAGATCGAGCGGCGTGATGCCGGAGCCGGCGATCTTGATGTCGACATCGGTGTCGATCACCGGGCCAACGCGGCCTGGCGACAGATCGGTCGACTTGCCCTTGCCGGTGATCGCGACCTGGTACGACGGCGTGCCGACCGCGTTCGCCGTGCCCGCGATCGCGAGCGCCGTGGTGCCCGTCTGGACGTGGCCCGCGATCACCAGCTTGTCCTGGGGACCGGTGACCGAGAGGTCGAGCCCGACGTCGTCGACCAGGAGCTCCCGGCCGAGCAGCGCGACCAGCTGCTTGCGATCGACCTTCGCCTTGCCGATGGTGAGCTTCTGCTCGCCGTGGAGCTTGCCGTCGGCGAGCCTGACGTGCGCGCCGAGGTTATCGATCCCGAGCACGCCGGCCGCGACCTTCGCGATGTCGACATCGATCCCGTCGATCCGGCGCTTCGCCGTGATGCCGGTGATCGCGACGTCGAGCGTGCGCGTCGAGTCGGGCTTCTTGAGCTCCACCTTCGCCGCGATCGTCTCGAACGTCGCGTCGAGCTCCTGGGAAATCGGTTTCGCGTCCACCGTGCCGGTGATGCCGAGGTCGCGGACCGCGATCACGCTGCCGTCGGGCTTGGTGATGGTGGCGCGTCCGGTGACCGTCAGCTTGCCGATCGCGATCGCCTTCATCGGCTTGCGGTCGGACGGCTTGAACAAGCCGGTCAGGTTCGAGGTGCCGTCCTCGCGCTTGACCAGGTCGACGTCGACGCCGGTGATCGCGAGCGCGCCGATCTTCAGGCTGCCGCCGAGCAGCTCGCCGCGGTCGAGATCGAGCGCGATCCGGTCGACCTTGATCGCCGGCCTGTCCTGCGCGTCGCGGATCTCGAGCTTGCCGAGCTCGATGCTGCTGAACATGAAGCCGTAGTCGAGCTCGCCGAGCGTGGCGGAGCCCGTGGTCATCGCGTTCAGCTTGCTCTCGATGCGGCCGCGGACGAACGACTTACCCCACGACGTGTGGAGGAAGATCACGAGCACCACGACGAGGCCGAGCACGCCGAGCACGAGCTTGCCGACGATCCGGACCGCTCGACGCCAGCCGCGTGGCTTCTTCTTGCTCGCTACCTCGACCACGTCCGTATCGTACGTGGGGACCGCGGGACGATCTGGGATGATGGGCTCCGACATCAGAATGCCTCCCCGATCCGGAAAAACACCAGCAGGCGACCGAACGCGGCCCCCACCTGATTGTCCTCGACAACCCGGTACGAGAGGTCGAAGCCGATCGGCAGGTACCAGGTGCGGATCCGCGCCCCGATGCCGGTCGCGATCGAGATCCCGTCCTCGAACGCATTGACGCCCGCGCCCGCAGCCCCGGCGTCGACGAACACCGCCGCGCCGTACAGCTTGCGGAACGGCAGCAGCCGGAGCTCGACGCTCGACTCGACCAGCGAGCGACCACCGACCACCGCGCAGTCACCGGTCATCGCATCGCAGACCTCGGGGGATAGCTGATCGCGACCGTAGCCGCGCATGCCGTGCGAGCCACCGCCGAACAGGCGCGGTCCGAGCGGCAGGCCCGTCGAGCCGACCACCGGCACGAGGCCGGCGGAGCCGCGCACGCCGATCGACCACTTCGCGGAAAGCGGCCGGAACGCGCGCACGTCACCGACGAGCTGCAGCCAGCGGTGATCGCCGACCGGCGCGACCGAGCCGCGCAGCGCGAGCAACCAGCCCGCGGTGGGCTCGACGCGATCGTTGCGCTGGTCCGCGATGATCGACGCCTCGAGCACGCCACCCTGCGAGTCGTTGCCGGTCGGCAGGTCGAGCGCCATCGCGCCGCCGGTGAGATCCGGCATGTCGAGCTGACGCCCGAACCGATAGAACGCGTCGACGTCGAAGAACACGTTCCTCGCGAGCGTCGTGCGCACGCCGGGGCCGGCGACCACCTCGCGCAGCATCGAGTCCGGGTACAGCACGTCGCGCCAGCGGCCGGTGAGGCGGAGATCGAGGATGCGATGGAGCCAGCCCGGCTTGTGATACTGGACGAGCGCGCTGCCGTAGACGCCGTCGGCCGTCTGGTCACTCTCGGGACCAGGTCCCGAACCCTTGTCGATCAGCACGCCATAGCCGACATGCCCCTCGACGATCAGGTGGTGCTGGGCGGCCATCAGATTTCGAAACAGGACGCGCGCACCGGCGTAGGTATCGACGCGCGTCGGATCGGCCTCGATGCCGACCTCGGCGCGGAGCTGCCGGCGCGGCGCCTCGACGACGATCACGCGCACCGCCAGCGAGCTCTCGAGCTTGCGCGGCACGATCTTGCCGTCGCCATCGACCTGCTCGGGCGCGAGCACGCCGCCGGTATCGGGATGCTCGGGCGGGCCGGTCTGGATGTCGGCGTCGGACAGCACGATCGCCGACGCGAACGCCCCGGTGTCGAGCAGCGCGAGCTCGGCGCGGCGCTTCTCGGCGAGCGAGTAGTTGCCGGTGACCGACAGGCCGGCGCGCTCGAGGATGACGCCGGCCGGGATCTTGCTGTTGCCCTCGACGGCGATCGATCCGATCTGCGTCCGCGGACCGGGATCGAGGTAGTAGAACCACGCGACCGTCTTCGCGTCCTTGTCGACGAACACGCGCGAGTAGCCGCGGGCGTGGCCGTAGCCTTCCTCCTGCAGGCGCTCCGCGAGCGCGCGGCGGAGCGGGCGATAGGTCTCGAGCTCGATCTCGGCGCCGGGGCCGAACGGGATCATCGCGCGCAGCATCGCGGCGTGCTCCGCGGGCGCGCCGATCAGCTCGACCGAGCCGATCTTGTAGGCGGGCCCCTCGTGGACGCGCCAGATCACCGAGACCGCCTTGTGATCGTCGGTGTACGTCAGCTCGGGCTCGTCGACCTGCGCGTCGAAGTGACCGTGCTCGTGGAGATACGCAAGGGCGCGGCGGTGATCCTCGACCAGGCGGTACTCGTTGAATTTGCGCTCCGGGCGGACCGGGTCGGCCTTGCGCAGGCCGAGGTACTCGTAGAGCTCCTTGTAGTCGACCTCGAGGTGCTCGCCCGCTCGTGCCTGGACGGAGACGCTCTTGACGGAGATCTCGGTCTGGCCCGGCACCGTCGGGAACTTCGGGGCCGCACAGGCTCCGAGACTCAGCGCGACAAGGAGAAACATCCGCGGTCCCATGGCTGCCCGTGATGGTGCCGGAACCGTGCCCGGTATGGGAGCCGGCTGCACCCTCGTCGCTACCTGGCTAGTCGACTTGCCGATCGGGGGCGTGACCAAGCGCGTCACGCCAGACCGCAACTCGTCGTCTGCGGCAGCTGGACCATCCGCGGCTAGATCGCGCGCCACGCGACGCGATGCGTAACTGCGCTGGATCCAGGCGCCGGCGATGGCCTCGCGACTGCACGAGGGCGCGGCATGAAAGCTCTTGGCTTCGGCGTCGTGCTCCTGGTCGGTTGTGCAAACGGTCCCGCGGTCGAGGACGGCGAGTTTGACGATTTTCTGACCGATGAAGCGAAGGCCGACGCGTTCGGGGTCGAGGACTGGAGTCCCGACGGCATGGCGGTGTTGAAGCTGACGAGCACCGCGTCGGTCACCACGCTCGAGGACGACGTCGGCTTGTCCGAGAAGGTGGCGAAGGCGATCGTCGCGCAACGCAAGACCCTCGCGGCGCACAAATTTCGCGATCTGCGAGAGCTCGACGATGCGAAGTTCGTCGGCGCCACCGTGTTCCGTCGGCTGCTGAAGTACGCGGCGGACGAGAAGCTGTTCAAGACCGCGATCCGGGTCCCGCTCGTCGTCAGCGGCTCCGACAACGTGTCGATCACGAAGTTCAACGAGGACGCGCACGCCGCCGGTGTCACCGGCTTCGCCCGCTACACGTTCGTCGACGACAGCACCGACTTCAGCGCGAAGATGGCCGCGTACGACACGCGCCTGCAGGAGCTCGCCACCAAGTCTGGCAAGGCGATCGACGGCGAGATGCTGATGTTCGCGAGCACCGTCAACGAGTACGCGGTCGGCTCGATCGTGCCCTGCTACATCGGCGATCCGCTCGAGGTTGCCAACGTGCCGGCCTCGCAAGGCGACAGCATGATGGGCGACATGTACACGCAGTGGGCGTGGCGCTTCAAGACCAAGAAGTTCTTCCTCGACGACACGTTCGAGGAGGCCGACCTCGACCTCGGCAGCGAATGGGACAGCTGGGACACCAAGAGCACGGCGGTGTTGATCGAGTCGACGAACACCGACAGCGGCGACTCGCCCGAGCCCGACGAGATTCCCGCCTGCCGTCGCTAGAGCAACGACAGCTGGCGCTCGCCGCCGACGAGATTCCCGCCTGCCGTCGCTAGAGCAACGACAGCTGGCGCTCGCCGCCGGGCCACGGCGGTAGCTCGCCGACGTCGCGGTGCGCCCGCACGAGCGCGTGGAACTTGTACGCGTGCTCGGGTGCGAGCACGTCGTCGGGCGAGTGCATGAAGAAGTACGGCGTCTTGCCCTCGCCGATCCAGCGGGCGATGTGCGCAGCCCACGGCTCGACGAGATCGGCCTCGAGCGTGTTCTCCGGCACGCAGCGGATCAACGGGCGCTGAGCCGTCGACCGCGCGATCACCGGCAGGTTCGGCTTGCGCGCGCGCACCTCGGCGAACTCGAGCGCGTGGCCGCGCTGCAGGCCGCGCGTGTCCATCGTCACCAGATCCACGCCGCGCTCGCGCAGCACCTGGTAGACCTCGTGATCCAGGGTGAACAGGCCGGGGTGGCGAAGCTCGACGGCGTAGCGAAAGCCACGCGGCAGCCGATCGAGAAACCCGGCGAGCTTCGCGAGATCGGTGAAGTGCGGCGGCAGCTGGAGGAACAGCGTGCCGAGCTTGTCGCCGAGCGGCGCGATGCGATCGAGGAAGCCGCCGACCTCGGACTCCGCGTTCACCAGCTGCTTATCGTGCGTGATCGGCCGGGGGAACTTGAAGCAGAACCGGAAGTGCGGCGGCGTCTGATCGTCCCAGCGCTTCACCACCTCCGGCGTCGGTAGCGCGTAGAACGTGGTGTTGCCCTCGACGGTGTTGAACACCCGCGCGTAGCGCTCGAGGAACTCGCTCGCGCGCGTCGCCGTCGGATACAACCTGCCGACCCATGCCTTGGTGGCCCAGCCGGGCGTGCCGAGGTAGTAGCCCGCGATCACTGGTGGCCGCGGATCTCCGCCAGGCCGCGCTCGCGGGTCATCGCGCCGAGATAGCCGAGCTCGCGGCGCGCCTTCGCGTCGACGACCGTGACCTCGTTCCCGATCAGCGCGAGCTCCGTCTTGGTCACCGGCGGCGACTTCATCCAGCCGGTGAGCGCGGCGGCGGTCCTCGCCAGCCAGCGGGGCACGGTGCGCGTCCCAGCGTCGATGCCGTTCGCGAGCATGATCTCGTTGAGGAAGGCGCGAAACTCGACCGGCTCGCCGTCGGTGAGGAAGTAGATCTCGCCCGGTGTGCCCTTGTCCGCCGCGAGGAGCGCGCCCTCGACGACGTTCGCGATGTGACAGGTCGAGGTGAGAAAGCGGCCGCCGCCGATCCACGCGAACTTGCCGTCGCGCACGGCCTCGATGAGCTTCGGGATCAGGCTGGTATCGCCATCGCCCCAGATGAAGCGCGGCCGGATGATCACGACCTCGAGGTCGCGTTTCCGCTCGAGCACGAGCCGCTCGGCCATGCCCTTGGTGATCGGATACGGCCCCGCAGGCTTCTTCGGATACGGCACCGTCTCGTCGGCGCGGACGATCGGCTTGCCATCCGCGAGCACGGCCTCGGTGCTGACGTGGACGAACCGCTTCACCTTCGCCGCCACCGCCGCCGCGAGCATGTTGCGCGTGCCGTCGACGGTGTGGGGGAGGTGCTCTGCCAGCTTGCCCTTCGCCGACGTGAACGCCGCCGCGTGGAACACCACGTCGCAGCCCTGCATGCCGGCGGTCGCGGCCTCGACGTCGGCGAGATCGCCGCGAACCGGCACGGCCCCGACCGCGCGCACGGCAGCCTCGGCCTGATCGCTGCGCGCGAGCGCCTTGACCTCGTGACCGCGCTCGACCAGCTCCGCGATCAGGAACTTGCCGACGAAGCCCGAGCCTCCTGTGACGAAGGCCTTCACAGACAGATCGCGGTCTTCACCTTGATCGGCTTCGCGTCGCGCGGACACGGCAGCTGCGTGGTCTCGAGCGCCTTCTTGATGCACTCGGCGGCGGTCTCGTCCTTCGGATCGCGACCGGCGAACGGCTTGACCAGCGCCTGGTACACGGTGCCCTTCGCCGACAGCATCCACTCGGCCCAGTAGCCGCGCACGTCGTGCGACTTGCGGTTCGGGATCCCGCACGCGGCGATCGCCGGCGTGGCCTCCATGATCTTGTCGGCCTCGAGCGCGCCGTCGACGTCGCTGCGGACGCGGATCTTGCCGATCGTCAGCTTGTCGATCAGCAGGCCGAGCTGCGGCGCGTCGGGCGGTGCGCCCTTCGCGGTCAGCTTGGGGGCGGCCGCCGCGATCGCCTTGGTCGACTTCGGATCGGTGACCGGCGCGGTGTAGCGCACCCAGCGATCCGCGCTCTGGAAGCCGTGGCGCTCGAGATCGATGATCAGCTCGCCGTCCTTGAGCGAGACGTGCGCCGTGGAGAGGTTGCCGTACTTCTGGCCGAGCACCGCGTTGATCGACGGTGCGGTGCCGCACGCATCGCTCTTCTCGTCCCAGCGTTTCATCCCGACCAGCTTGATCGCGCGATCGACATCGGCGACCAGGATCACCTTCGCCTTCTCCGACGTGGCGAGCTTCGCCCCGATCGGGAACAGCACCTCGCGCGAGGTGCGCCCCGGGAAGTCATCCGGGAACACCAGCGCGATCGACAGCTGACCGGTGCCGCTGACGATCCGCTTCGACTCGCCCTTGCAGACATCGAACACGTCGGCGCGAGCGGTACCGCCGAGCGCCCCGAGAAGGGCCGCGACCAGGAAGAGCTTCATGACGAGAAGTCTATCGCTAGAATACGAACGGATACGAAAACGAGCCGCCGTTCACGGTCTTCGCGAACGTGGCCTTGCGCACGAAGTTCGCGACGCACTTGCCCAGATCGGGGCTCGGACTCTCGACGACCTCGGCGCCGGTCACCACGCCCTCGGCGTTCACCGAGACCGAGATCTTGACCGTGCCCTTGCCCGGGTTGGTCTCGCCGCAGCGGCTGATCGCCGGACGCATCGGCTCGATGCCGGCGCGGATCTGCGTCTTCTGGAGGCTGTCGGTGTTGCCCGTGGGGGGCGTGAAGCCCTCGCCTGCCGGCTTGTACTTCGCGCAGCACGCGCGCGCGTACTTCTCGATCACGCACGACGACTCGTCGCAGTCGTTGTCCTTGTCTTTGTCTTTGTCTTTGTCTTTGTCGTCGGGCGGTGGCGGTGGTGTCTCGACCTTGGCATCCGGCGTCTCGGGTTTGGCGACCGGGCCCGCATCCTGGGTCGGGCGTGGCGGGGTCGGGCGCGTCGGGCGCGTCGGCCTGCCGGCGTCCGCCGTGACCGGCTCCATCTCGATCTCCTCGGCTGCGTCGGGGGTCGCCAGCGCCTCCGGGGCATCGGCGGGAGGAGGCGTGATCGCGACGGTGGCCGCGTCCTTCACGATCTCGCCCGCACCGCGGTTCTTGAGCATCAGCACGGCACCGACGGCGATCCCGCCGATCAACAGCAGCGCGAGGATCAGCGGCAGCTTGCTCTTCTTGACCTTGTAGTCGAAGTTGCCGGCCGGCAGCTCGGCGCTGTTCTGCAGCGGGAGATCGACGAGCGGCTTCGCGACCGGCGGCGGCATCGTGGGCGATCGCTTCGCCTCGACCTTGAGCTCCGGCGGTGGCTGCGTGGGCGGCCGCTTCCTCGGCTCGGGCGGCGGCTGGGTGGGCGGCCGGCTCTTCGGTTTCTCGACGACGAGCCGCTCGATCGTCTCGCGCTCTTCCGCTTCCGTCAGCGGCTCGAGCTCGTCGGTCGACAGCGCGTGCGCGGGAGACGACGACGCAACGGCGGCGGCGCTGTCGAGGGCCGCGAGGTTGACGACGGCGACGGGACTCTTCTGCTCGAAGGGTTTGGGACCCGACTTCTGATCGAAGGGACTCGAGTCCCGATCGAAGGGTTCGGGACCCGAGTCCCGATCGAAGGGTTCGGGACCCGAGTCCCGATCGAAGGGTTCGGGACCCGAGTCCCGATCGATCGTCTCGAGCTCGTCGGGATCGAGCGGCTCGATCTCCTCGGTCGCCAGCTTCGGCGGGATCTTGACCGCCGGACGCTCGAACGTCTCCTGGCTCTCGCTGTCCTCGACGATCAACGCCGGCTTCTTCAGCACCACGGGCAGCGGCGCCGCGGGCGTGGCGCTTGGACTCTTGACCGGGATCCTCTCGATCTTCGGCAGCGTCTTCGGTTTCGGGCGACCGACCGGTGCGGACAGCGGGCGCTCCGGCGTCGGTGCGACCTTGGGGACCGGCGCGAGCGACGGCATGCTGATCTTCGGCGCGCGCACCGTCAGCTCCTCCACCTCGGGCGGCAGCTGCTCCTTGCGCGCACCGGGCGGCAGCCTCGGCAGCCTCGACAGATCCATCGGCTTGGTCGAATCGCGCGGGTCGACCTTCGAGAGCTCGATCTGCTTCTCGAGCTTCTGCAGCTCGATCGGCTTGGTCGGGTCCTCGACCTTGGTGACCAGCACGTTCTTGTTGGTCGCCGACTTCACGCGGGTCTGCGTCGACGGTCGCTTGCGGGCCGGCTCCGGGATCTGCCCGGAAGACTTGGCCGGCAGCCGCGGGATCAGGCCGGCGCCCGACGCCGTCTTCTCCTTGACGATCGCCATCGGCACGCCCTCGTCCTCGACGGGGTCATTGTCGACGCGCGTGAAGTCGCCTTCCTCGCGGAACCGCGGCATCTCGGAGATCAGATTCTTCGGCTGCGTGTTCGGATCGAGCTGCGGGAGGATCAGCTTGTCCATCGCCGCGCGCACCGCGCCCTCGCCGAGCGGCAGCACGAACACGAACGTGGAGTCGCAGCGCGCCGCCTCCGCGGTGCTCAGCATCGCCGACGCCCCGATCTCCTGGAACGCCAGCATGCGCAGCAGATCCGCGAACCCGGGCAGCGGCTCGTCGGTGAGCGGGGCGAGCGCCTTCGAGATGTTGTGACCGTCGCCGACGATGATCACCAGGTCGATGTCCGGATCCTCGATCCAGCCGACCAGCTGCGAGCGGATCGCGGTCTCCGAGTTCTTGACCGATTCGAACGACGCCACCGCGTGCCCGGCGGTGGTCAGGGCGTCCGCGACGACGTTCTCCATCGCCACACCGGTCGCAGCTCCCCCTGTCACGGACAGGACGGCGACCTGGGCGCGTACGGGCTCCACGCCCCCATCGTAGCGGATCCGATCGGCCGGCCGAACGGGACGTGCACACGGATCCGGCGATCAGAATTTCGCGAACATCCGGCGGGTGAGACTTGCTCTTGGGCCGCCGTCGAGCTGTCACCGTGGGCGAGGCCGCGGGATCCGATAGAGGGCGAGCTTGTTGACCAGCGTGGTGCGCGAGATGTCGAGCAGCTTGGCCGCCCGCGTCTGATTGCCGGCGCTCCGGTCGAGCGCCTCGAGGATCTTCTCGCGATCCGCGCGCTGCTCGACGCTGAGAAAGCCGAGCTCCTCGCCGTGCGTGGGCAGTGGTAGCGACTCGACGATCGGCTGCGCCCGCGGCGCGAACGCGAGGTGCGAGGGCCCGATGTCGGCGCCGCCGGCGAGCAGCACGGCGCGCTCGATCACGGCCTTGAGCTCGCGCACGTTGCCCGGCCAGTCGTACGCCGTGAGCGCGGCGAGCAGCGCCGGGGTGGCATGCGGGGGGCGCTTCGGGCGCGCCGCGGCGAGGAAGCGCAGCGCGAGCGGTGCGATCAGCTCGCTGCGCTCCCGGAGCGGCGAGATCCGCAGCGTCACGCCGTCGAGGCGGAAGTACAGGTCGCGGCGAAACCGACCGGCCGCGACCTCCTCCGTGAGCTCGCGATTGGTGGCGGCGACGAACCGCACCGAGATCGCGATCGGCTTGGTCGAGCCGAGGCGCAGCACCTCGCGGGCCTCGACCGCGCGCAGCAGCTTGGCCTGGATGCCGAGCGGCAGCTCGCCGATCTCGTCGAGGAACACCGTGCCGTCCTCGGCCGCCTCGAGCAGGCCCGCGCGGTTCGCGATCGCGCCCGTGAACGCGCCCTTGTGATGACCGAACAGCTCGCTCTCGAGCAGCGTCTCCGACAGCGCGGCGCAGTTGATCCGGACGAACGGGCCGCTGCGACCCGACAGCTCGTGGAGGGTGGCCGCGAGCACCTCCTTGCCGACGCCGGTCTCGCCCTGGATCAGCACGTTGACCGGACTCGCCGCGATCTCGCGCACCAGATCCGAGACCCGATCCGGCATCGGGTCCTCGACGACGAGCGGGTGCGACGGCTCGGCGTTGCGCGCCGGTGTACCGCCGACCACGACGAACGTGTACGGCCCGATGTGGAAGCTCTCGCCGAGCTCGAGCGCCACCGGATCGCCGCCGCGGATGATGCCGCGCAGGGTCCGGGTGCCGTTGGTCGAACCCTGATCGTGGAGCACGAGCTTCGGGGCCCGCCGCACCACCGCGTGCCGCCGCGACAGCGCGCGATGATCGATCGCGACATCGCAGTCGGCCGCGCGACCGATGCTGAGCTCGTCGCGATCGAGCGGATGGGTCGAGAGCCTGCCCTCGCCGGCCACCACCAGGACCGGCTCCGTGCTGCCGACCACCTCGTGCGGATGGTCGAGCGTCTGGGCATGCTTGTCGGGCACTGTCGCCGACGTTGCGATCCTCGTGCCGCAGGTGAACGCGTGTGATTCTTGCGGTCTGCGTGGGTTGTTCGGTCAATTCGACCGGACAGTTCGACCGCCGCCTGGTCAACGATCGCCCAACTAGCTGTGCTCCGGCGCGCACGACTCGGCGTGAGGCTTGCGTAATGCAGCATCCGTGATCGGGGAGATCGTCGGCAGCTACAAGATCGAGTCGAAGCTCGGACAAGGTGGGATGGGCGTCGTCTACGTCGCCCAGCATCCGCTGCTCAAGAAGAAGGCGGTCGTCAAGTTCCTCCACGCCGAGCTGTCGAGCGATGGCGAGCTGGTCGATCGGTTCTTCAACGAGGCGCGGTCGGCGACGATGATCCGGCACCCCGGCATCGTCGACGTGTTCGACTTCGGGCATCACGCGAGCGGCTGCGCCTACATCCTGATGGAGTTCCTCCACGGCGAGGCGCTGTCCGATCGGATCAAGAAGGACGGCCCGTTCGAGGCGTCGTTCGCGATCGCGATCGGCAAGCAGCTCGCGAGCGCGCTCGCAGCGGCGCACGAGCAGGGCATCGTCCATCGCGATCTCAAGCCCGATAACGTGTACCTGGTGCCGGATCGCGAGGCGCCCGGCGGCACGCGCGTCAAGGTGCTCGATTTCGGGATCGCGAAGCTGGCGAACGAAGCGTCGGGCGCGGTGAAGACGCAGGCCGGCGTCGTGATGGGAACCCCGACGTACATGGCTCCCGAGCAGTGCCGCAGCGCCGGCGAGGTCGATCACCGCGCCGACATCTACGCGCTCGGCTGCATCCTGTTCGAGATGGTGTGCGGGCGGCCGCCGTTCCGCTGCGCGAGCCTCGGCCAGCTGATCGCGGCGCACATGTTCGAGCCGCCGCCGCTGCCGTCGTCGTTCGGCCCGGTGCCGGCGGATCTCGAGGCGGTGATCCTGCGCGCGCTCGAGAAGGAGCCCGACGATCGCCAGGGCTCGATGTCGAACCTCTCGATCGAGCTCGCGAGCTGCGATGGCGCGATGCTCACCCCGGTCCCGCAGCGCCGGAGCCAACCGATCGCCACACCGGCGGCGCTCGACGAGACGGTGGCGCCGATCCAGCCGATCACCGCGCCGACGGCCGCCGCACCGGCGCTGACCACGCTCGGCAAGTCGACGGGACAGCTGGCGCGGCCGGTGGTGGAGCAGCGCTCGCGGAGGTGGATGGTGATCGCGGCCGTCGTCGTCGTGCTCGCCGGTGCAGGGGTGGCGTGGAAGACCGCGGCGAGCGGCGACGACCCCGCGCCGGTCGCGACCACGCCTGCCCCGGAAGCACCGCGGACGCAGACCGTGATCGTCGAGCGGCCGGCCGCACCGCCCACGCCGATCGTGCTGACGCTCGACTCCGACCCGTCGGGCGCCGAGGTGATCCAGGAGCACGACGGCATGCGGCTCGGCAAGACACCGTTCGACAAGTCGCTCGCGCCGGTCGCGGGCGGCACGCTGGTCTACGTGCTGCGCCTCGAGGGCTACGAGGACTATCGCGTCTCGCTCGCCGCCGATCGCGACAACCGAGAGAAGGTCGCACTCAAGGCGAAGCCGAAGAAGCCTCCGACGATCTCGAGTGGCCGCCCTCGCCCACCGACGACACCGCCTCCTCCCATCACCCCGCCGAGCGGACCCACGTCCGACGGCATGCTGCGCCCCAAGATCTAGGAGACCTCATGCTGCGTTCCGCCCTGTTCGCGATGGCACTCGCGTGTCCGCTCCTCGCGCACGCTCAACCCAAGACGCCGTCGGCTGCCGACAAGCAGGCCGCCGTGCAGCACTGGGAGAAGGCGCGCAGCGCGTACAGCTTCGGCAACTACGACATCGCGATCGCCGAGTACCAGGCCGCGTTCGATCTCACCGGCGCGCCCGAGTACGTCTTCAACATCGCGCAGACCCAGCGTGCGAAGGGCGACAAGCCGGCCGCGGTCGCGTCGTACAAGCGCTACCTCGAGCTCGATCCGGCGGGTGACGGTGCCGCGTCGGCGAAGCAGCACGTCGAGGCGCTCGAGGCCGAGCTGAAACGAGATGGCGATGCGGCGGCGGCCCGCGCGAAGGCGCAGACCGAGGCCGAGACGAAGCGGAAGCTCGAGGCCGTCGCGGCTGCCGAGGCCGCGCGCCGCGATGCTGCGGAGGTCGCGCGCAGGCGCGTCACCGAGGCCGAGCTCGCGCAGCGCCGCGGGACGGCCCGCACGCTTCGCCTCGCCGGCCTCGCGACCGCGGGTGCCGGCGTGGTCACGCTCGGAGCGTCGGCGTACTTCGGGATGCGCGCGCGCTCGCTGAGCAACGACGCATCGAGCGTCACCGGGCAGTGGACGGAGGCGGCGCAGCAGACCGTCGACGATGCGAAGTCGGCGGAGCGCACGATGTACGTGCTACTCGCCGTCGGCGGCGGCGTGGCGATCACCGGCGGCATCCTCTACGCCGTCGGGGCGCGGTCGCTCGAAGCTCCGACGAGGGTCGGCGTGCTCCCGACGCGGGGCGGTGCCGCGGTCTCCCTGACGAGGCGGTTCTGATGCGGTTCGCGATCGTCTCCCTGTCACTGCTCGCGGCGTGCACCGACTTCCAGTTCGCCGAGGAGCTCGCGTGCAGCGACTTCGGCAGCTGTCCGCCGGGCCAGTTCTGCGATCCGGCCGGCGACGTGTGCCGGATCGACTTGCCGGACTGCGGCAACGGCGTGCTCGACGCCGACGAGGTCTGCGACGACGGCAATCGCACCACCGGCGACGGGTGCCGCGCCGACTGCGCGAAGATCGAGCTGTGCGGTGACGGCGTGCTCGATCCGCAGGAGGCGTGCGACGACGGCAACACCGAAGGCGCCGATGGCTGCGCGACCGACTGCAAGCTCGAGGGCTGCGGCAACGGCGTGCTCGACGACGGGGAGGCCTGCGACGACGGCGAGGCCAACGCGCTGACCGCCGCGTGCCTGCCGAGCTGCACGCGCGCGAGCTGCGGCGACGGCAACGTGCAGGCCGGGGTCGAGGCGTGCGACGACGGGGCCGCCAACTCGGACACCGGCGCGTGTCTGGCGACGTGCGTGACCGCGACGTGCGGCGACGGCTTCGTCCGCAGCGGCGCCGAGGTCTGCGACGACGGCAACGACATCGAGTCCGATGGGTGCCGCGAGACCTGCGTGCGACCGACGTGTGGCGACGGCCAGATCCAGATCGGCGTCGAGCTCTGCGATCCCACCGCGGCGCCCGCGTGCGGCGTCGACTGCACGACCGACAAGATCCTGCAGGTCGCCGCCGGGCTCGACCACACCTGCGTGTTGCGCAAGGGTGGCCTGGTGCGCTGCTGGGGGGAGGGCGCGAGCGGCCAGCTCGGCCACGGCACCACCGAGAGCCTCGGCGACGACGAGCACCCTGCGCTCGCGGGCGATCTCTCGCTCGGCGCGGTCGCGACCTCGATCGCCGTCGGTGATTCGCACAGCTGTGCCGTGCTCGCCGGTGGCGCCGTGCGCTGCTGGGGTGCAGGTGCCGACGGTCGGCTCGGCTACGGCAACACGCAGAACCTCGGTGACACCGAGCTGCCGTCGAGCGTCGGCGTCGTCAACGTCGGCGGCACGGTCACCCAGCTCGCCGCCGGCGGCTCGCACACCTGCGCGCTGCTCGACTCCGGCGCGGTGCGCTGCTGGGGCAACGGCGCCAACGGCCGCCTCGGCTACGGCAACACGGCGTCGATCGGCGATACCGAAACGCCCGCGAGCGCGGGCGACGTCACCGTCGGCGGCCCCGTCACGCAGCTGGTCGCCGGCGACGCCCATACCTGCGCGCTGCTCGCGACGGGCGCGGTGCGCTGCTGGGGCAACGGCGCCGAGGGCCGCCTCGGCTATGGCAACACGACCTCGATCGGCGACACCGAGAGCCCGGCGAGCGCCGGCGATGTGCCGCTCGGGGCCCCCGCGGTCTCGCTCGCCGCGGGCGCGCAGCACACGTGCGCCGTCCTCGCGACGGGCGCGGTGCGCTGCTGGGGTAACGGCGCCGATGGCCGCCTCGGCTACGGCAACACCACCTCGATCGGCGCGGCCGAGGCGGAGGACGTCTCCGTCGGCGGTGCCGTCGTCCAGGTCGCGGCCGGGGCACGCCACACCTGCGTACTGCTCACCACCGGCGACGTGCGGTGCTGGGGTGCCGGCGTCGACGGCCGGCTCGGGGGCAAGGCCACGACGACGATCGGCGACGACGAGCTGCCGAGCACGGTCTCGATCGTCAAGGTCAGCGGTGAGCCGACGCGCCTCGTCGCCGGCCCGACGCACACCTGCGTGTTGCAGACCGACGGCAACGTCAAGTGCTGGGGCACCGGTGCGGGTGGCCGCCTCGGCTACGCGAACACCGCCAACGTCGGCGACAACGAGTTCCCCGCCGACGCCGGCGACGTGTTCGCGATGGGTGCCGTCACGCAAGTCTCGGTCGGCGACTTTCACACCTGCGTGATCGGCGACGCCCATCAGGTCCGCTGCTTCGGCACCAACAGCAACGGCGAGCTCGGCTACGGGAACACCGAACCGATCGGCGATGACGAGCCCGCGCTCGTCGCCGGCGATGTCGAGGTGGGCGGTCCCGTGATCCAGCTCGCGGCCGGCAGCGGCTTCACGTGTGCCCTGCTCGAGGGTGGCGCGGTCCGCTGCTGGGGAACGGGCAGCGCTCGCCTCGGTCACGGCAACACCGACGCGATCGGCGACGACGAGACGCCCGCCTCGGCAGGTGATCTCGACCTCGGCGGTCCCGCCATCCAGATCGCCGCGGGCTCCCAGCACGCGTGCGCCGTGCTGGTCGGCGGCGCGCTGCGGTGCTGGGGCAACGGCTCGCACGGCGCGCTCGGCTACGGCAACGAGGACGACATCGGCGACGACGAGACGCCGGCGAGCGCCGGGGATGTCGATGTCGGCGGCCCGGTCGCCGAGGTCACCATCGGGTCCAGTCACACGTGCGCGCGGTTGACGACCGGTGCGATGCGTTGCTGGGGGTTCGGTGGTGACTCGTTCGGGAACGACGGCGTGCTCGGCCGCGGCGTGTTCGGCTCGATCGGCGACGACGAGACGCCTGGCTCGATCCCTCCCGTCGATGTCGGCGCGACCGTCCGCGACCTCGCGGCGGCGACCACCACGACGTGCGCGGTGACCACCGCCGGCAAGGTCCGATGCTGGGGTCGTGCGTTCGAGGGCAAGCTGGGCTACGCGAACAACCTGACGATCGGCGACAACGAGACCCCGGCCACCGCGGGGGACGTCGACGTCGGCGGCACGGTCACCCAGATCGCCACCGGGTCCGGGAATACCTGTGCGCTCCTCACCACCGGCGGAGTGCGGTGCTGGGGCACCTCGTTCAACGGCCGGCTCGGCTACGGCAACGTCAATCCCAACAACCCGGCGGCCTCCAACATCGGCGACAACGAGACGCCCGCGACGGCGGGTGACATCGCCCTCGGAGGTCCGGCGACGCAGGTCTCGACCGGCACGCAGATCAGCTGTGCCGTGCTCGCCAGCGGCCGGCTCAAGTGCTGGGGCTCGAGCTCCGTCATCGGACTGGGCTACGGCAACACCGACAACATCGGCGACGACGAGACGCCGGTAGCCGTGGGTCCGGTTCCCGTGTTCTGAGCTATCGTGGGGCGGTTGGACCTCGACGGCCGTACCCTCGGTGAGTTCACGCTGCGCGAGAAGATCGGCGAAGGTGGGTTCGCCGCGGTTCATCGCGCGGAGCAGATCGCGCTCGGGCGCGAGGCGGTGGTCAAGGTGCTGCACACGCGGCTGGCCACCTCGCCGGAGGTCGCGCAGCGGTTCCTCCGCGAGGCCCGGCTCGCCTCGCGGATCGATCACCCGTACGCGGCGCACGTCTACGCGTTCGGCGCCGAGGCCGACGGGCTGCTGTGGATCGCGATGGAGCTGGTCCGCGGCACGCCGATGGACAAGCTCCTCGAGCAAGGCCCGCTGACGCTCGAGCAGCTGGTGCCGCTGTTCGAGCGGATCTGCGAGGTCGTCCAGAACGCGCACGATCACGGCATCGTCCATCGCGATCTCAAGCCCGGCAACGTCATGGTGATGACGCGCGGCAGCCGGCTGCTGCCGAAGCTGCTCGACTTCGGGATCGCGCGGGCGCTCGACGATGTCGAGCCCGACGAGGCGATCGCGACGGCACCTCCCGATCATCCGATCGATCCGCGCGCGACCACGGCGTGGGTCGAGGTCGACCGCGGCGGCACGCGGCGCGGACAGGTGATGGGGTCACCGTCGTACATGGCGCCCGAGCAGTGGATCGACGCCGGCTCGGTCGGCCCGGCGACCGACATCTACGCGCTCGGCGTGCTCGCGTTCCAGGCGCTCTCCGGTCGCGTGCCCTACGCCGGCACGGTGGCGGCCGTGCGCACGTCGCATCTCGAGGCCGCACCGCCTGCGCTCGGCTCGCAGTTCCCACCGGCCGTCGATGCGCTGCTATCGCGCGCGCTCGCGAAGAAGCCGCTCGAGCGCTACGGCAGCGCGACCGAGCTCGCGGCGGCGATGCGCGCCGCGGCGGGGTTCGAGGATGGGGCCTTGCCTCTGCTCCCGCCGGCGATCCGTGAGGCCGCGCTCGGCGCCGTGCAACCGATCGCCGAGGCCGTGGCCGCGCAGGGCGGTGCGCGCAACCTCGATCAAGGTGCCGCGCTGATCGGAGGTGTCACGACGGCCGCGATCCGCTGGCTCGCGATCGTGGCGCTCGCCGCGCGCACCAGCATCGGTGCCGGCGAGGACGTCGACAGCGAGCCCGTCCGCGAGCGACTCCGCCAGCTCGGGCGCGGCCGGCTCGACGACGCGGGCTGGTTCGCGCTCGCCTGCGAGCTGACGCGACCGTTCAAGGACAAGCGCGGCGCGTATCCGGTGCCGGAGCTGATCGACCTCCTGCACGGCGAGCTCCCCACCGCGATCGCGCACCTCCACGAGCTCGTGGACCAGCTCGATCGCCGCGTCCAGCGCGACCCCGCCACGCGGCGCGCCCTGTACGGCGACGCGATCACCGCGCTCGCGCGCGTGCTCGACGCGCTCGCCCCCCTCGCGGCCTATACCGTGATCGTGCCCGTCGCCGGGCGAGCAGAGCGCTGGCGCGGCGTGCGCCGAGTTCCGCGCACCACGGCCCGCGTCACCGGTTCGCTGACCGATGGCTGCGCGCTCCTGCTCGATCGCGAGGACGTCGCCGTGCTCCAGCTCGCGCCGCTCGTCCAGATCGCGCCGCCCGCACCGGGACGCGAGGTCGAGATGTTCTGGTTCGACGGCAAGGGCTCGCGCGCTGCGCGCCTGGTCGCGATGCCGGCGGGGTTCGAGCGCTCGGACCCGGCCCTCGACGACATGCTGCGCGCCGAGCTCGGCGACCTCGACGAGCCCGCGGCCACGCTCGAGCCGGAGTCGCCGTATCGCGGCCTCGCCCCGTTCACCGAGGAGTTCGCCGCGGACTACGTCGGGCGCGAGCGCGAGGTCGAGGCGTTCGTCAACCGGTTGATCGCCGAGCCGCTCCTCGCCGTGGTCGGCCCCTCGGGTGCGGGCAAGAGCTCGTTCGTCCAGGCCGGCGTGCTGCCCGAGCTGCCGGCGAGCTGGCGCGCGATCACCGTTCGCCCCGGCGCGGCACCGCTCGCCGCGCTCGAAGCGCACCTGCACGCCGCCGGCGTCGACGCGCGCGGGTTGCGTGACGATCCGGGCACGCTCGCGGAGGCGCTGCGCGAGGCGGCGACGCGCGAGCACGCGACCCTCGTGCTGGTGATCGATCAGCTCGAGGAGCTGTTCACGCTGTGCAAGGACGATCGCGAGCGCGCAGCCTTCGCGGCCGCGATCGCCGACGCCACGCGCACCGAGCTCGATCCGTTTCGCGTGGTGGTCACGCTGCGTGATGACTTCTTGATCCGCGCCGCCGGGATGCCGGGCCTCGGTGACCGCCTCGCGCACGGGCTCCAGCTCCTCACCACCCCCGCACCCGACGATCTCGAGCGCATCGTCACGCTACCGGCGCGGCGGGCCGGGTACGGCTTCGACGATCCCGCGCTCGCCACCGAGATGGTGGACGCGGTCGCGATGCAACCCGGCGCGCTCGCCTTGCTCTCGTTCACCGCCGCCGAGCTGTGGAAGCTGCGCGACCGCCACTTTCGCCAGCTGACGCGCAAGGCGTACCTCGCGATCGGTGGCGTCGCCGGTGCGCTCGCGAAGCACGCCGAGGCCACGCTGACCGAGCTGTCCGTCGAGGATCAGCGGCTGGTGAGGATCGCGTTCCGCCACCTGGTCACCGTCGACGGCACGCGCCAGGTGCTGACCGTCGACGAGCTCCACCAGCTGCTCGACCGCAACCCGCGTGCGCGAGCGGTGGTGGATCGGTTGATCGCCGCGCGCTTGCTGGTCGCCTCCGAGGATACCGGCGGCGTCGCGCGGATCGAGATCATCCACGAGGCGTTGCTCGCGGCGTGGCCGCGCCTGGTCGAGTGGCGTCGCGAGGATGCCGAGGGCGCGCGCCTGCGCGATCAGCTGCGGATCGCCGCGCGCCAGTGGGACGCGCGCGGGAGGCCACGCGGCCTGCTGTGGCGTGACGACGCGCTCGCCGAGTACCGGATCTGGCGCGCGCGCCACCCCGGGAGGATGACCGAGCTCGAGGAGACCTTCGGGCGCACCAGCCTCGACGACGAGCGTCGCGGCCGGCGACTTCGCCGCACGCTGCTGGTCACCGCGTTCCTGGTGCTCGGAGGCGGCGCGGCGGTGCTGTTCCAGCTTCGCTCGCAGGCCGCGGCGCAGCGCGAGGAGGCCGAGGCCGCGACGCAGCACGCCGACGAGCAACGCGCCGTCGCCGAGGCTCGAGCGAACGAGCTCGTGCTGGTCAACGCACAGGCCTCGCTCGAGCGAGATCCGACCACGACGATCGGACGCCTCAAGCAATATCCGATCACGGCACCACACTGGGACTCCGTTCACGAGCTCGCGATCCGGGCGCAGCAGCGTGGAGTCGCGCGCCACGTGCTGCCTGCGAGCTCGCCGCGCTGGCTCGGGTTTACCCACGACGACCGCTGGTTGGTGTCGGCCGGGGCTCGCTCGATCCAGACCTGGGACGCCGCGACGGGTCGGTTGCTCGGCACGATCGAGCACACCGCGCGGATCGCGCTCGAGCCCGTGGTCTCGAGCTTCGCGATCTGGCCGGACGACTCCGCGATCGCCTTCGTCGACGAGCACGGCGTGGTCTCGATCGCGGCGCTGCCCGGTCCGTCGCGACCACGCGCGGTGATGACCGACAAGCACGGCGTTCCCACGATCTCGCCCGACGGCCGGTACCTCGTGTCGATCGGCGAGCAGGCTCAGCTCTTCGACCGAGATACCGGCACGGTTCGCATTCTCGATCCTCGACCCAACATCGTGACCACCGTGGCCTTCACGCGGGATGGCCGGATGTTCACCGGTGGGACCGACCGCACCGTCCGGAGCTGGGATCTGCGCTCGCTCGAGAGCCGGCCGGTCCTCTCGCAGCCGGTGAACGACCTCGAGGTGTCGCCCGACGGGACGAGCTTCGTCCTCACCTCGAGCGAAGGAGCGCTCCTGGTCGCCGGCGACCACCCACCGCGCGTGTTGACTCGCGAGAGGCTCGGAGCGACGCGGCCGGCGTTCTCGCCCGATGGCCGGTGGGTCGTGGTGACGGAGCTCGGCTCGGTCGGGATGTGGGACGCCACCACCGGGGCTCGCATCGCCGGCCAACGCGATGCCCCGGGGATCACCGGCTTCGCGCTCGGGATCTCGGCCGACCGACGGGTCGTCGTCTCGAACACGGCCGAGGGCGTGCTCGAGCTGGAGCTCCCGCTCGGAGCGCGGAGGATCTTGCTCGGCGACCGAACCGTGTTTGGCGTCGCGGTGTCCTCGACTGGAGCCCGGACCGGCGTGATCGGAGGCGACGGCCAGATCCGGATCTGGGAGCGTCGCGGTCCGTTGCCGTGGGTCATCCGCGAGCATCCGAGCGAGACCATCGGCATCGAGTTCTCACCCGACGGCGCGATGGTCGCCACCTCGAGCGGCGACGGCATGGTGCGGGTCACGAACCTCACCACGCACCAGGCGCAGGTGGTGCCCGCGGGTGCCGAGCAGGTCTACGCCGTCGAGTTCTCGTCGGATGGACGGCGGCTGGCGACGAGCACCATGGGCGCGCGCGTCGCGGTGTGGGACGCGGTCAGCCGACGCACGATCACGCTCGAACATGGATCGTCCGTCGAGGCGGTGAGGTTCACGCCCGACGGCAACACCCTGATCACCACGAGCGAGGATGGCCTGATCCGCATCTGGGATCTCGCGACCGCCACCGCGCGTACGCTGCCGCAGCCGGGTGCGGCCGCACTGGATGTCTCGCCGGATGGGACGTCCCTCGTGGTGGGTGCTGCAGGGCGCGTCGTGCTGTGGGATCTCGCGCACGGGACGGCGCGGACGCTCGGCCACCACGTCAACTTCGACGAGATCGGTGACGTGCGATTCCTCGACGGTGGTCACGTCGTCTCGCGCGGCGCTCGTCAGGCCAGGGTCGATCACGCGCTCCACGTCTGGGACCTGGCCACGGGGACGGGCCGGATCGCCTTGCCGAGCCAGACTCCGCTGGTGTTCGCGGTGTCGGGCGGACAGATCGCGGCGGGTGGCAGAGACGGCGTGATCCGCCTGGTTCGTGGGCATGAGGTGCGCGAGCTGCGTGGTCACAGCCGCGGCGTGCGAGCACTCGCGTGGTCTCCCGACGGTCGCTCGGTCGCGAGCGGAGCCGACGACGGCTCGGTTCGGTTGTGGAATGCCGAGACCGGCGCGAGCCAGATCTTGCACCAGCACGACGACGCGGTTCGCGGTGTCGCCTTCTCGCGCGATGGTCGGTTCGTCGGATCGACGAGCAACGATCACACCGTCTGGATCGGGGAACCCCACCCCGAGCGCTGCCTCGAACGAGCTCCCGCGGCGCTCTCGAAGAGGCTCGCCGAGCTCAGCTCGATCGAGCTCGTCGACGGGCCGTGATCAGCGGCAACCACCGCCCGGAGCGCAGCTGCACGAGACCACCCGTGACATGGTCGCGCAACCCGCGGCTTCACTGCAGTAGGCCGAGAGGGCGCCCGCTGCCTGGGTCAACTCGACGTTCGAGAGCTGCTTGATCGTCTTGGTCTCGAGGGTGAGCTTTCTCGTCTTCTTCGCCTTGAACATGAAGGCCCGAGCTAGCACGGTCTACGCCAGCCTCGGAAACAGGAACCTCGACGAGTTGTAGCCAAGCTGGCCACCCGACCGGCCAAACTGTCCGGTCAATTTGTGTGGTCACCCACCCGCGCAACCGTTCGTGAAACTGGACTATCGTGAGAAGCGTGGGGAATCAGGAGACCACCGTCGAGGTGGGGCAAGTCGCGGGTGGTCCCGCCGACACGCTCCTGGTCGCCGGTCCTGGTCAGTTGATCACCCACAAGCTGACCAAGCCCGAGATCGTGATCGGCCGCGCTCCCGAGTGCGACCTGGTGATCGACCACGCGGCCCTGTCTCGCCGGCACGCCATGTTGACCCTCCGTCCGCTGGCCATCCAGGACCTCGGCTCGACCAACGGCACCCGGCTCGGCGCGCGGTTGCTCACCGGTGGCGAGGCTGCCGCGATGCAGACCGGCGACACCTTCCACATCGGTCCGTTCTCGTTCCTGACGATCGCGAGCCGGTCGGCGGCCGACTCCGGCGGTGGCACCGATCGCCTGGTCGTCGAGGACCCGACGCTGACCGGCGTCAGCTCGCTGATCCGCGAGATCGCGGCGAGCGGAGCCAGCGTCCTCGTGCTCGGCGAGACCGGGGTCGGCAAGGAGGTGCTGTCGGCCACGCTCCACGAGCTGTCGGGCCGTAAGGGTCCCCTGATGCGGATCAACTGCGCGGCGCTCAGCGAGTCGCTGCTCGAGAGCGAGCTGTTCGGACACGACAAGGGCGCGTTCACCGGTGCGGTGACCGCGCGCGCCGGCCTGCTCGAGGCCGCGGGCGGTGGCTCGGTGTTCCTCGACGAGGTCGGCGAGCTCCCGCTGTCGATCCAGGCGAAGCTGCTGCGCGCCGTCGAGGCTCGCGAGATCCTGCGGCTCGGCTCGACGCGGCCGGTCCAGATCGATGTTCGGTTCATCGCCGCGACCAACCGCGACCTACCGCAAGAGGTCTCGGCCGGACGGTTCCGGCACGATCTCTACTTCCGCCTCGACGGGGTCAGCCTCAGGATCCCTCCCCTGCGCGAGCGCGCCGGCAAGATCGCCCCCCTCGCCCTCGGGTTCCTCGAGGAGGCCGGCAAGCGCACCGGCCGCCCGGTGCGTGCGTCGCCGGCGCTGATCGCGGCGCTCGAGGCGCACTCGTGGCCGGGCAACGTGCGCGAGCTCAAGGCGGTGATCGATCGCGCCGTGCTCCTCGCGTCGGGCGGCGAGCTGTCACCGCGCCACCTCGCGTTCTCGCCGCAAGGGGAGACGCCCCGCTCGCAGCCGCTGCCCATCGTCGAAGCGCCCGCGGACGACGCGATCGATCTCGCGTTCCTGACGCCCGAGCAACGCGAGGATCGCGAGCGCGTGATCGCCGCCCTCGAGTCCTGCGTCGGCAATCAGACCCGCGCGGCCAAGCAGCTCGGCATCTCCCGCACCACGCTCGTCAACAAGCTCGGGCTCTACCGGATCCCGCGCCCGCGGATCTAGCCGACGCTGCTGATGTAGACCTCCTGCAGCTCGACCTTCAGGTACTCCTGCTTCTCCTTCTTGTCCTTGCCGCCCTGGACGTGCGCGAGATCGGAGGTGGAGAGGGTGCGCAACACGGGCTTGGAGGGACCTGGTCCCGACGATCGTTCGCGTTTGGTCATGGCGTGAGGAACAGCAACGCGAGTGCCAGGCCCCTGGGCGTCGCCGCGCGGGGTTACGCGAGCGCAATCATGGCCACGTACCGATCGCCTGGTCGAACCGTCCGGTCGATCGCCGCGATCAACGCCGCCAGAAGCGGATCGACTCGGTCCACTCGATCAGGTTCTGCGCCGCGGCGCGCAGGAAGTCGAACACGCTGCCCTGCGGATGGTCGACCTGCGGCTCGGACGGCGTGACGTTGGGCAGCGGCAGATCGATCGTCATCACGCCGTCCTCGACCTCGATCGTGCGCTCCGGCGAGATCTGGGCGAGCAGGCCCGTCATCGCGGTGTTCGAGCCGAGCACCTCGCAGCGAAACCGTTCGATGCCGCGCTCGGCGGCGGCCGCGCACAACCGTAGGAGCAACAGCCGGCCGAGCCCGCGCCCCTGCACCTCGTCGGACACGACGATCGCGGCTTCGGCACTCGTCCCGTCGGGGAGCCGGATGAAGCGCGCGATGCCGAGCCCGACCGGCTGGTCCTCGAGGATCGCGCCGAGCGCGAAGTGGTCGTGCTGATCGATCTCGGTGAGGTAGGTCAGCTCGTGCTCCTCGAGCGCGGTCTTCGCACCGAGGAAGCGCGCGTACCTCGACTCCGCGGAGAGCTTCGCGAAGCCGGCCGCGAGCAGCGGCTTGTCCTCGGGCGTCAGCAGCCGCAGCCGCACCTTGAGGCCGTCCTTGAGCTCGGCAGTCTCCGTGTAATCGGCGGTGAAGTGCACTAGCCCTCGACATTGCGCATGAAGTCGGCCACCTCGGCGAATCGCCCGTCGAGGAAC
>Ga0075163_10001617_pt1 | contig 30469 bp, 24 predicted proteins | sample JI1023141ADNA_FD_71478 | JGI IMG/M metagenome (GOLD analysis project Ga0075163, IMG submission 71478) | Wastewater effluent complex algal communities from Wisconsin, to seasonally profile nutrient transformation and Carbon sequestration -... | ecosystem: Engineered > WWTP > Effluent > Algae...
CGACGACGATCGACAGGACGGCAAGCTCGCGGCGGCGGCGACGACGCCCAGTGCGCTCAAGAACGCGCGCCGATCTAGTTCAGGCGACGCCATTCGTCCTCGTAGTAGTGGACGAGGATCTGGTTGTCGAGGCGATTGGGCTGCACGTCCGTCGGCCCCATGTCGGGACTCAGCTCGAACAGCGCCGACATCGTGCCCGAGTTCAAGTAGCGCAGCCCTTCCGGCACGCGCGACGGCACGTCGAACGACCGACGCGACGCCAACACGTAGCCCCACTCGCCGAACGACGGCACCAACGCGTGGTACGGACGCGCGAACAAACCGCACGCCTCGATCGTGCGCGTGATGCACCAGAACGAGCGACGCGAGAAGAGCGGCGACGTCGATTGGACCGCCACGGCACCGTCCGGGGCCAGACACTCTTGGAGGCGGTTGTAGAACGCGGTCGTGTACAGCTTCCCGACCGGGAACGTGCTGGGGTCGGGGAAGTCGACGACGATCACGTCGAAGAGACCCGGTCGATCGGCCAGCCACTTCATGGCGTCGTCGTGGACGACGGTGACGCGCGGATCCTCGAAGGATCGCCGGTTCAGCTCGACCAGCGGCTGGAAGGTGCGCGCCAACTCCACGACCGCGGGATCGATGTCGACCAACGTGACGCGCTCGACCTCGGGGTGGATCAGGATCTCGCGCATCGCGAGTCCGTCGCCGCCGCCCAACACGAGCACGCGACGCGGTTCGGGCACGATCGCGAAGGCGGGGTGCACCAGGGCTTCGTGGTAGCGGTACTCGTCGACGCTGGAGAACTGCAGACCGCCGTTCAGGTACAGCTGGAACCCACCCGCGTTCCGCGTGACGACCATCCGCTGGTACGGCGTCGTGCGCGAGAACACGATCTCGTCGCCGTAGACCAGCTCCTCGCTGCGCTTCTGGAACGCGTCGGCGAAGAACAACCCGCCCACGAGCAACGCGAGCACCGCGGCGCAACGCACGCGCAGGAAAGCCGTGCCGCGCAGGCGCGACGCGAACACCCACGTGCTCCACAGCGCCACGACCGCGTTCACGATCCCGAAGGCCAACGCGCTGCGCACGACGCCCAACTTGGGCACGAACACGAGCGGGAACACGAGGCTCACGATCAAGGCGCCGACGTAGTCGAACGTCAGCACCTTGGCGACCAGGTCCTTGAACTCGATCTCGTCCTTCAAGATCCGCATGAGCAGCGGGATCTCGAGCCCCACCAGCGTGCCGACCAGGAAGATCTCGCCGTACAGGATCGGACGGAACCACGCACCGCGCTCGAAAGCCAGGAACAGCACCGCCGCGGACGTCCCGCCCGCCAAGGCCACGGCCAGCTCGATGTCGACGAACGTGGCCACCAACCGACGCTCGAGGAACTTCGACAGCCACGCACCCGCGCCCATCGCGAACAGGTACAAGCCGATCGAGACCGAGAACTGCGTGACGGAATCGCCCAACAGGTAGCTCGACAGCGTTCCCGCCACGAGCTCGTAGCCGAGTCCGCAGGCCGCGATGAAGAAGACGACCAGGAAGACGAGCGTCGGCTTCATCCGTGGATCGCCGCGGCGACGATGATCGCGAGACCCAACAGGATCGCGCCCATCACGACGCCCAACGCCACGTTCTGGTCGTGCTCGATCTCCTTCATGATCGAGAACGGCAGCACCTTCTGCATGACGCGGATTGCGACCACGAAGAGGACGATGCCGACCAGTCCGAAGAAGACCGAGTTGAGGATCTGTTGCAGCAGATGATTCCAGTCCATGTCTATTTCCCTCCGTGAGAACCCGAATGCCAGAACGAGCTGCCGCCACCGCCTCCGGGCGAACGACGCACGGTGGGATCGATGCGCTCGTACGCGGCGCTCGACGGCTCCCATCCGCTGACCTCGACCATGACGTACGCGCCGATGCCCACGAGGCCGGCGAACACGTACATCCACAAGCTCTTGCTCATGTCGATTTCCTATCCGGCATGGTCGCTCTGCTGCCAACGCGACGCTTCGAAGATCAGCGCCATCGCTCCGACGAGGAGCGGCGGCAGGCACAGGAGCAACACGATCACCAGCGGCAACACGTTCGACGCGAACGGTCCCGACACGACGACCTTCATGGCGCCGGTGGTCGGCACGCTCGTGGCCGCGCGCGGGTCGAGCCTCATCCGCCACGTCCCGCCCGCGAGCCCACCGACGCGCACGGACTCCGAGGACTCCGACAAGGTCACGATGTGATTCGGGTCCGGCGTGCCGCGCAGCCAGAAGTCGCGTGTTTCCCCGCTCGTTTCGTTCACGAGCAGTCCCTCGACGCCGAACTGACCCTCGTCGATTCCCGGCGCCGTCACGCGGATCTCCACGTTGTTGCGCGCGGCCGGCAGGACGAACGGCTCGGTGACGATGCGCGCCGGAGTCGCGCTCGACGTCGACGACGTGGCCGCGGGATCCTCCCACGAACCGGATCCGCTGTCCGAGCCACCGACCCCGGGAGCAGCACTGCCCGCCGCGATCAGGTCGTGCGTGGACTCGTGCAGGACCGAGCCGCGGCGCACGACGTGGAACCCGACGTCGAGCGCGAGCACGATCGCGATCAGCACCGCCGCGACCTTCCACCAAGCGCCGGCGCGACCTCGGAACGGGTTGGGCTGCACCATGCCGGTCGTCGTCGGTCGCGGCAACGCGTCCTTCAGGCCGAAGGCGGCGCGCACGACGTCGCGATCGACGTGTCGCGCGGCGGACACCACGAGTTCCTCGGCCACGCCCTCGAACGACACCATGCTGGGCGGCGCGACGAAGTCGTCGACGCGCACGCTCTCGCCGACGCGCACTTCCCAGTACACCTCGCCCAACACGTGATCGACGCGAGCCATTCCGCCCGAGAAGTGCCGGTACGTCTGGCCCTTGTACGACACGGTCGTGCCGCGACGCTTCGCGTCCGCCAGCCCGATCGGTTCGACGAACGTCCAGTGCCCCTGCGAACGCACGAGCCAGCGATAGGCACCGTCCGCGCGCCGCAGCAACCACTCGTCCCACGGATAGCGCGTGCCGTCCGCGGTGATCGAGCGTTCGAGGTAGGCGAGGACCTCGTACTCGTCGCCGAAGAGCACGCCGCGCGAACCGATCGGCACGATCGGCCGCGTCTCGAGCTTCGGCGCGATCTCGATCACGCGCACGGCTTCGGACGTGGGATCGAGCAACGCCGAGCAGTACGGGCAGACGACGCGCACGGTCCCCTGCGGATCGCGCAGATCGATCGACCCGGCGCACTTGGGGCAGTCGACGTGCTTGGCCGACACGCGACGTGGGCCGTCGCGCTTCGTTCCCGTCACGTCGAGGTGCAAGTCGACGAGGTCGACGCGGCGCCCCACGTACACGGCTTCGGACATCGACCCCGGCGCCGCGGGGCGTGCGCCGAAGTCGATCGTGCCGAAGCCGCCGTCGGGTCCCGACACGTCGGCGTACGTGCGCGGCTCGCCCGGTGTCACGAGCTCGGGCAGCTCTCCGCGCACCGCGGTGACCGTGGCGCGGCCGCGCTCGGCGACGACCCAACCGCCGCGGCCGGCGACGTCGATCTCGCGACCGACCTCGACGTCCTCCCACGCGAACGGCTTCGCGTCCGCGACGAGCTCGGTGACGAGGTACTGCCCCTGCGCTTCGGCGAGCCACGCACTCGAGCCGTCCTCGTGCACGAGGCTCCATTCGTTCCACGGTCCCGCGCCGTGATCGAGCTGCACCTGGCCGAGCACGCGGAACGCACGGCCGGCGTACGTGCCGCTCGCGTGCAGCGCGATCTCGGATTCGATCGGCGCGACCTGCGCGACCAACCCGATCGACTCGAGCGCCACGTCACGCCGGTACGAGCCCGCCTGGCAGTGTTCGCACACGACGAGGAGCGAGACCGAGTTCTCGAAACGGATCGTGGCGCCGCAATTGGGGCAGGCAGCCTCGCGTGCGCTCACGGTGCGTCCACTCCGCGCTCGAGGCGGCGCACCGTGACGCGCTCGGCGCCCAACAGGTCGGCCAGACGCTCGGCCCACGGCCATTCGGGTCGCGGTCGGCAGCAGTACACGTCGATCGCCGCCAAGCCGCGCTCGGGGAACGTGTGACACGCGATGTGCGATTCGGAGAGCAGCAGGAACCCCGTGACGCCACCCGGGTCGGGGAACCGCTGCCACACGGCCGGACGCACGGGATGGAGGTTCAGCTCCTCGACCAGCGCCGCGAACATCGCGTTCAGAGCAGCCTCCGACTTCAGGCGCTCGGGCGAGCATCCGTACGCGTCCACGATCCAGGCGGAGCCGCTTTCCATGGGATGTTGCGAACCTAGCGGTCGCGTGGGCGTGGATCCAGCTCGAGAGGGCGTGTTCGACATGGGGAGGCGCGGCGGCGAGGACGTCGTTCGATCCGATCGCGGCGCCGCCTACTCGGGCGTCGTCGCGGGATTCACGCCGGTTCCCGCCCGCGAAGTCGCCGGATCGACTCGGGGGCGCCGCCGTCAGGTCGCCGGACGGGTCGCGACGCCCACGAAGCAGCGGTTCTCGAACCGAACGCGACCGTCGGTCCCCGTGAACGGCGCCAGCTCGCGGGCGAGTTGCGTCCACGCGTGCGCTTGCACGTCGGGCGGCGCCGCCTCGAGCGAGCGCTTGAGCGTGCCGGACATGTCGCGTTGGAAGTCGACGTACTCACGCGGCGAGGCGAAGGTCATCGTCACCGGCACGGTGCGCACCTCGACGTCGCGAAAACCCGCGTCGATCAGGCACCGTTCGAGCTGACCGTTCCGACCGAAGCGCATGGGCCCGGGAGCATTCGGATCGAACGGCGGCGCCAGCCCCAGGCGTTCGGCCAGACGCTGCGGCAACGCGATGAACGGCACGTCGTCGGGGCCGCACCACACCGACGCGACGAAGCGCGCGCCGGGCTTCGTCGCGCGACGGACGTTCACGGCTCCCAACACGGGGTCGGGCAACAACATGATCCCCCACCGCGAGAGCGCCACGTCGAAGCTCTCGGGCGCGACGTGCAGGTCCTCGGCGTCACCCGTTTCGAAGCGCGCGTTCGTGCAGCCGTTCGCGCAAGCTCGCTGCGTCGCCAACTCGACCATGCGCGGAGCCAAGTCGACGCCCAGGACGCTGCCGCGGTCGCCCACGCGCCGCGCGGCGGTGAACGCCGGCTCGCCCAGACCCGACGCGACGTCCAGCACGTGTTGTCCCGGCGCGAGGTGCGCCAGATCGCACATGACCTCGTTGACGACCTGCGCGCCGTCCTCGAACACGCGCCACCAACGGTTCCAGGACTCGGCCGAGACGTTCCACTGATCGCGATACGTGGACTTGGCCGGGTCGGGCCGCTCGGGGGCGCGTGTCATCTGGATCGGGATCGTCGGGGCGACGCCGGGCGCACGGTACAGCAACCGCGACGCGAGGACCAGCCACCCTGCGCCGCGCTCACGGCCGCAAGCGCACGCGGATGGTCTCGACGCGAGCGGGGCCGATCAAGAACCGCACGCGCCCGTCCTCCACACGCAGATCCCCGGCCTTCTCGCCGCGCCAGTCGACGCGCTCGGCACCGAACAACGGACGCTCGAAGCTCAGGACGACCTCGCGAGCCAACCCCGTCGTCTCGACGAGGCGAATCGTCCACGCGTCTCCGTCGGGCGACGATTGGAGCGCCGAGAGCTGCACGCCGCTCTCGGCTCCCTCGAACGAGCGACCCTCGGAGCCCGAGCACGACAGGCTCGCGAACGAGTGCCGCGGCGGTCGCGCGCCGGGATGCACGTCGGTCGTCGCGGCCACGAACGGCGTCGCGTACTCGGCCGCTTGCGCCGCGAGTCCGGCGCGCTTCGCGCCTTGGCGGAACGGCAGGAGCGCGAACCTCGTCACGGAGACGCCGTCGGCATCGACGTTCGACGATTCGACGGACAGCACGCGCGGCTCCACGCGGACGACGCCGACGTCGCCGCCCAGGATCGCCACGCCGCGCTCGCCGTCGGTGCCCGCGATCCAGTCGTAGAGTCGGTGACGCGCGGCCGAGCCTCCGGGACCGGGCGCGGCCATCGATGAAGCGAACGGCACGCCGACGAGGGCGCGCGCGATCGCGTGACGCATCGGCACACGAGCCACGATCGGCGGAACCGAGCGGGCACGCACGCGGCACGTGACCTCGATGCGGTTCGCGTCGGCTTCCAGCACGATCTCGATCGACGCGGTTTCGGTCGACGCCGACTCGGAGGCCGCCGCGCCGTCCGTGTTCGTCGCGCGATCTCGCGCGGCGCGCTCGGCCGTGACGCGCGCGACCGCGCGCAACGGTCCCGACTCGACGAACGACGCCGATCGGACCGTCCACGACGCGTCGAGGAACGTCAGGGGCTGCGAGAGCATCTCGAGCGCGTCGGGTTCCGAAGTCAGGCTCGTCAGCGCACCCGTGTCGCGATCGAGCGTGAAGCCCAGCTTGGCGTTGCGCGCCGTGCCGTCGGCCACCACGAGGCCCGTGGGCTTGCGCGGCGCGACGAGTTCGTCCCCGCGCACGCCGTGCACGACTTCGTATCCGAACGCGGGCACGTCGACCCGGAAGACGCGCGCGCCGTCCCACGTGGCCTGCGACGGCGCCTTCGCGCCCGTCGACGTCGTGACCACGGCCGAGCTCTCCTCCAACCGCAGCAATCCGCCGCGCGCGTACGGCAGCGAGTTGAAGACGACGATCGGCGTGCCCGCGCCCAACGTGGAGGCACCTCGCGCGAGCACGTCGAGTTGGCGCGTCGTGAGTTCGTGCGCCTCGTCGATCAACGTTCGCGCACCGGCCCGCGCCGCAGCGATCGCGCCGTCGCCCTCGAGACGCGCGAGCGAACGCCACGCGTCCGTCAGTCGATCGCGGATCGAGGGCGCGCCGTCGAGGAACGCCACGGCGTGGAACGTCTCCAATTGTCGCAGGGCCTGCGCCGCGCGGCGTGCGCTCGACACGACCTCGCCGGTGTCGGCGGGCGACGTGCGCGACGCGTCCGCCGCGGGATCCACCGCGGCCGCGCCGGCCGTCGAGGACGCCTCCGCGAGCGGTCGCAACAGAGCGGGTGCGGCGTCCGGCACGACGCCCTTCAAGCGCCGCAGGGCCTCGGACACGAAGGTCTCGACCGTCGCGCGGCGCATGCGCGGCACGGCGTCGAGCGATCGGAACGCGTCGAGGATCGACTGCGCCTCCGCGCGCTCCTCCGCGCCGGCCCCCACGGCGAACAGGATCTCGGCGTCGACGCCGCCGGCGCGCGCACGTTCGATCCAGGTGCTCCAGGGCAAGTCGCCGAACTCGCGCGCGTCGCGCACGACCCACGTGGGCGTCACGGCGAACACCGAGGAGTTGTCGGGCGCCGACCAGCGCGACAACGAGGCGCCCTGCGAGAGCAGGACCTGCTCGACGCCCAGCGCCGCCAGGAACTGAGGCAGCTGCCGCGCCTCGGCCGGATCTCCCTCCAACACCAGCGCCTTGGGTTGCAGTCCGTCCGCGAGGCGACGCAACAACGACTCGGGGTCGACGGCACGCACGTCGAGGTGATCGCGGGTGTCGACGGGATCCTCGATCGCGACGCGCAGGACCTTGAGCTCGATGCCGCGCGACACTTGCACGGCTTGCACCTTGGCCAACCGCGACTCGAACGACTTCACGTCGTCGTCGAGCAACGCCTCGAACAGCGCGCGCTCCTCCGCGACCTCCGAGCGGTCGTTCGAGAAGATCGTGCCCAGACGCCGATTCGCGACGTAGCGCGAGATCAGCTCGCGCAGTCGCGGCGTGAGCTCGCGGGCGGCACGCGCTTGCGCCTCGAACCACGCCAGTCGGAACCGCGGATCCGTCAGACCGTCCTTGCGCCACACGAACGTCACGGCGTGCACGAGCAGCCGCGGCTCTCGCGGGAGCTCGAACGCGCGCAACGGCGCTTCCGACGCGATCGGGAGCTCGATCAGTGCGCATCCACCCAAGTCGAAGGAGCCCGCGGCGCGGACACCGCGCGCCGGGACGACGAAGTCGATCGGTTGTCGCTCGCCCGCGTCGCCGCACGCGAAGCCGCGCGTCGTGAGCGCCTGACCGTCGGACGTCGAGACCGCCAGGTACACCGAGAAGAACCGTCCACCGTCGATCGGATCGAAGGCCAGTCGCTGTCCCGCCGCGATCACGGCCGTGCGCTCGTCCGCGGCGACCGCGGCGAAGCGCATTGGGATCGCCGGCCCCACCAGGACGTCGCCGCGCGGACCACCCGCGGACGTCGCGTTGCCGTCGCTGCTCGCGCGCAAGCGCGCCAGGTCGTAGGCGTTCCACGGGTCCACGATCGTCTGACCGGTGAAGCGCGCGCGCGCACCTTCGAATCCGGCCGCGGCTTCGAGCACGCGTACCCCCGCGCCGCGCTCGTCGTCGCGCAGCGACCGGACGCCCGTGGCGAGTTGGTCCTTGAAGATCACGTTCGCGGATTCACCGGTGCGGGTGACGAGCACGTCGTCGACCTGGAACGCGACTTCGGCGGCCAAGTGTCCGCGTGCGACGAGTTCGACGCGATCGATCGACGCTCCGGCGAGTTCGTCGAGCGGAACCCGCACGCGCGTCCACGAGCTCGTCGCGGGACGCGCGACCGAGCCCACGCGCCGACCGTCGGCGGTGACGAGCTCGACGCCGACTCGATCGGCCACGGGCGCGGGCACGGCCAGTCCGTACTCGAGGACGTCCCCCGCGCGCACGTCGAGCTTGGGTCGCGCGATCTCGACTCGAGGCTCGCGGAAGACCCCGCCGTCGCGCGCCGACGCGAAGGACAACACGGCGCCCGAAGCGGAATCGGACGCGATCGCGCGCGGGGACGAGGCGAGGAGCAGGGACGCCAGGAGCGGCAGGAGGGCGAGCATGATCCCGGCCACGATATCGGATGCGGGTCCGACGCGCCCACCCCGACCCGCCCCAAGGTGCAAGCGCACGGCCCGCGAGACGATTCGAGGCCCGTTCCCGCCTCCGAGCGGCGACCTGAACTCGGATCTTGCCTCGGATCCCCCGCGCGGAGGCCTGGGGAGGTCCCCATGGCGGCGACGTCATCGAGTCCGCCCCCTCTCTCGGACGATGCACGATCCGGGGGCGAAAGTGCGTCGCGTCGAGGACGACGCGCGTCGTCGCTCGGGCATCGAAGAAGAGGAGATCCGGCGATCGTCGAGGACGGCGTCGCGGTGAACGGCGTGTCATGACGCCGCCATCGTGGCGCTCTATCCTGGGCACGGCGGGCACATGACGACGCAACGACATCGATTCGGGCGGTTGCGGAAGGGTCGGGCTTGAGCTGGTTCTTGCTCGCCGCCTTGGTGCTGGTGCTCCTCGTCGCGGTGCTGGCGATGTTCCTGCGTCGGCAGACGATCGCGCAGACCGAGACCGCGCTCGCCGAGCGCCGTCGCGCGAAGGCCAGCGGCAGCGACCGCGCGCGACTGCAGTATCCGGCCGTCGACTTGTCGCGCTGCATCGGTTGCGGCACGTGCGTCGCGGCGTGTCCCGAGGACGGCGTGCTCGACCTGGTGCACGGTCAGGCCGTGGTCGTCCACGGTGCGCGCTGCGTGGGACACGGACGCTGCGCGGCGGAATGCCCCGTCGGCGCGATCGCGCTGACGTTGGGCGACCTCAGCGACCGTCGCGACATCCCGGTGTTGTCGGACAGCTTCGAATCGACGCGCGTGCCGGGCCTGTTCCTGGCCGGCGAGGTCACGGGGTACGCGCTCGTGCGGACGGCCATCGCGCACGGAACGGCCGTCGCGGACGAGGTCGCGCGCCGCGTCGCCGCACGCACGGCGGTCGCGCGATCGCGCCGCGGTGACGGCGGCGTCGCGACGATGGAAGCCGACGCGCACGACCTGGTGATCGTGGGCGCGGGTCCGGCGGGACTCGCGTGCGCGTTGCAAGCACGCAAGCACGGCTTGCGGTTCGTGGTGCTGGAGCAGGACGAAGTCGGCGGCACGGTGGCGAAGTACCCGCGTCGCAAGCTCGTCATGACGCAACCGGTCGAGCTGCCGTTGGCGGGCAAGCTGGATCGGACGACGTACTCCAAGGAAGAGCTGATCGAGATCTGGCGCACGGTCGCGCGCGAGCGAGAGCTGCCCATCTGGACCGGCGTCGAGTTCCAGCGAGTCGATCCGGCGGACGACGGCACGCTCGTTGTGCAGACGAAGTCGGGCTCGTTCCAGGCGCACAACGTGTGTCTCGCGCTCGGTCGACGCGGGACGCCGCGCAAGCTGGGCGTGCCGGGCGAGGACTTGCCCAAGGTCGCGTACAGCCTGCTCGACGCGCACTCGTACACGGGACGGCGGATCCTGGTCGTCGGCGGCGGGGACAGCGCGATCGAAGCGGCGCTCGGCCTGTCGGAGCAACCGGGCAACCGCGTGACGCTGTCGTACCGCAAGAAGAGCTTCTTCCGACTCAAGTCGCGCAACGAGACGAATCTGCTCGAAGCGACGAGCGAAGGACGACTGGAGGTCCTGTACGAGTCGGCCGTCGAGAGCATCGCGCCCGACCGCGTCGACTTGCGGTTCGAGGACGGATCGCGACGCGCGCTCGAGAACGACGAGGTGTTCGTGTTCGCCGGTGGCACACCGCCGACCGAAGTGCTCGAGAACTCGGGCGTGTCGTTCGACCCGGCGGAACGCGCGGCCGCCACGCCCCTGGCCGAGCGCGGCTCGGGCCTCTTGCCCGCGCTGGCCACGGCGCTCGCTCTGACGCTCGCCGCGCTCGCGTGGGTCGCGTGGCACGGCGAGTACTACTTGTTGGGGTCCGCGTCGCGCGCCACGCACGCCGATCACGCGTCGCTCAAGCCGAGTGGGTCGATCGGCTTGTGGTTGGGTGTCGCGGCGACGGCGTTGGTGTTCGTGAACCTGGCCTACCTCGCGCGCCGGTCCGGACGATTCGGTTGGTTGCGGGGTTCGCTGCAGGGTTGGATGACCTCGCACGTCGCGACCGGGATCTTGACCCTCTTGTTCGCGCTGCTGCACTCGGCCATGGCGCCACGTCACACCGTGGGTGGTCACGCGCTGCTCGCGATGGGCATCCTGGTCGCGACCGGCGCCATCGGTCGGTACTTCTATTCCTTCGTTCCGCGCGCCGCGAACGGGCGAGAGCTGGCACTCGACGAGGTGCGCTCGAAGCTGGCGGCGATCTCCAGCGAATGGGACCAGGGCGCGGGCAAGTTCAGCGACCGCGTGCACGAGGAAGTGCGACGGCTCGTGGCCGAAGGCCAGTGGAGCGGCTCGTTCTTCGTGCGCTTGAAGGCGCTGCTCGCCAGCGAGCGCCGCCTGCGCGCGATCCTGTCCGAGCTGCGCGAACAGGGCCGCATGGAAGGCATCGCCAAGGACCACCTCGACGCGTTGATGACGCTGGCGCGCAAGGCCCAGCGCACGGCGTTGATGGCCGCGCACTACGAGGATCTGCGCGCGCTCATGGCGTCGTGGCGGTACTTCCACCGCTGGGTGGCGCTGGGCATGGTGCTCCTCGTCGCGATCCACGTGTTCACCGCGTTGCGCTACGGATACTTGTTCGGTTGAACGCCCCGCTACACCACCGACGATGAAGATCACGAAGCCCGGACTGTTGCTCGGAATCGCATCGGCGCTGCTCGTCGTCGCGTTCGTGGCGTGGGACTCGAAGAAGATCTCGCCCGGACCGTTGAGCGCCGTCCACGCGCAGGCCGGCGCCGCGGACGAGAGCAACTGCGCGTCGTGCCACGGAGACGGCGATCGATCGATGGCCACGGCGTGCAACGAGTGCCACACCGGCGTCGCCGAACAGCTCGCCGGGAAGAAGGGCTTCCACGGCACGCTCGAGGGCGACGCGACGCGCTGCGGCACGTGCCACGGCGAGCACCACGGCGCGGAGTTCCGTCCCGTCAGCCCGCAGAGCTTCGCATTGGCCGGGGTGGCGGACGTGCACGCGTACCGACACGAGGGCCTCGGATTCGAGCTCGTGGGCGACCACGTTGCGCTCGACTGCAAGCGCTGCCACGAACACGCCGACGATCTGGTCTTGGGCAAGGGCAAACGGCGCTTCGCGGGCAAGAGCCAGGCGTGCGCCTCGTGCCACGACGATCCGCACCAGGGCAAGCTCCCGGACTGCGCTTCGTGCCACGGACAAGTGCAACCGTTCGCCAACGTCGCCGAGTTCCGACACCCGGCGTCGTTCGCGTTGACCGGAGCGCACGCCAAGCCCGGATGCCTCGAATGTCACGCCAAGGGTACGCCCTTCGCGATCGAAGCCAGCGGCGTCTCGGGTGGCTCGGGACAGACCACGCGCACCGCGCGCACGTGCTCCGAGTGCCACGAGTCCCCGCACCGCACCGAGTTCGTCGCGCGCGTCGCGAGCGAGCTCGCGTTGGCCGCCGGAGCCTCGTGCGAATCGTGCCACGCGACGGATCGCGCCACCTTCCGCGGTGGGGACGCGCACCTGACGCCGGCCCAACACGCGTTGACCGGGTTCGAGCTCGCTCCGCCGCACGATCGGCCCACGTGCGCTCAGTGCCACACGCCGAACGAACTCTTGAAGGCGGCTCCGGCGAACGCGACGCCCGCCGCGGCGTTCCGCGCGCTGCACCCGGGACGCGCGAGCGACGACTGCGCCTCGTGCCACGTCGATGTCCACGGCGGACAGTTCGCCACCGGTCGGTTCGCGGGACGCAACTGCCTCGCGTGCCACGATCGCCTCGTGTTCCAACCGGTCGCGTTCGACGCCGCTCGACACCACCGCGACACGGGGTTCGCCTTGACGGGCAAGCACGCGACCACGGAGTGCGCGGGCTGCCACGCCCAGCCGAGCCCGACGTCGCCGCGTCGGTTCCACGGCACGTCCACCGCGTGCGCGAGCTGCCACGTCGACGCTCACCAGGGCTTCTTCGAGCGACCGGGAGTCCCGACGTCGTTCCAAGGACAGGATGGCTGCGCACGGTGCCACACGACCGACGCGTTCGGTCCCGTCGAGACGAATCGCTTCGATCACGCGCTGTGGACCGGGTTCGCCTTGGAGGGCGAGCACGCCGACGCGGCCTGCACGGCCTGTCACCCGCGGACCCCGCGAGCCGACGCCACGGGGCGCACGTTCGGTCGTGTCTCCGACGTGTTCCACGGTACGCCGAATCGCTGCGAATGGTGTCACGACGACGTGCACCGCGGAGCGTTCGACGCGTCGGCCGCCAATGCCGCCAATGCCGCCAACGCTGCCAACTCCGCCGCGGAGCGCGGCTGCGCGCGCTGCCACGACGTGCGGAGCTTCTCGAACGCGTCGAAGACCTTCGATCACGCCGCCTGGACGCCGTTCGCGCTGACCGGTGCGCACGCGCGCGCCGAGTGCACGACGTGCCACGAGCCGCGCGCGCAGCCCGACGAGGACGGTCGGCGCTTCGGACTCGTCTCCGAGCAGTTCCCGGGCCCCTCGAACGCGTGCTCCACGTGCCACGTCGACGTGCACGGCGGCGCGTTCGACAAGTCCGGGATGCCGACGAAGGTGGACGGTCGCGACGGTTGCGAGCGTTGCCACGTCACCGAGAGCTTCGCGCAGCTGCAGCCGAACTCGTTCGACCACGGCCGCTGGGCGGGCTATCCGCTGGAAGGTGCCCACGCGCGAGCGTCGTGCGAGAGCTGTCACCCGCGCCTCGCGACGCCCGAGCGCGACGGTCGCTCGTTCGGACGCGCCGCCGGCACGTCGTGCCAGGCCTGTCACGTCGATTCGCACGTGGGCCAGTTCGCTCGCGTCGACGCGGTCGCGGCCGCGGCTCCGAACGCGAGCGCGAGCGCGCGCGCCGGAACGACGGATTGCTCGCGCTGCCACACGACCGGCGCGAGCTTCCACGAAATCGTGTTCGACCACGACCGCGATTCGCGGTTCGCGTTGGACGCGACGCACGAGAACCTCGCCTGTTCCAAGTGCCACGTGCCGTCGCCGTTGCAAGACGGACGCACGGCGATCCGCTACAAGCCGATGGGGACGACCTGCGGCGATTGTCACGATCCGCGTCGACGCTGAGCTGCCACATGAAGACGCTGCCTGCATTCCTGGCCGTGAGCACGCTGTGCGGCGTGCTGTCGACGGCGCCGTCGCGCGCGGCGGACGCTCCCGTCCAAGACGTGGTCGGTACGTCCGAGGTCGTGCGCGTGGAGTCGCGCGTCACTTCGAACACGGCCGGGAGCTACTACCTCGACAAGGGGCGCGCCGCGGGCATCGCAGTCGGTGATCGCGTCGTGCTCTACCCGACCGGCGGGACGACCAGCGAAGGCACGGTGCGCGCGGTCTCGAAGAACACGGCGCGCGTCGAACTCGACGTGGGTGGCGTGGGCGCGTCGGTGGGCGACCGCGTCGAGGTCGTCGTGCCGCGCTCGCGACTCGCGGGCGACTCGGCGCCGAACGCGTCGAAGCCCGCGGGACAGGGCACCGCGCCGGATCACCCAGCGTGGGCGCACCCCGAGGAGAATTGGGCGCCGAATCAACCGCTGCTCGCGCCCGCGTTCGGCCTCTCGCCCGAGGAACGCGAACCGCGCATTCGCGGTCGCGCGTACATCCAAGCGCAGGGCACGTGGGACAACCAAGGCGGCACGCGGACGTACTACTCGGGCAGCCTCGGCGCCGACGCGACGATGGAGAACCCGTTCGGTCAAGGCGGTTCGTTCCGCATCGACGCGTCCGTGTGGACGCGCGGCGCGGACGCGGACGGCATCGACTCGCAATCGCAGGAAACGCGGCTGCGACTGAGCCGCTTCACGTACGAGTTCGGCGGCACGGACGATCGTCCGACACGCTGGCAGTTCGGTCGGTTCCTCCAACACGAGTTCCCCGCGTTCGGTTTGCTCGACGGCGTCGAGTGGAACCGACGCCTCGGCCCGCACGACGTCGTCGGCGCCAGCGTCGGCGCGATGCCCGAGCCGTTCTCGGACATGAAGAGCTTCCAGGACCTCCAAGCGGCGGTGTTCTACCGTCACTCCTTCGACGAGAAGCGACGCAACCGCGTGGGGTTCGGCTACCAGAACACGTGGCACAAGGGCGAGCAGGACCGCAACCTGTTCGTGGCCGATGCCGACGTGCGCCCCACGAACGACCTGTCGCTCCATTCGAGCGCGTGGATCGACCACTACGGGTCCGAGGACGTGGTCAAGGACCAGGGGTTCGAGCTCACCGAGTTCCTCGTGTCGGCGAACTGGAACGCGACGAGCACGACCGGCTTGGGCGCGACGTACTCGAACCGCCGCATTCCCGAACTGCTGCGCAACGAGTTCGCGCGCTACGACGCGGCGCAGCTCGACCGCAACGTCCTGGACCGCGTCGCGCTCTACGGCTGGTGGATGGCGTCCACCGCGTTGCGCTTCGACGCGCGCGTGGACCATTGGAGCGATCAGGACGATTCCGGTTCGAACGTCGAGTTGGGTGGCTCCTTGCGCGACGTCCTGTGGAACGAGGGCGAACTGCGCGCGTCCGTCTTCCGCGCCGACGGCAGCTTCAGCTCGGGGCCCGGCTTCCGCGCCCAGGGCTCGAAGGCGTTCGGCCGCACGTACGCGAGCCTGGGCTACGAGTTCGTCGACTACGAACAGAAGGACTTCACGGGTGAACAGCGCAAGCTGGGTCAGCACGCGGTGTTCGGCAGCCTCGACCTCCCGGTCTTCGCCGACTGGGACCTGTCGTTGACGGGCGAGAAGCGTTTCGGGGACGAGCAGGACTCCTACACGTTGAGTCTGCTGATGCAGACGCACTTCTGATCACGAGGTGAACCACATGCAACGACGACACATGCCGCGCACCCACCTCGCGCTCCTCCTCTCGGCCGTGCTGTTCGGCCTCATCGCGTGCGCCATCCAAGGCACGACGCACCGCACGTTCGCGCCCGTCCCGCCACAGGAATGGCAGAAGGAACGCGGACCGGTGGTCCCCCACGATTCGTTTCCGCGCGACTGCTCGCTGTGCCACGAAGGCTCGAGCTGGCACCAGATCCGTTCCGACTTCACGTTCGACCACGAGAAGGAAACGGGCGTGAAGCTGGAAGGCGCGCACGCGGCCGCCGAGTGCCTGCGTTGCCACAACGACCGTGGACCGGTCGACGTGTTCGCCGAACAAGGTTGCGCGGGCTGTCACGAGGACGTCCACCGCACGCGACTGGGCACGAACTGCCAGGACTGCCACACGCAGACGAATTGGCTGCCCAACGAACAAGTGGCCAAGCACGCGCGCACGCGATTCCCGCTCGTCGGCGCGCACACCGCCGTCGCGTGCTTCCGTTGCCACGACGGCGCCGACCAGGGCAACTTCGACCGGCCCAGCATCGAGTGCGTGGACTGCCACGCCGATCAACTCGCCCAGGCCACGAACCCGAACCACGTGGCGCAGGGGTACACGTCGAACTGCGACCGCTGCCACATCCCGACGACCTGGGGTGGAGCCGGCTTCAACCACGCCACGTTCCCGTTGACCGGGGCGCACGCCTCGACCGCGTGCGCCGAATGCCACCAGAACGACGTGTTCGCGGGCACGCCCAGTGCGTGTTCGGCGTGTCACTCGGACGACTTCGCCGCCACGACGAACCCCAACCACGCGACGGCCGGGTTCCCCACGACGTGCAACTCGTGCCACGGCACGAACACCTGGGATCAGGCGCACTTCCTGCACGACTTCTGGCCGCTCACCGGGGTGCACGCGTCCCAGAACTGTTCGGCGTGCCACGCCGGCGGAGTCTTCCGCGGGACGCCGTCCACGTGCGTCGCTTGCCACCAGGACGACTACGACGGCGCGAACGATCCGCCGCACGCTTCCGCGAACCTGCCCACGACGTGCCAGCAGTGCCACAACACGAGCTCCTGGTCGCGCGCGACGTTCACGCACCAAGGCATCACGAACGGCTGCGTGACCTGCCACCTGGCGGACTACAACGGAGCGACGAACCCGAACCACGTCGCGCAGAACATCTCGACGCAGTGCCAGCAGTGCCACACTTCGACGCGGACCTGGGACGGCGCTTCGTTCAGCCACGCGGGCATCACGAACGGCTGCGTCAACTGTCACCAGACGGACTACGACGGAGCCACCAACCCCAACCACGTGGCGAACAACATCTCGACGCAGTGCCAGCAGTGCCACACGTCGACGCGGACCTGGGACGGCGCCTCGTTCAACCACACGGGCATCACGAACGGCTGCGTCAACTGTCACCAGACGGACTACAACGGCGCCACGAGCCCCAACCACGTCGCCATGAACTTCTCGACGCAGTGCCAGCAGTGCCACACGTCGACGCGGACGTGGGACGACGCCACGTTCAACCACCGCGGCATCACGAACGGCTGCTTGACCTGCCACCAGACCGACTACAACGGCGCCACGAGCCCCAACCACCCGGGACAGGGCTATCCCACGAACTGCCAGTTCTGCCACACGACCACCACGTGGGACTCGAACTTCAACCATCAGTCGTACTTCCCGATCAACAACGGTCCGCACCACGTCTCGTGCATCCAGTGCCACACGAACACGAGCAATCCGGCGCAGTTCACGTGCATCACGTGCCACCAGCAAGGCGAGACGAACAACGACCACGACCGCGTCAGCGGGTACTCGTACAACAGCAACGCCTGCTACAACTGCCACCCCGACGGCAACGACTGAGGCTCGACGCGGGCGTGTTCGCACGCGCCGTCGTGTGAGATCGCACGCTGCACCGTGACGCGCGGATCGTCCGCGTGCCGACGCATCCGCACTTGCCGCCCGGGCACGCCGTGTGCGACAAGTTCGTCCGCCCCATGACGAAACCGCCCCTCGCGCCCACGCGCAGCCGACGCCGCGTCCTGACCGTCGTCCTCGTGCTCTCGCTGCTCGCCGTGGCGTGCGCGATCGCCTGGTTCACCGTGCGTTCGCGCGGAGCCGAACGACGTCGCGTCGAGATCGCGCGCATCCAGGCCGCGAACGAGCCGCTCGTGCCCGCGGACATCCCCTGGACGCCCCCCGCGAGCGGCAAGGACCCGTCCGAATGGCTCATGCAGTCGGCGACCGTGCGCAACGGTTGGGACATGGCCGATCTCGCGGATCCGGGCAAGTACACGAGTCTCCTCGACCGCGCGCGGGGTCGAGCGTTCGGCGAGGACGCGCGCGTGGCGTTCGAGCGGTTCGAGGCGGCGATCCGCCCGATCGTGTCGGAGAACGCCGATCCGGGCGGCACGTGGGCCGCGTACTGGGTCGTGCTCGCGAACCGCATCGCCGAGTGCAACGGCGCGCGCGATTGGGACGAACGGGAACGCACGGGCGTCGACCTCCTGGCGGTGGGGCTCGAGCCGTCGGCCAAGCTCGCGCGGATGGCGCGCGACGTCCACGCCATCGACCCGCATCGCGTCGCCTCGTTGTTGGACTCCGCCGATGCGGCCTTCCCGCGACTGCCCTTGGTCGAGGAAGCCGGCCTGGCCGACGCGATCAACGTCGCGGCGATCTCGGACGCGTTGGCCAAGCGCCCCGTCGACGCGCTCGATCGCGTGCGCGACGGTCTCGCGATGGCGCGCGTCCACGCTCCGGCGCACTTCGGGCTGGCGCACACGGTGTGGGCGCACCACATGACGCGCGTGCTCGACACGTTGCAGACGGTGCTCTCGATGGTCCCGCGCGGATTGGACGTGACCGACATCGAAGCCGCGCTGACCGCCGCCAGCCCGCGCGAGGAACTCCAGCGCGCGTTGCGGGGCGAACGCGCCTTCGGCAATCGCGTGTTCGAGTCCTTGCGCGATGGTTGGCGCCCGACGGACGCGCCGACGTTGGGCGGTGATTCGTTCTTCGCGCGCTGGCGCCACACGCTCGTCGCCGACGGTGATCAAGCCGAGTACCTGCGCGTGATGAGCTCGCACGTCGAGGCCGCGGGCAAGCCGGCGTTCAAGCGCGGCGCGGTCACCGATCCGCCCGCGAACGGGTTCTGGACTCCCAACGCGAGCCGCATGACGATCCAAGTGCGCGGACCGCTCGCGACGACGGATCGACTCGAGGCACGCCTCGTGATCGCCCGCATCGCGTTGACCGCGTACCGCGCCGGAGCCAAGGACGCGCTGTTGTTCCTGTCGAAGTCGTCCGATCCGTACGACGGTCAGCCGATCCGCTGCGCACTGGGCGAGAAGGGTCTCGTCGTGATCTGGTCCGTGGGTCCCGACGGCCGCGACGACGATGGGCGCGCGGACAGCGACGACGTCGTGTGGGCGCTCCGCCTCGCGGAGTGAGCGCACCGCGGATTCCGCGCGCGAAGGTCGCTCGACCGACACCTCGCCGTCGCTCACGCCCTGCTCGCGCGCGCCGCCGTCGCCGACGTCACGCGCGCGCGTCGTCGATCAAGCGCGCCGCGTAGTCGATCCCGTCCGGGGTGCGCGAGCCGTGCCACGACAAGTACTCGCCGTCGGCCACGACGAACCGGTCGCGCGACAATCCCGTGCCCGTCGCGAGCTCGTCGACGTGACGCTCTTGGAACGGGAACGGTTCCGTGCACAGGAGCACGCGGCGCGGCGCCGCCACGGCCAGCTCGGCCAGCGTGATCTCGGGATACCGATCGGCCTTCCCCGCGAACACGTTTGCGCCTCCGGCTTGTTCCAACAAGCCGCTGGCGAACGTCGTCGCGTTCACGCTCATCCACGGCTTGCGCCAGATCAAGTAGGCGAAGGACACTCGCTCGCGACCGCGCGCTCGCTCTGCCACGCGACGCGCGCGCGTTTCGATGTCGAGCGCGATGCGCTCGGCGGCTTCCGCGCGTTCGATCCGGGCGCCGATCGAGCGCACCATTGCGGCCGTCTCGCCGCAGTCGCGCGGCATGCTCACGTGACAGGGCACTCCGGCGGCGACCAGCGCTTCACCGTCCTGTCGCCGATTCTCCTCTTCGTTCAAGAGCACGACGTCGGGTCGCAACTCCACGATGCGATCGACCTTGGGCGTCTTGGTGCCGCCGACCTTCTCGACGCGCGCGACGCCTTCGGCCGGGTGGATGCAGTACTCGGTGACGCCGACCAGATCGGCGCCGCGTCCGAGGTCGAACACGAGCTCGGTGAGGCTGGGGCACAACGAAACGATGCGCACGGCGCGAACAGGATACCGGTGGCGAGCGCGAGCGGTCACGCCTATCCTGCGCGCATGGCGACCTTCTCCCTGAACGAGGAGCTCGAGGCGTATGCCGCGCTCGCGCGGCGCATCGAGGATCTCCTGCGCGGCGATTCCGCGACGCTGACGCGTGTGAACCCGGCGGTGTCGGCCTGGTCGCCCGTGCAGCACGCCGCGCACGTCACGTTGGCGAACGAGCTGGTCCTGAAGAACCTGGGCAACTTGGCGCGCGGCAGCGGCATGTTGGTGGTGTTCGAGGCGCAGCCGATCCCGCGCGCGCTGGAGATCCTGAGCCGCGGCTCACTGCCCCGCGGCGAGGCACAGGCTCCGCGCATGGTCGTTCCGCCGCGCGACGTCGACGTCGCCACGACCGTCGAGTGGGCGGCCAAGTTCACGGCCGACCTCGACGCGTTCCGCTCCACCGTCGACGCGGAGACGTTGCCGCGCTGTTTCATCCCCCATCAAGTGCTCGGTCCGCTCGACGCCGGACAGTGGGCGCGGTTCGGCGTCGCGCACACGCGACACCACCTCGCGATCGCGGGCGAGGCGTCCGGCCTCGCGTGAGCTCGCTCCGGCGTGCGCCGGCCCGCGGGTGAAGCGATCGCGCGCCGACGGCCGGACCGCCGACGCTCAGCCGTTCACGGGCTCGAGCTCGTAGCGCTTGCCGCTCTTCGTCACGCGACCGAACGCGTGATCGACGTCGTGATAGAACATGCCGATCCAACGTCCCTGGGCGGCACGCTCGAGCCATTCGCTGCGCTGCTCGAAGCTGCGCACGACGTCGAGGTCGTACGCCATGATGTACGGCGGTTGGATGTGGTGCGCGGTCGGCACGACGTCCGACCAGAAGATCGCCGTGTCCCCCGGGCCGTCTTCGTTGACGGTGATCACGGCGACGCCGTCGCTGTGTCCGCCCAACACGTGCGCGCGCAGCCCCGGGACGATCTCGCGCGTGCCGGTGTAGCCTTCCATCAAGCCCGCGCGTTCGATCGGTTCGACGTCCTCGGCGCGGTACGAGCCCGAGCGCGCGTGTCCGGGCTTCTTGGCCATCGCGATCTCGATCGCCGGCGCGAAATGGCGTGCGTTCGGGAACAGCGGCACGAGGCGGCCGTCGCGCTCCGTCACCTGCGCGCCGACGTGATCCCAGTGACAGTGCGACGCGACGACGTGCGTCACCTCCTCGGGCGCGACGCCGCACGCGCGCAGCGTGCGCTCCAACGTCTCGTCGCGCAGGATGTGGTAGATCGCGCGCCACTTGGGTTCCCAGCGATCGCCGACGCCGACCTCGATCACGCACTTCACGTCGCCCTTCACGGCCAAGAACGGCCGCAGCGCCATGAGGATCGTGTTGTCGTCGGCCGGCGGTGTGAGCTTGCGCCACAAGTTCGCCGGCACGACGCCCCACATCGAGCCGCCGTCGAGTCGCAGGTGACCGTCGGACAGCGCGGTGATGGTCCACTCGCCCGCGCGGATCGTGCGCGGCGTCCACGGCGGCGCCGACGAGGAGGCGGGCGAGAGGTTCATGTCACGGCTTGCGCGTGAACGTGAACTCGGCCGAGTGATCGACCTTGCCGTTCTTGCTGGCCGTCCACGTTTCCTGCAACTCGCCGTTGGGCTTCACCACGAACGCCGCGGCCGACATGTGCAGGTCGTCGGACGAGCCCAGGTTCGTCGCGTCGACGTATTCGAACACGAGCGGTTCGCCCGCCGAACGCGGCGTGGCGCGCATGCGCGGTTGGTTCCCGACCGCGCAGTAGTGCGTCATCATCAGCCCCGAACCGTCGCGGTGGTACATCGACACCATCTCGTGATCCGTGCCGGCGAAGAGCGTCTCCTCCACGGCGTTGCCGGCCGAGGTGACGCGCCAGCGCGACTCCACGGCCATCTTGTGGCCGTCGCGCTCGACGTTCGCGACCCAGGTGCCCGCCAACGCCTTGAGCTTGTCGAACTGGGCGGCCGAGACCTGCGCGTCGGCGTCGTGCGCGCCGCCCACGTGCGTGGACGAGCACGAGACGAAGCCGGCGAGGGTCAACGGGACCAGGAGAGTGCGAGCGAACGGAACGAGGAGTTTCATCGGGTACCTCGAGTGGCTGACGAGACAGGCGGCCGATCGGCGCCCGTCGCCACGTGCGACGAGCGCGTACGACGTCCGCGGGACGACTAACCGCGCAGGATCTGGCGCGAGATGATCAGGCGTTGGATTTCGCTGGTGCCCTCGCCGATCACGCACAGCTTGGCGTCGCGCCACATGCGCTCGACGGGGTACTCGCGCGAGTAGCCGTAGCCGCCGTGGATCTGGATCGCGTCGTACGTGACGCGCATCGAGCACTCGGAGGCCATCAGCTTGGCCATGGCCGCTTCCTTGGCGTAGGGGCGGTCGGCGTCCTTGAGTCGCGCGGCGTGGTAGACGAGGTGGCGCGACGCTTCGATGTCGAGCGCCATGTTCGCCAGCTTGAACTGCACGGCCTGCTGGTCGGACAGCTTCTTGCCGAACGCCTCGCGCTCCTTGGCGTACTTCAACGCGACGTCGTACGCGCCTTGCGCGATGCCGAGCGACAACGCCGCGATCGAGATGCGGCCGCCGTCCAGCGTCTTCATGAACGTCTTGAACCCCTCGCCCTCCGGGCCGAGCAACGCGTCCTTGGGGATGCGCGCGTCCTGGAACACGAGGCTGGCCCAGTCCGAGCCGCGCATGCCGAGCTTTTCTTCGCCCTTCTCGACGGTGAAGCCCTTGGTCTCGCGCGGCACGACGAAGGCGCTGATGCCCTTCGCGCCCAGCTTGGGATCGGTCACGGCGGTGCAGATGAACGTGCCCGCGTAGTTCGCGTTCGTGATGAAGCACTTCGCGCCGTTCAACACGTACGAATCGCCCACGCGGACCGCCGTCGTCTGCGTGCCACCCGAGTCGGAGCCCGCATTCGGTTCGGTCAAGCCGTAGGCGCCCATGAACTCGCCCGCGATCAGCTTGGGGACGTAGGCCTTCTTCAGGCGCTCGTTGCCCCACTTGTAGATCGGAAACGTTCCCAACGACACGTGCGCCGCCAACGTGAGGCCCGTCGAGCCGCACACGCGCGCGAGTTCCTCGACCGCCAGGCAGTACGCCAGCGTGCCGCCGTTCGAGCCGCCGTATTCCTCGGGGAACGGGATGCCCGGCAGACCGAGATCCACGATCTTCTTCCACGTCTCGACCGGGAACCGGTGGTTCTCGTCGATCTCGTGCGCCAAGGGCTCGACTTCGGCGCGCGCGAACTCGCGCACCATGTCGCGGATCATCAACTGGTCTTGCGTCAGGTCGAAGCCGTGCTGGATCGAGGGCAACGCGTACGTGCTGGGCGTTTCGGTCTGCATGAGTAGGGTCGTCTCGATCAGTCTTCGATTTGCCAGCCGACGGTGCGACGCGCACGCGGCTTCTCGGAGGTGGTTTCGTGGGCCGCGGAGCCGTTGCGCGCTTGCGGGGTGATCTCGACGTCGTTCGACTCCTCGTCGCGCGCGTCGGAATCCTTGTAGAAGTCCTGGCTGCGGCCGCTGCCGACCCAGTCGATCAGGGCTTTCCTCGAGAACTTCCACTCGCGGCCGATCTTGCGCGCGGGCATGTTCTCGTTGTGCAGCACCTTGTTGAACGTCTTGATGCTGACGCCCAACAGCTCCGCGGCTTCGTCGATGTTCAGGATGTCACGCTCGTTCACGTCGGTAGCTCCCTCTTGTCGTTCCACGGATGTCACGAGGTGTGCGCCCAGCGGCGGGCCATCTCGGCCTTGATGTACTCGGCGATGTCGTCGGTGCGCGTGCCGGGCCCGAACAGCTTGGCGTAGCCCGACTTCTCGAGACGCTCCATGTCGTCGCCCGGGATGATGCCGCCGCCGGTGAGCAGCACGTGCGACATGCCGCGCTTCACGAGTTCCTCGCGCACGCGCGGGAAGAGCTCCATGTGCGCGCCGGAGAGGATCGAGAGGCCGACGACGTCGACGTCTTCCTGCACGGCGACTTCGGCGATCATCTCGGGCGTCTGGTGCAGCCCGGTGTAGATGACCTCCATGCCGTGGTCGCGCAGCACCGACGCGACGGTCTTGGCCCCGCGGTCGTGACCGTCGAGACCGGGCTTGGCGACGAGGACTCGGATTTTGCGTTCACTCATGAGTGTTCACACCTTGCGGAAGGCCTCTGAAACAGAGCGACGGCTCGTCGACAGGAGGCGAACGCGACAACGACGGAGACCAGCGCCACATACCAAGGCACGAGATTGGACCCGAACCCAGTTGCGGCGATCCCGGCGAACATGACGCTCGTCGCCAATAGGCACAGGCCAAGAATAGTGCTGGCGAGGTTCACAGGATCTTGGGTTCCTTGTATTCGCCGAACTCGGCGCGCAGCACGTCGGTGATCTCGCCCAGCGTGCAGTCGGCGTGCGCGGCAGCGATGAAGCGCTCGAGCAGGTTGTCCTTGCCCTTGCACGCGTCCCGGACGTCGTCGAGGGCGCGCTTGACGCGCTTGGCGTCGCGCTTCTTGCGCAAGACGGCCAGCCGTTCCTTCTGTTCGCGCTCCACGGCCGGATCGATCTTGTGGATCTCGATCGTCGGCTTGCGGTCGTGCTCTTCCTCGTAGCAGTTCACGCCCACGATCTTCTTCGTGTTCTGCTCCACCGCGCGCTGGTACCACACCGCCGAGCGGTGGATCTCGCGCTGGATGTAGCCCGAGTCGATGCAGGGCACGACGCCGCCGCGGCGCTTGATCTCGGCGAAGTACTTCTCGGCGTCCGCCTCGAGGCGATTCGTCTCGGCCTCGACGTAGTAGCTGCCGGCCAGCGGATCGATCACGTTCGCGACCTCGGTCTCCTCCGCGATGATCTGCTGCGTGCGCAGCGCGATTTTCACGGCCTTTTCGGTCGGGAGCGACAACGTCTCGTCCATCGAGTTCGTGTGCAGCGACTGCGTGCCGCCCAGGACCGCCGCCAACGCCTCGTAGGCTGTGCGCACGATGTTGTTCTCGGGCTGCTGCGCGGTCAGCGTCACGCCGGCCGTCTGCGTGTGGAAGCGGACCATCCACGACCGCGGATCCTTGGCGCCGAACTCGTCGCGCATCTTGCGTGCCCAGATGCGGCGCGCCGCGCGGAACTTGGCGATCTCCTCGAAGAAGTCGATGTGGCTGTCGAAGAAGAACGACAGGCGCGGCGCGAAGTCGTCGACGTTCAGACCGGCCGCGACGCCACGGCGCACGTACTCCATGCCGTTCGCCAGCGTGAACGCCAGCTCTTGCGCCGCCGTCGAGCCCGCTTCGCGGATGTGGTAGCCGCTGATCGAGATCGTGTTCCACTGCGGCACGTGACGCGCGCAGTGACCCATCACGTCGGTGATCATGCGCAGCGCCGGCTCGACCGGGACCAGCCACGCGTGTTGCGCCTGGTATTCCTTGAGGATGTCGTTCTGGACGGTGCCGCGGAGCTTCTTGGGATCGACGCCCTGGCGCTCGCCGCAGGCGATGTAGAACGCCAACAAGATCGGCGCGGGCCCGTTGATCGTCATCGACGTCGACACCTCCGCCATCGGGATGCCGTCCATCAACGTCTGCATGTCCTCGAGCGAGCTGATCGCGACGCCGACTTGTCCGACTTCGCCGCGGCTGCGCTCGTGGTCCGAGTCGTAGCCCATCAACGTCGGGAAGTCGAAGGCGGTCGAGAGACCCGTCTGACCGTGGTGCAGCAGGTACTTGAAGCGCTCGTTCGTCTGGCGCGCGCTGCCGAAGCCCGCGAACTGACGCATCGTCCACAAGCGCGAGCGATACATCGTCGCGTGCACGCCGCGGGTGAACGGGAACTGTCCCGGGTACCCCAGGTCGCGTTCCACGTCGACGCGCGCGTCCTCGGGTCCATAGAGGCCCTTGACCTTGACGCCCGAGACGGTCGTGAACTCGCCTTCGCGCTTCTCGGCCGCTTCGAAGGCCTTCTGCCAGAGGTCGCGTGCATCGATCTGCGTCACGTCAGAGGCGCTCATCTTCACGTCGCTCCGTTCCGGCCGCGTGCGGCCTGCGCGAGGAGAGCTGCGAACAGCTCCTCCACCACATCGTACGGCGATCGGCCCGAATCGAGGAGAGCGCGCGCCCGCTCGCCGTAGCCGCCGCGACCCCACAGGTGTTCTCCCAAGCGCTCGTTCAGCACGCGGTGCACCTGTTCCAGGCGCTTCTCGCGACGCACCGCGGCCAAACCGCTGTTCTTCAAGTGCTCGCGATGCCGCTCGATCGCCGCCACGACGTCCTCGATGCCGTCGCCGGACTTGGCGCTGCACGCGACGACGGGCGTGATCCACTTGGAGCGCCCGGCCTGACGAATGTGCATCGCCTCCTCGAGGTCGACCAACATGCGGTCGGCGCCGGGCATCTCGGCCTTGTTCACGGCCAACACGTCCGCGACTTCGAGCACGCCGGCCTTCATGGCCTGGACGCCGTCGCCCGCGCCGGGACACAACACGACGAGCACCGTGTCGGCCGCCGAGACGATGTCGTACTCGGCTTGGCCCACGCCCACGGTCTCGACGATCACTTCGTCGTAGCCGGCCGCGTCGATCACGTCGCAGGCGTCGACGGTCGCGCGAGAGAGGCCGCCGTGGCTGCCACGGCTGGCCATCGAACGGATGTACACGCCCTTGTCGAGCGTGCGCTCTTCCATCCGGATGCGATCGCCCAACAGCGCGCCGCCGCTGAAGGGGCTCGACGGGTCGACCGCCAGGATGCCGACGGTGCGCGAGCGGGCGCGCAACGACTTCGTGACCTCGTTGACGAGCGTGCTCTTGCCCGCGCCGGGCGGACCGGTGACGCCGGTGCGCCAGCCGTGACCGACGCGGCCGTACACGCGCGCGAGCAACGCGGCGAAGCGCGCGTCGGCGTTCTCGGCCCACGAGATGACGCGCGCCACGGCCGCCTTGTCGCCGGCGAGCAATCGCTCGGCCAGGTCGGCGGCTTGGTTCGTGTCGCTCGTACCGGTCACGTGGAGGGTTCCGTTCACGTCGCGATGTTCGGTGTCGTCTCGGAGGAGGCGCGGTTTCGTGGGGATCAGGCCAACACGTTGCGCGCGATGACGATGCGCTGCACGTCCGTCGCGCCTTCGTAGATCTCGGTGATGCGCGCGTCGCGGAACAAGCGCTCGACCGAGAAGTGGTCGGTGTAGCCCGCGCCGCCGTGGATCTGCAGGCACTCGTCCGCGCAGAAGTTGGCCGTCTGCGAGGCGTAGAGCTTGGCCTGCGCCGAGGCTTGCGTGCAGCGCTCGCCGCGGTCGCGCAACCACGCGGCCTTCATGACCAGCATGCGCGACGCTTCGATGCGCGTGCTCATGTCGGCCAACTTCCACTGGATGGCCTGGAAGTTGGCGATGGCCGTACCGAACTGCTCGCGCTCCTTGGCGTACTTGGTCGCGGCCTCGAGGCACGCGCGCGCGATGCCCACGGCTTGGCTGGCGATGCCGATGCGACCGCCGTCGAGCGTGTCCATCGCGATCTTGAAGCCCTCGTGCAGCTCACCGAGCAAGTTGGCCTTGGGGATGCGCACGCCGTCGAACAGCATCTCGGTCGTCGAGCTGCCGCGGATGCCGCACTTCTTCTCGGGCTTGCCGACGGTGATGCCCTTCGTGCCCTTGGGCACGATGAAGGCGCTGATTCCACGAGCCTTGGTCGACGTGGGATCCGTGCGCGCGTAGACGAGCATCACGCCGCACGTTCCGCCGTTCGTGACCCAGATCTTGGTGCCGTCGATGACCCAGTGATCGCCGTCGAGGCGCGCGCTCGTGCGCAGCGACGCCGCGTCCGACCCCGCGTTCGGCTCGGTCAAGCAGTACGCGCCGATGACCTGACCCGTGGCCAGCTTGGGCAGCCACTCGCGCTTCTGCGCTTCGGTGCCGAACTTGTTGATCGGCGCGCCCAGGAGGCTGTTGTGCACCGAGAGCGTCACGCCGGTCGACGCGCACACGCGGTTGACCTCCTCGAGCACGACGGCCAACGCCATGTTGCCCAGGCCCGCGCCGCCGTAGGCCTCGGGTACCGTGAGGCCCCACAGGCCCAGTTCGCCCATCTTGGCGAACACCTCGGCGTCGATGAACCCTTGGCGGTCGTGCTTTGTCGCGCGCGAGACGAGTTCGCCTTCGGCGAAGCTGCGCGACATGTCGCGCACGAGCGTGAGTTCGTCGTTCAGTTGGAAGTCCATGCTGTCGCGTTCTTCGTGAGAGGTGAACCGGTCGTGGATCGATGGGCCGCGCGGGCGCGACGTGCGCCGGCGGCGGCGGAAACGAAACCGGACCCGCACGCGCGTCGCGCGGCGGGTCCGGTGGTCGGTTCACGCGTAGTCGTAGAAGCCCTTGCCGTTCTTCTTGCCGAGTCGGCCGGCCGCGACGTAGCGGCGCAGCAGCGGACACGGGCGGTACTTGTCGTCGCCGAGGCCCTTGTGGAGCACTTCGAGGATGTCGAGGCACACGTCGAGGCCGATCAAGTCGGCCAGCTGCAGCGGCCCCATCGGGTGCGCCATGCCGAGCTTCATGACCGTGTCGATGCCCTCGCGCGTCGCGACGCCTTCCATGAGGCAGAACACGGCCTCGTTGATCATCGGCATCAGCACGCGGTTGCTGACGAAGCCCGGGTAGTCGTTGGCGGCGACCGGGACCTTCTCGATCGATTCGGACGCGGCCACGATCTTGGCCGTCGTCTCGTCGCTCGTCTCCTGGCCGCGGATGACCTCGACGAGCTTCATGACCGGCACGGGGTTCATGAAGTGCATCCCGATGACGCGATCGGCGCGCTTGGTGCTCGAGGCGATCTGCGTGATCGAGATCGAGCTCGTGTTCGTCGCCAGGATCGTGCCCGCGGGGCATTGGCGATCGAGTTGCGAGAACACCTTGGCCTTGACGTCGGCGCGTTCCACCACGGCTTCGACGACCAACGGCACGTCGACGATCGACTCCAGCTTGTTGCTGGTCGTGATGCGGCCCAGCGTGGCCTTGGCGTCGGCTTCCGTGACGACGCCCTTCTTGACGACGCGGGCGAGCGAGCCTTCGACGGCGCTCATCCCCTTCTTCAACGCCTCGTCGGACAGGTCGACGAGCAACACCTTGGCGCCGTACGTCGCGAACGTCTGCGCGATGCCGTTGCCCATCGTCCCGGCGCCGATCACGGCCACCGACTCGAACATCGACTTGGCCATGGCTCAGATCCTCTCGACGGCGACCGACACCGCGTTCCCGCCGCCCAGGCACAGCGAAGCCATGCCCGTGCGCACGTTGCGTTGCTGCATCGCGTGGAGCAGCGTCACCAGGATCCGCGCGCCCGACGCGCCGATCGGGTGACCCAGCGCCACCGCGCCGCCGTTGACGTTGACCTTGCTCGCGTCGAGATCCAGCACGCGCGTCAGCGCGATCGCCGCGACCGAGAACGCCTCGTTGATCTCGTGCAGCTCGAAGTCCTTCGGCTTCTTGCCCAGCTTCGCCGCGCAGGCCGTGATCGACTTCTCGGGCGCCATCATGACCCACTCGGGCGCGCAACCGCCGGTGGCATAGGCCGTGATCTTGGCCAGCGGCTTCAAACCCAACGCCTTGGCCTTGTCGCCGCTCATGACGACGAGCGCCGCGGCGCCGTCGTTGATCGAGCTGGCGTTGGCGGCCGTGACCGAGCCCGTCGGATCGAACGCGGGCTTGAGCTTGGCGATGCTGTCGGCGGTCGTGTCGCCGCGCACGCCTTCGTCCTCGAGGAACGAGATCGGGTCGCCCTTCTTCTGCGGGATCTTGACCGCGAACTTCTCGGCGTCGAGGCGCCCGTTCTTGATCGCGTCGGCCGCCTTCTGGTGGCTCTTCGCGGCGAACTCGTCTTGCTCGCGGCGCGTGATCTCGTACTTCTTGGCGACGAGCTCGCCCGTGTTGCCCATGTGGAAGTCGTTGTAGATGTCCCACAGGCCGTCCCAGACCATCGAGTCGATGAGCTTGCCGTGGCCCAGTCGCACGCCGGCGCGCGCCTCGGGCAACAAATACGGCGCGTTCGTCATGCTCTCCTGGCCGCCCGCGACGATGACGTCGGCGTCGCCGGCCTTGATCGCTTGCGCGGCCAACATCACGGTCTTGAGACCCGAGCCGCACACCTTGTTGACCGTGAACGAGCCGACGGTGTTCGGGATGCCGGCCTTGATGGCCGCCTGGCGAGCCGGGTTCTGACCGAGGCCGGCCGCGAGCACGTTGCCGAAGATGACCTCTTGGACCTCGGTGGCCGGGACGTTGGCGCGGCGCAGCGCCTCGGCGATCGCGAGCGCACCCAACTCGGGCGCGCGGAAGCCGCTGAGGGATCCCTGGAACTTGGCGATCGGGGTACGACACGCGCTGACGATGACGACGTCTCTCACGGGAGCATCTCCGGGGCGGGTTGG
>Ga0075163_10001618_pt1 | contig 30462 bp, 23 predicted proteins | sample JI1023141ADNA_FD_71478 | JGI IMG/M metagenome (GOLD analysis project Ga0075163, IMG submission 71478) | Wastewater effluent complex algal communities from Wisconsin, to seasonally profile nutrient transformation and Carbon sequestration -... | ecosystem: Engineered > WWTP > Effluent > Algae...
AGACCGATGGCCTGCGCCCGCGGGTCGACGGCGGTGGTCTTGAACTCCTCGATGTCGAGGCGCCAGCCCACCAGGCGGGAAGTCAGGCGGGCATTCTGGCCCTTGCGTCCGATGGCGACCGCCAGGTCGTCATTCACCACCCGGATCAGGATGCGCTTGTTCTTCTCATCGAGCAAAATCTCGCGGGGCACGGCCGGCTTGAGTGCCTCGATGAGCATTTCCTTGGTGTCGGCGTGATACGGGATGATGTCGATTTTCTCTCCGCCGAGTTCGCGGACAATGCTCTTCACGCGGGCACCCCGGGCTCCGACGCAGGCGCCCACCGGATCCACCTTGGGGTCGGTGCTGGTGACCGCGATCTTCGTACGGTAGCCGGGCTCACGGGCAAAGGCCTCGATCTTGACGGTGCCGTCTGCGATCTCGGTGACTTCCAGCTCAAACAGGCGGCGGACAAACTTGGGACTGGCGCGGCTGAGAATGATCTCCGGGCCGCGGCTGCTGTTCTCGATTTCGAGCAAAATGCAGCGGATGCGCTCGCCGGGGGCATACTCTTCGCCGGGGACCTGTTCCTTGCCGGGCATGACCGCCTCAGCCTTGCCCAGATCAACAAAGAGGTCGTTGCGTTCACGGCGTCGGACGGTGCCGCTGACGATATCGCCGACGGAGTCCTTGAAGTCATCGTAGATGCGTTCCTTCTCGAAGGCCCGCAGCCGCTGCATGATCGCCTGGCGCGCCGTCTGGGCGGCGATGCGACCGAGATAGGAAGGATCAATCTCCTTCTCAATGGTATCCCCGATGACGGCACCAGCTTTGAAAATCTGCGCCTTCTCGATGTGGATCTGCAGCTTGGGATCAGCCACCGAATCAACAACTTTAAGCAACGACCAGGCCTTGAGCTGCCCATTCTTCGGGCTGATCTCAATCTTGAGCTCCTGGCCGGAATTGATGCCCTTCAGGGCTGCCGTCTTGATCGCGTTGACGATCGTGGAGATCATGTCGGCACGTGGAATGCCTTTCTCCTTCTCCATGTATTCGAGGACGGACAGGATTTCGCTGCTCATGGTATGTTTGGATTAATGGGAAAAAAAAAGCGGACCCGAGGGCCCACTTTTAGAAAGTGAACTAGTTGTTGGAGGGTGAAGATATTGAACCGTCAGAAGCATTGTCAAGCCCCCGGCAAGGTTTGTGAAGATCAGCCACTTGCACGCAAGTCGCGTTCGGTCATCCAATCGAGCAGGCCTTGGCCCCAGCCGTGGCAAAAGGCGGATGCCCCTCTGCCGGCCACACCGAGCATCGCCAGCCCCTTCCCCAGATCAAACGGCATATCACCCATGAACCAGTGGAACCACAGTGGTTGCAGGTCTCGTCCGGTTGAAGCGGCGACCAAAGGTAAAAAGCCATCGCAAACCAGCGTGTCCAACCGGCTGCCTCCAACCGTGTCACAGAGTACCTCAACCGAGATGCGTTCGCGCAGGCCAGTCATGCCGAAGCTCTGCCTGACTCGCACCGTGTTGTTATTCTGATCAGGCACGATCTCGGGAAGAGTCTGAAGAAGCATCCGAAGGACTTCGGGCCAATCCGGCCGCCCTTTCGCCCAGGCCTGGTATTGTCGCAAGCGAAGCCGGGGATGATTGGCCGGCCGGACACCCTGCAACTGCCACCGTCCAGCCTGCTCGGCATAGAGAGCCTCGGTATCCATCGCCCCGACCCACGTCGCCAAAGGCCGTCCGGTGGCCAAACCCAGCATGGGGGCCCGGTTCCGCCTGTATCCGAGTATCTCCAGCGCTGTCTGGTGGGCGGCGTTTTCCCAACCGACCTTCGCAATACGGAGCTCCGCAAAATGCCGCTTCATTTTCCAGCGGGCCGAGGCCCGGGTCCTCAGGAGATCGAGCAAATCAGGTTTGGTCAGGGCGGCCAGATCCGCAATCCGCTCGGCGGCGTCGCGGGCCGTAAGACTTTCCAAAGCCTCATCCGAGGCGTGCTCCTCCAGGCTGCGTTGGAGCAAGGGAAGCAGGACCAGCGTGGGAATCTCCCGCCCATCGCCACTGCGGGCCGGCGCTTCGGTGGCCGTTGGAGGGAATAGCACGACATGCAAAACCACATTGTCATAGGCGCGGTCCGCCGCGTGGCCATGGGCGCGCCAATCGGAGACATTAAAATGCACCTCGATGTCTCCGTTCACGGGGAATCCGTCGACGAGCAGGCGGGCACCACGAAAATCGGGTCCGCCAAGCAGGTTCCAGGCACCGGGCGTTCGGATCACCAGAGAACGTCCGTCCTGCAAAAACAAGGCCCGGTGATCAAAGTCCCGGCGCAGCCAGATCTTCTGCACCACCCGCTCGGCGATGGTGAAGGGACCATAGAGGCCCTGCATTTCCTGCACTTGTTGATAAATCGCAGCCATGTGGACAATCCGGTCGCATGGCCCCACGACGTGTTTTGCAGACTCGACACAGCGACATTTTTGCCAACGCTGCGAGCCGAAATTGGCTCGCCGGTCAGCAATACGGAAGGGTGGCAGAGTGGTCTATCGCGGCGGTCTTGAAAACCGCTGAACCGCAAGGTTCCGGGGGTTCGAATCCCTCCCCTTCCGCCATTCGAAAAACCACTGATCAGCGGGCAGGTGCGGAATTTGACCGCATGCCTGCCCCGCATGATTCCCGCGTCATCAATCGCGGCGCGCCGAGAGCAGATAAAGCAGGTGCATCAGCGAGGTGACAAAAGCAGCGACATAGGTAAGGGCGGCGGCGTTAAGCGTCTGGGAGACACCAGGCATTTCGTCACGGTCCAGGATGCCCAGGCCAACCAGTTCCACTTTGGCCCGGCGGCTGGCATCAAACTCAACCGGCAAGGTCACCATATGGAAAAGTGTCAGCACGGCATAGCAGATGATACCGATATCGAGCATGATGCCGCCAAGTCCGCCAAAGAAGAAGCCGCCGATGATGATGAACGGCAGGATCTGCGAGGTGATTTGCGTAGCCGGCACCAAGGCCATGCGCGCCTTGAGCATGGAGTAACCGATCTTGTGCTGGATGGCATGGCCCGCTTCGTGAGCCGCCACGCCGAGGGCAGCCAGGCTGTAACCGTGGTAATTTTCCGAGGAGAGACACAGGCGCATCCGCATCGGATCGTAGTGGTCGGTCAGGTGTCCCGGCACCTCCACAATGTCGACATTGTGGATGCCCGCGCGGGTCATGACGGCTTCGGCGGCCTCGCGCCCGGTGATGCGACCACGCGACGGGATGCGAACATTCTTGGCGTACGCGCTGGAAACCCGCATCTGCGCGTAGAGCGCAAAGATGAGCACGACGATGAAGAGAGCCCAGAAAATGGGCTGGGGAATGAAGGCAAAGGCAATGGGCAGATTCATGAGAAAAAAGGGAGGGATGGAACTTGAGGAGCTAGCGTCCGGTGGTCTGTCCGCCCACTCATCACTTCGAAACAGATTGTCAGGATGACCGGTTTTGCGAGTGGAAAAATGCCTGCTGGAATCAAGGGGAACCGTTGTAATACCAGGCTCCCCCGCCCCGAAAAGCCGGCCGGTTTCAGGCCAGTCCGGCCCGTTCCAGCAAGGCCTGCTGATCTGGGGGACGGCCCATGAAATCCACAAACAACTCCATCGGATCGGCGCTGTTACCCCGGCTTAGCACCCTGGTGATAAACTCCCGGCCCACGGCGTCGTTGAATATCCCTTCCCGCTTGAATCGCGTGAACGCATCCGCGTCCAGAACCTCGGCCCACTTGTAGGAATAGTATCCCGCCGCATAGCCCACCGGATCGGAGAACAGGTGGGTGAACCGGTTCTCCATCGTGGGCATCGGCGGCTCGCTGGGGGAAAGGTAATCCTGAAGCCGGCCGCGAATCCAGTCCGTCAGCTCCCCGGTCACGGACGCGAGTGGTTGCATGTGCAGATCGAGATCCATCCGCCCGAAGGCCAGCTGTCTCATCGTGGCGGTGGCACTGCGGAAGTTCTTGGCCGCAATCATGCGGTCGAACAACGCCGCCGGAATCGTCTCCCCGGTCACATGATGCCGGGCAAAAAGATCGAGGCTGTCGCGTTCCCAGCACCAGTTCTCCATGATCTGGGAGGGCAATTCCACAAAGTCCCAGGCCACGTTCACGCCATTGAGCGACTTGATGGTCACCTCGCCAAAGAGGTGGTGCAGCAGATGGCCGAATTCGTGGAAGACCGTCTCCACCTCGTGATGATTCAAGAGGGCCGGCTGCCCCGCGGAAGGCGGGGTGAGGTTGCCGCACATCAGACCCAGGTGGGGCGCCCGCTTCCCGTCGGCCTGGGGGCCGCCGGTGATGAGGTAGTTCATCCAAGCCCCGCCGCGCTTCGATTCCCGCGGGTGCCAATCGGCGTAGAACGAGCCGATGTGCCGGTTGCTGGCGTCCCGCACTTCGTAGAATTTCACATCAGGGTGCCAGACCTCGACGGTGCCTTCCGGCAACTCGGTCACCTGGATACCAAACACGCGCCGGGTGATCTCAAACATCCCGGCCAACACGCCAGGCAGCGGAAAATACGGACGCAGCTGCTCTTCGTCAAAATCGTAGCGGGCCCGTCTCAGTTTCTCCGACCAGAAGCCGAACTCCCAAGGCGCCAATTTGCTCGCAGCCGAGCCCGTTTGCTCCGCCTTGTACGCCTCAAGTTCACGCCCTTCCCGCTGGAAGGCTGGCAGGATGCGACGGTGCAGGTCCTCGACGAAACCCAGCGCCTGGGAACCGTTTTTGGCCATGCGGCGGGAAAGCACCAGGTCCGCAAAATGCGGCCGACCGAGCAGGGCGGCCTTCTCCTGCCGCAATGCCAGGATCTTCTTCACCAGTTCCTGATTCGCATGGGGAGCATTGCGGCCGACCTGCGTGGCGGCCTGCCAGATTTCGCGCCGCAGGCTCTCGTCCTCGGCGTAGAGCATGACCGGTTCCTGCGAAGGCATGTGCAGGGTGAAACGCCAGGCAGGAACGGACTCCGAGCCGTGTTCTTTTTTCAACGCATTCTGGCGGGCAGCCGCCAATGCGTGCTCGGGCAAACCCCGCACCCGACGAGGATCGGTCACGATGATTTCCCAGGCGTTCGTGGCATCGAGGACGTTCTCGGCATACTTCTGCGTCAGCTGGGCGAGCTCGCTTTGCAGCGCTTCCAACCGGGCTTTCTTGTCGAGGGGCAGATCCGCGCCCTGCTGCCGAAAATCTTCCATCGTTTCCGTCACAAACCGACGTTGTTCACCCTGGAGCGCGCGGACCGATTCGTGCTCGGAGGCGGCCTTCAGCCGGAGCCACAATTCGGCATTCAGGGGGATCTTGGCCTGGAACGCCGAGACCTTCGGCAACGCGGCGTTGTGCACCGCGCGCAATGCCGGCGAGTCGGCCACGCTCGTCAGATGGGAAACCTTGGCCCAGGTTTCATTGAGCAGATCCGAGGCATTTTCGAGAGCAAGAAAGGTGTTGCTGTACTCCGCCTCAGCGGGCGCCAACCGGGTGATCGCCTGGATGGCTTTTTCCGCATCAGCCAAGGCCGCATCAACCGCGGGCGCGACCTGGTCTGCCGTGAGTTGGGACCAACGGATTTGAAAGGCTCGATCAAGAAAGGGACTGTCCATGCCCCAAAATGACCGGGGGCAGGATGGCACTGTCAAACGTAATGCGACCTACCAATGCCAGGCCGCTCCCACGGCCCATTGCCGGCGGGATGCCGGGACCGCCGGGACCTCCTGAAAACGGCTGTCCCACAGGTTGTCCACCCGCAGGGAAAGTTCGAGCCCCGCCAGCTTGGCGGGGAGCCAGTACAGACCCAGCGAGGACAGCACCGCTTCATTCCCGCCGATCACGCGCAGGGAGTTCTTCTCCTGCACCCGATACTCGTTGTCGAGGCGCAGTTCGAGTCCGGGAACAATCCGACCGACAATCGCCGCCGTCAGTCGATGACGGGGAAAATTCAGCGCATAGAAACTGGCATCCACCGTCGCCAATCCATAATCGGCATCTTTTTCCATGTAGGCATAGCCGAGGATCAGGTCGAAACGATTCGAATTCATCACCGCCACCAGTTCAAAACCCGTGGTCTTCATATCGACGGCATTAGCGGTACGCGCCGTGACGCCGTTGCGAAAGGTCCAGTCGACCAAGTCGTCGTCACGCCGTTGAAAAACCGCGGCCTGCACATTCCAGGCGCCTTCGGTGAACGTCACGCCGGTTTCCAAATTCCTGCTGGATTCGCGTCCAAGATTGGCGTTACCGCGAAAAAGTCCGGCGGCAGGATTGGATTTGAGGGCGGTGTAGGTCGCCACCTGACTGCTCTCCGCGTACTGGGCATAAAGGCGCATGCCGGACGCCCGCCGCAGGGACAACTCGACCACCGGGGACAACTGGGAGCTATCCCGGTTGGTGTCATCATAGGTGGCTCCGGCCCGGAGCGTTAACCGACCGCTTTGCGTCGGTGTGGAATACTCGGGAACGAGTGCGAGCTTGGTGTAATCGCGGTCATTGAATTGGCCGTAGGTCAACGAGGTCGATTGCAGGCTGTCGCGCATGAACTGTCCCGAGTAGACCACGGCCCAGTCACCCGATTCCTGCCGACCGTCAAAGGCCATCGCCCGCACATGAGTGGTGTGCTGATAGGGGTTGAACTGGCCGGGCACGGCGCGGTTGTACTCGTAGTCATCGTAGTTGCGGCGGTAAAACGCTCCGACCTGCCAAAAATTGCCCGGCGCCGTCCAGGCGCGGTGATTGATTGCATAGAGTTCCGTCTTGAGTGATTCGGTTTCATTCACCCCGAACGGGGTATAAAGATTGGGCCACCCGAAGAACTTCTTCTGCCACCCGGCGAAGAAATCCGTCTGCTCCCCCGGCCCGCGCAATTGGACCCGGGCTGCCGCCCGTTTGAAATCGTGGTCGCCGAACGGGATCGTTCCGTCGGACTCCGACCTGGCCAGATCAATGTCCGCAGCAAGGGTGCGATCACCCAACGCTTCCGGAAGGACGTATCCTTGGTAAAAGCTTTGGCGGTTGGTGGCGTGATCGCCGGCCGCCACCGCCAGCTCCCCGCGAGTCGAGATGGGGCGCCAACCGTAGACCACGGAGCCAACTTCGGCGTTGAGGCCTGATATCGCATTGTCGACCCCGGTCAGGATCCGGGCCGGGGTTAGCATGGATGGAGCGACGGGCAACTCGGCAAAATAATGGCCCGTCTGCGGATCGTACAACGACAGGACCCCGATCTTGAAACCGGTGTTTTCGAAAATGCCTCCGCGGATGGCGACGTCTGCCTGCCCTTCCGGCAGATTCCGGGCTTGGACATCCACGCGCGGCTCAAACTGCAGGCCGGAGACCGGCATCGCAAAAGTCACCACCGGGGTTTCATTGGCCACCTGAGCAGAATGGATCGACAACTTGGGCAACTCATAGGTCTCCTGGGCGAAACCCATGAGGGGCGCGAGCAGGCCGAGGCACACGGGCGTGACCCATTTGCAGAGAGAACGTGCGGTGGTGAACTGAGCGGAAGCAATCATTGCGTTAAATTGATATTACGTTTGCCTTAACTAGCAGATCCAAAACAAAGCCGCGTGTCACCGCGGCCTGTGCAGTCGCTAAGGAGTGCGCTTATTCGCCGTCGTTGCCGATGGCCTCGACGGGGCAGCCCTCAAGCGCCTCCATGCATAGCTGGGCGTCTTCGTCCGTGGTGGGCTGGTTATACACGTAGGAATAGCCGCCCTCTTCGTGACGCTTGAAAAACGCCGGCGCCGTTTCACGACAGAGGTCGCAGTCGATGCATTGCTGATCGACGTAAAACTTGCCCGCAGCATTGTCGTTCCACTTTTCTGCTTTGTTAGCCATGAGAATGGCAATCAACGATAAATCGCAGCACTGTCAAGATGATGGATTATGTATTACGCGAGCGCGTCATTTCGATCACGCGTGCTTGTATTGCGGGACAATCAACCTAGCTTTGCCCTGATGTCCTCCGACCGGTTTTACATGCGCGGCGACTACCCCCGCCCTCCCACCACGACGTTGGTGTGGTTGGTCGCGGCGATGGTGGCGGCGTTCTTCGTGCAACTGCTGCTGCTTTCCCCTTGGTTTGGCTCGAGTTCCTCGCTTCCGGATCTGCTGCGTTTGTCTGTGCGCGGCATGCAACAATGGCACCTCTGGACCTTGGTGACCCATGGATTCCTGCACAGCACGAGCAACCCGCTGCACATCATTTTCTCGCTGATCATTTTGGTTAGCATCGGCCGGGAGCTGGAGCCGCAGCTCGGTTCCCGCCGCTTCCTGATGCTGTTTCTCGGGTCGCTGGTCTTTGGTGCCTTGTGCTGGCTGGCGCTGCACTGGCGGAGCGGCGGTGTCCACATCGGTCCAGGCGCCGGTATCATGGGCCTGCTGGTTGTGCTTTCCTGTCTTTATGCAGGTCAGCAGATGAACTTCATGCCTTTCTTCGTCTTTTCGGTCACGATGCGGCCGATGTATTTCGTCTATGGATTGGCCACGATCGACGTATTCCTTCTCGTGCTGTACGAAATTCCAGGCGCCATCACCCCCTTCGGGTTCTCACCCTCGATCCACCTGGGTGGCATGCTCGCTGGCTGGCTTTATTTCCGCTTCCTCCACGCCAACAACGGTTGGGATCGGGCCGCCAGCTTCAAGCTCCCCCGATGGCTGCAATTTCGACGCAAACCGCCCGTCAGCCCCGCACCCCCGGGGCGCCCGCGCGAGCCCGCCCGCCTGAAGGCTGACGTCGATCGCATCCTCGACAAGATCAACAGCCACGGCTTCGGCTCGCTCACGGCGGAGGAGAAGCGCACCCTGGATGCCGCCAAGGACCTTCTGAGCAAAAACTAGAGCCGGTACCGGCTCGCCGCCCCGAAATAGAAACATTAATTGCGAAACATTTCTCATCCTCCGGATACTAACTCCGATACCATTCCCCATCCTGTGAATTTTCGTCCCCGCTTTTACCTCCGCTCATCCCTCATTGCCCTGGTGCTCGCGGTCTCCGTCTGGGCCGCGCCAGACCGCGACCTCAAGACCACGCCGGTCATGCGGCTCGAGACCCGCACGCTCGTGCAGATGCTCGAGTACTTCCATTACAACAAAGATGCCGTCACGGCCGCCGACTACCCGCAGTTGATCACCGCCTTCATGCAGGAGCTCGATCCTCAGCGGCTGTTTTTCCTCTCCACCGATGAGGAGTCCTTCCGGCGTCAGTATGGCCCGCGCCTCGAGACCGATCTTGCCTACCTGGGCAACATCGACACCGCCTTTGACATCTACAAGGTCTACGAACAGCGGGTGAAGTCCCGCATGACCTGGATCTTTTCCGAGCTGCAGAGCGACGTCGATTTCACGACCGACGAATCTTACACCCCTGACCGCAGCAAGAGCCCTTTTCCGGCCACGGCCGAGGAAGCCGACTCGCTCTGGCACAAGCGCATGAAATACGAGATGCTGCACGACCTGCTTGCGAAAAAAACCGTCGAGGAAGCCAAGACCACGCTGCGCAAGCGGTACGAGCGCATGCTCAAGAACATGGGTGACACCGAACCCACCGACATCCAGGAGACGTTTCTCACCAGCCTGACGCGGATGTATGATCCGCATTCCGACTATTTCTCCTCCGACACCCTGCAGGACTTCAGCATCCAGATGAAGCTTTCCCTGGTCGGCATCGGCGCCGTCCTCGGCATCGAGGAGGATGGCAACTGCATCATCCGCGAGGTGGTGCCCGGCGGCCCGGCCTACACCAGCGGTCAGATCCACATGAACGACAAGATTGTCGCCGTGCAGCAGGAGGGTGGCGAGACCATCGAGGTCATCGGCATGAAGCTGCGGCGCATCGTCGACATGATCCGCGGCGCCAAAAGCACCAAAGTGACACTCACCATTTTGCCGCACGACGCCGCCGATGCATCCCAGACCAAGCAGGTCCACATCGTCCGCGACGTGATCAAACTCAATGCCGCGCGCGCCAGCGCCCGGATCTACAATCTCCCCGCCGAACAATCCGGACAGACCATCCCGGTGGGCGTGATTTCCCTGAATTCCTTTTATGACGGCTCCCCTGAGGATGCCGCTCCCGAGGACGTGCGCAACACCTGCTCCCAGGATGTGGCCGAACTCGTCGCCAAACTCAAAACCGAGGGCATCAAGGCGCTGGTCATTGACCTTCGTCGCAATGGTGGCGGCCTGCTGTCCGAGGCAGTCAACATGACCGGACTATTCATCAAGGACGGTCCGGTCGTGCAGGAACGCGACTTTCAGGGCCAGATCAACGTCGACAGCGACACCAACAGCTCCGTCGCCTATGACGGTCCTCTGGCGGTCCTGACCTCAAGGTTCAGCGCCTCCGCATCGGAAATCTTTGCCGGCGCCCTGCAAAACTACGGACGCGCGGTCATCATCGGTGACAGCTCCACCCACGGCAAAGGCACCGTGCAGGCCGTGCTGGAGATGAAAAACTATCTGCCCCGGATGAGCCAGGAATTCACCAATACCGGCGCGGCGAAGCTCACCGTGCGCAAATTCTACCTGCCAAACGGTTCCTCGACCCAAAACAAGGGCGTGGTGCCCGACATTTCCCTGCCTTCGATCGACGACTTCCTACCCATCGGCGAAGCTTCCCTGCCCCACGCGCTGATGTGGGACGAGATCAAGCCCACCGCCTTCACCGGCAAGGCGCTGGACCAGAGTCTGGTCCAGCCGCTGCTCCAGGCCAGCCGCAGCCGGCAGGAATCGTTGGAAGAATTCGCCTATCTCAAGAAGAGCATCGACTGGTTCAAGGAGCGGCAGGAACAGAAGACCATTTCCCTCAACCTCGACAAGCGGCTCGCGCTCAAGCAGGCCGACGACGATTTCAGGAAGGTGATGGATGCCGAGGTCGAGCGCCTGGCGAAAAACAATTACGCTTCCCGGGAGATCAAACTCGATTCGATCATCAAGGCCGAGGCCGCCTCCGAAAAACCCGTCGAAGCCGCGCTGGATGGCGGTGACACCGATGCGCTCGATGCGGAGACGGAAAAGAAGTTCGACATTCATCTGCGCGAAACCCTCCGGGTGGTTGCCGATGCCCTGCACTATGACGGCAATGCCCTGGTGTGGACCAATGGTCAGGCCCCGGTCACTGCGTCGACGGAGCTAAAGAAAGGCTAGGAGATAGCGGTCCCGTCCAGTCAGATCCGGCAGCGACTCCGTGCGGGCATAACCACACTGCCGGGCGAGTTCGATCAGTCGGGGATGCTGGGCGATGCCTGTCTCACACGCGAGCAATCCGCCTGGCGAAAGAAAACTCTTGGCCTGCCTTAGGATCAGTTCCAGATCCGCCCTTCCCTCTTGGGGAGCCACCAGCGCGGCGTGTGGCTCGTGATCCCTCACTTCCGGCGCCGCTTCACGAACCTCGGCATCGGTCAGGTAGGGCGGATTGGCGACGATCAGATCGAAAGTCCGGCCTTCCGGTAGCGCAGAAAACCAGTCGGAAGGGAGCAGCTGCACCCGGCCTGACAGCGCCAACGCCGCGGTGTTTTCCGCCGCCAAGGCCAGAGCTTCGGCGCTCTTGTCCACCGCCGTCACCTTGGATTCCGGAAACTGTTTGGCGAGGGCAAGGGCGAGCGCCCCTGTCCCGGTACCCAGGTCGAGCACGGCGCCTGGCGGATTGGCCAGTTGCTTGGCCAGCAGTTCCAGCAGGTATTCCGTCTCGGGCCGCGGGATCAACGCCCGGCGGTCAACCTTGAGCTTGAGGCCGCCAAATTCGGTTTCGCCGATGATGTATTGCAGCGGCTCCCGATTGCCCCGGCGCTTCACGAAGGGACGGATTTTCTCCAGTTCAGCTTCGGTCAAAGGACGCTCAAACTGCATGTACAGCTGCATGCGCTTGAGCCCCAAGGCATGCCCGATGAGCAGTTCGGCGTTCAACCGCGCACTCTCCACCCCGCGCTTCTGGAAGAAATCGGTCGTGCGTTTGATGATTTCAAGAACCGTAAGCATGGCCATTATTCGTCGTCTGCCCCCACCGGCTGATGCACCGGCAATGGTCCGCCGGTCAATTCAGCCAGCTTCTCTTCGAAATCGGCGCGTTGCAGGGCGGCGATGATCGCATCGAGTTCGCCTTCCATCACGGCCGGCAGGTTGTACATGGTCAGTCCGATCCGGTGATCGGTCACCCGGTTCTGCGGGAAGTTGTAGGTCCTGATGCGCTCGCTGCGATCCCCGGTGCCGATCTGGTTGCGCCGCTGAGCGGCATAGCGCGCGCGTTCGTCGTCCTCCTTCTTCTTGAGCAGGCGGGACCGCAGCACGGCCATGGCTTGCGCCTTGTTTTTCTGCTGCGAGCGTCCATCCGCACAGTAGACCATCAGACCGGTGGGCTTGTGGATGATCCGTACGGCCGAGTCGGTCGTGTTCACCCCCTGGCCACCCGGTCCGCTGGCGCGCTGCACCGTGATCTCGAGATCCTGGGGATCAATCTGCACATCGACTTCCTCCGCCTCCGGCAACACCGCCACCGTCACGGTCGAGGTGTGAATGCGACCGTTGGCCTCGGTGACCGGAATCCGCTGCACGCGCTGCACGCCGCTTTCATATTTGAGCTGCTTGTAGACCTGCTCACCCGTGATCAGGAAAATGACCTCCTTGAGTCCCCCGCGATCGGAGGCGCTTGAGCTCATCGGCTGGATCTTCCAACCCCGCCCTTCGGCATACTTGGTATAGAGACGATAGAGTTCGGCGGCAAAGAGGCTGGCTTCGTCCCCGCCAGTGCCCGCGCGGATTTCCAACACGGTGTTGCGCGAGTCCGAGGGATCGGGCGGAATCATGGCCAACAGGATTTCCCGGCGAAGATCGGCCAGTTTCTGGACCAGTTCCGGCTGCTCCAGCTGGGCGAGCCCTTTCAGATCCGGATCGGCCTTCGGATCCTTGATCAACCGAGCATTCTCCTCGAGATCGCGGCTCAATCGTGAGTGCAGTTGGTAGTTGTCCACCATCTGCCGCAACCCCTGCTGCTCGCGACTGATATCGGCCGCCTTGCGGGCGTTCCCATAAAAGGACGGCTCCGCCATCTGCGCATCGAGTTCATCGAGGCGGCGCTGAAAAAGGGTGATGTCGGGCAGCTGCTCCATACGGAAAAGTGAGGCGGGAAATTGCGAATTGCGTACGCCGCGACCGGCGGCTTTATCAACGACCAATCCTGACGGCGGTATCGCCGTCTAGTAGAAATATCCTTTGATGGCCTCAACGCTCTTCACTCAGAACATCATCGCCTGCGTCTGGGACTTTGACAAGACTTTGATCCCTGCCTACATGCAGGCACCTCTTTTCCGTCGGTACGGCATTGATGAGTCCACCTTTTGGGCCGAAACCAATGCCTTGGCCGAGAATTACCGGAAGCGCGGGTATAACATTTCGCCGGAGAGCAGTTACCTGAACCATCTCCTGACCTACGTCCTATCGGGCAAGATGGCCGGCCTGAACAACAAGATCCTGCGCGAATGCGGCAAGGAGATCGCCTTTTACCCCGGTCTGCCGCAATTCTTCGAGACGGCCCGCGCCTGGGTCAAAGCCCGTCCCGAGTTCGCCAAACACGAAATCGTGCTGGAGCACTACGTGGTGAGCACGGGATTGGCAGAAATGATCCGGGGCAGCGCGCTGGCTCCCCAGATCGACGCCATCTGGGCCTGCGAATTCATCGAAAACCCGCTGCAACCGGGCTTCCTGCGCCAGAAAGAGATGTCCCTCGATGCCGCCGCGGAGATCGCCCAGATCGGCATGATGATCGACAACACGACCAAGACCCGCGCCATTTTCGAGATCAACAAGGGGACCAACCGGAACCCCGCCATCGATGTGAACGCCAAGGTAACCCCGGAGGACCGCCGCATCCCGATCCAGAACATGATCTACATTGCCGACGGCCCGAGTGACGTGCCGAGCTTCTCGGTGGTGAAGAAAGGCGGCGGCAAGACCTACGCGGTCTACAATCCGGCCATTCGCGCCGAATTCGAGCAGAACGACCGCCTGCGCTCCACCGGCCGCATCGATCATTACGGGCCGGCTGATTACACCGAAAACAGTGCCACGACCCATTGGCTCCACCTGCAGATTGAGAAAATCTGCGAGCGGATCGTCGCCGACCGCGAGGCGGCCATGGCCACCCGCATCTCCCGGCCGCCCCGTCACCTGAGTTCTTCCTCAGATGAAGACGCCCGCAAGGCCGCCAAGGCTCCGAAACAGGACACCTTTCTCGAATAATTGACCCGCGGTCAGGGGATCACAGGCCGGCGACCGGGCCGCGCGCCTCCTCCGGTCGTGCCTTGGTTCAAAAAAAAGCCGCCTTTCAAAGGCGGCTTTCGACTTAGTTGAGCAAACCCGGGAGAACGCTGAATCGAGGCGTCAAAGTCGCCGTCGTCGTGAACGTGAATCGATGGCCCGTTTCGACGGGTGCCACATCGCGGTCGGTATAAACCACCGGTTCGACCGGGGCATCGGGCAGCATGATCTCGAATTTTGGCGTATTGTGCAGGACAGCGAAGGTCACCATCGGCTTTTCCAGCGAGAATTTGGGCTCGGCCGGCTGCGAGGCCACAGAAGCCACGTTGGCGGGTACGGCGCGCTGCTTGAAGGTATGGACCAAGTTGGTCACCCGTTCCGCGTAATTATAGGCAACACTGGGCACCTTGCCCTTGAGGACGTTGCCCACCCCGCTGTTCCAGGCCATGGCGATATTGAAGGGGCTGGCGTCCACACCGGCGTTTTCGAGCGATTGTTTGATCCACTCGTAGTGAATGACCGCCACTTCATCAGCGGCCTCCCTTTGGGCCGCCTGGCTGAAAGGACGCTTCGTATGCATGCGCCATGTCGTGGGCCGGAACTGGTAGGGTCCCAATTCACCAAAACGGCCGATGCGGGTATGGTTGGTGGGATTCTCAACCCAATTGATAGCCCGCAGGGTTTCCCAACGATCATCGGCTTTCGCAACAATTGTAAAAGCGACGAGGGTGACCAAAAGGAGGAGTCGTGTGATGAGTCGGTTCATGTCTTAGGTGATGCGGAAGAAGGGCATCAATGTAACACCGACAAGCAGGAATTTTCCGTGTAAAAACCACTTTGCGACGGGGTGTCCCGCTTTTCACGAATTCACTTTTCTAACTCCCGATAAACCGTGTTTTTACGCGCCTTTCTTGCCCATAAATCTTTAAGCTTTTTCGCTGATTTCCGGGCCTGAACCTTCAATCAAACGGGCCACCAAGGCAGTCCACCCGGTTTGATGACTTGCGCCCAAACCCTGCCCGGTTTCGGCATGAAAATATTCGTGGAAGAGTACGAGGTCTTGCAATCGCTTGTCCTCACCCGCCAAGGGTCCGCCGGAGTCGCAGGCGCGCTGGCCATTTGCACCGGGAACGAAGAGCATCACCAGTCGGCGCGAGAGTTCTTCTGACGCTGCCTTCAGGGTTATCTTGTTACCGCTGCCGGTCGGGAATTCCACCAGGAGACTGTCGCCATAAAAGTGGTGGTAGCGCTCCAGGGCCTCGATCAGCAGAAAATTGGTCGGGAACCAGACCGGTCCGCGCCAGTTCGAATTGCCGCCAAACAGGCCCGAGTCGGATTCCCCGGGGATATAACCCACCCGGTACTCCTGCCCCGCCGCCTGAAGCACGAACGGCTTCTCCTGATATGCCTTGGAAAGCGACCGCACGCCGAAGGGGGACAGGAATTCCTTTTCGTCAAAGACGTACTTGAGCATCCGCTCCAGACGTTCCCGCGACGGAATCGCCAGCAAACGCAAACCCTTGGTATTTCCGTCCACACTCATGTACGAGATATGGGCCGCCAGATCCCGACGGTTTTCCAGGAACCAGCGGGTGCGCTTGGCAAATCCGGGCAGCTTTTCCATGCGGGCTTCATCGATGAACTCGACTGCGAAAAGCGGGATGATCCCGACCATGGAGCGCAACCGCAGCGGGAAGGATTTTCCCTCGCAGAGCAATTGGTCGTAATAGAAGCCGTCTTCTTCGTGCCAGAGACCGTCACCGCCGAGGTTGTTCATGGCATCGGCGATCGCCACGAAGTGCTCAAAGAACTTGGAGGCGATGTCCTCGTATTCCGGGTCCTCCTCCGCCAGTTCCAGCGCCATCGACAGCATGGTGCTGCAGTAAAAGGCCATCCAGGCCGTGCCATCCGCCTGCTCCAAGTGGCCCCCCGTCGGCAGGGGTTTGGAACGGTCAAAGACCCCGATGTTATCCAACCCCAAGAACCCTCCTGAGAACAGGTGCTTGCCGCCCGGGTCCTTGCGGTTCACCCACCAGGTGAAGTTCACGAGCAGCTTCTGGAATACCCGCGCCAGAAACAGACGGTCGCGCCCTCCGCGCGGTCCGGTCATCTTGTACACCCGCCAGCATGCCCAGGCATGCACGGGCGGGTTCACGTCTGAAAAATTCCATTCGTAGGCGGGAATCTGCCCGTTCGGGTGCATGTACCACTCCCTGAGGAACAGATTGAGCTGCTCCTTCGCAAAGTGCGGGTCGACCCGGGCAAACGGGATCATGTGGAAGGCCAGATCCCAGGCGGCGAACCACGGGTATTCCCATTTGTCCGGCATGGAGATGATGTCGCGATTGAACAGGTGGGGCCAATCGCGGTTGCGACCATGCCGCCGCTCGACGGGCGGCGGCGGCTGCGCCGGGTCGCCGTCGAGCCAGTCTTCCACGATGAAATGATAAAATTGCTTGGACCACAGCAGGCCCGCAAAGGCCTGGCGGGCGACCAAGTGTTCGTCGGCGCTCACGCTGGCGGGCAATACCGCATGGTAAAAGCTCTCGGCCTCCTCCCGGCGGGTCTTCATGACGCGCGCAAATGCGCGGCCAAACCTCTCTTTGGGCGTTTCCTCCTCCGAGTAAAGCCGCAGCCGCATGACCTGCGTCTCCCCCGGGGAGAGTTCCAACCGGTGGTGCGCGGCTACCTTCGTCCCGGTGGCCTTGGGATTGACTGCTCCGGTGCGTCCGTGGACCAGGTAGTCATCAATGCCGTCCTTCACATAGGGCCCGACATTCTCCGCGCCGAACAGCCGGTTCAGATTCGATTCATTTTCGGTGAACAGCAGGTTGGCGGGCTGGCCGTTGACGGGATCGCTCTCCCAGAAGCAACGTCCCAACGTCGCATGGTCGGTCTGCACCCGGCCGGGCGCCACCTGCTTCATCCGCGGCTTCACCTCACAACCCTCATGCTTGCAACCCCACGACCAGGTGTTGCGAAACCATAGCGTCGGCAGGAGATGAAGTGCGGCCTTCTCCGGACCGCAGTTCTTCACCGCGATCTCGATGAGCAAATCGTTGGGACCGGCTTTGGCATATTCCACGGCCACCTCAAAATAGCGGCCTTCGGCAAACACCCCGGTGTCCTCCAACTCGAACTCCGGCTGATCGCGTCCGCGCCGGGCGTTTTCCTCCCGCAACCACGTGTAAGGAAACTCCCCCTGCGGATAGTGATAGACTGCCCGCATGTGGCTGTGCGTCGGCGTGGAGGCCGTGTAGAAATAGGCTTCCTTCACATCCTCGCCGTGATTGCCCTCGGGGCCCGTCAAACCGAACAGGCGCTCCTTCAGGCGGGAGTCCCGACCGTTCCACAGGGCGAGGGCAAAGCACAGTCGGCATTCGCGATCTGTGATACCCAACAGACCGTCCTCGCCCCAGCGATAGGCGCGGCTCTGGGCCTGATCAAAGGTGAAATACTTCCAGGCCTCGCTGTCGGCGGAGTAATCCTCCCGCACGGTGCCCCACTGTCGCTCGGCCAGATACGGCCCCCAACGCTTCCAGTTTTTCTCACGGGCAAGATCCTCCTCCAACCGGCGATGCTCGGGTGTCTGGGTGGCAGCTTGCTTCACGCCGGCAGACTAGGCCTCCGGCGTCATCAGGCACAGCTTATTCAGAGCAGCGCTTCGAGACTCCGCCGTCCCGACTTGCTGACCACGACAATCAGGTGCTCGGCATCCTTCCACGACGCCACGCTGGTACCGTCGCGATCCACGATCGTGGGCGTGTCCGTCATGGCGACCATCGGATAGTCGGCGATCCGCGCGATGTAGCAGTGGAACCACACGCCATCGCGCTTGAAGCAGAGCTCCATGATTTCATGCCCGCGGTAGTTGAGGGCCCGGCAGCCGGTGCCGCTCAATTCCTCAAAGTTGATGGGCAGCTTTTGTCCCAGCCTGGTGGTGGCATCGTTCAGCACCGCCTGCAGCCGGCTGGTCTCATGGCCATGACCGCCGTGCGTCGCACTCAACTTGGCATCGGCATAAATGAAATCACCAAACGCGGACGCCTGTTTCGGCCACAAGGCCACCGCCGTCGCGAAGACAATGGCCAGGCACGCCGCCAGGCCCATCCAGACCGGGTGATTCCACCAGGCGCGTTGCGTCGCGGCACCGGCCGCCGTCACCTTTCCTCCCGCCAAGATGGCCGCCCGCAGGTCCGCCGGGGGCGCGATTTCCGCGAGCTTCGCGCTGATGGCGGCATCGAAGGCCTGCTGCTTGGCGAACCATTCGCCGAGGGCCGGATCCTTTTTCGCCTGCTCGACGGCGGCGACAAACGTCGTGTCGCCGGCATCCGCGCCATTCGGCCGGTAACCTTGCAGGATGAATTTTGCCTCCTCGTTGTTCATGAGAGTTTCCTCGCTGTGGTGTTCTTGAAAGGGACCACCTTGCTTTTTGCCCCAGACTCCTTGCGCGCCAGTCCAGCCCGGAGCTGGGCTTTGCCACGTGATAGCCGGGACATGACCGTGCCGATCGGCACTTCGAGCATCTCGGCGATTTCCTTGTAGGACAGATCCTGCATGTAGAAGAGCGTCAGCGGGACCCGGTAGGTCTCATCGACTTTCTGCAGGCATTCGACCACGAGACCGGCATCCATGCCGGTGACCACATCCACCTCCGGAGCCGGAGGATCGGCGTCGACCGGGCCGAGATCCTCCAAGGCCGTCATCCGCTCCGCCCGACGGCGGCCACGCAGAAACTCCCGGTATAAAGTGGTGAACAGCCATGACTTGGCCTTCCCTTCCTCCCGCAAAGCATGCCCCTGCTTGGCCCAGATGAAGAAGGTCTGCTGGGTAAGGTCGCCCGCGTCCGACGAGCTTTTCGTCAGACTCAGGGCAAAGCGGAAGAGCGGCGTGTAGTGCGCGTCGACCAACTGCGTGAACATCTCGCTGGGCATGTGACGGTGAGAGTCGCCGCGGGATAGGTTATTCCACGAATTCCGCCTGCTTTTTACCCACCCGAGAGCATCTTCACCCGGCGGTGTTTTTGGGGGAATTGCAGGGTGACGACGGTACCGACGCCCACCTTGCTCTCGACGCCCACGTGTCCGCCATGATCCCGAAGGATCCGTTGCACGATCATGAGCCCCAAACCATGCCCGCTCACCTTGGTCGTGTGGTAGGGTTGAAACAGCCGGGTAAGGTCCTCCGCCTTGATCCCGCTGCCGGTATCGGCGATCGCCACATAGACCGAGTCATCATCGGCTCGCAAGCGGATGGACAACCTTCCTCCCGGCTGCATGGCCTCCATGGCGTTCTTGATGAGATTGTAGAAAACCTGCTTCAACTGGTCGCGATCGGCCATAATCACCGGGGTTCCGTCGGGCATCTCGCCCTCCACCTTGATGCCGCGATCGGCCAGTTCTCCCGCCTGGAACTGGAGCACCTCCTCGATCAATTCAGGCAGGTAAAGCTCCCCGAGGCTGGGCGGGCGCGGGCGGAGGGCCTCCAGGAAATTCTTGATGATGCCATCCAGGCGCGTGACCTCGTCCCGGCAGATCTTGATCGAATCCTCCAGTGACCGCGTCTCCTTGGAGGCCTTCAGTTTCTTGAGCTTCCGGTCGATCAGTTGCAGGTGAATCGTCAGCGAATTCAGCGGGTTGCCGAGCTCGTGCGCCACCCCGGCGGCGAGCAGCAGCACCGACGAGATTTTCTCGTTCTCGATAAGCTCGGCGGTGGTCTTCTTCTCGGCCGTGATGTCGGTGAGAATGATGGCCTGGCGGCGCACGCCGCTCGCCCCGTCGGCGAAAGGCACCATGTAGAGTCGGACCAGGCGCGGCGACGGATAAGCCAGTTCGAACTCGCGCGTGACCAGCGGCGCATCCTGGACTCCCGACTGCAAGGAGTCCCTGAGTCCGGGGACCAGCCGCCAGACCGTCTCGCCGACTGCCTGCTCCTTCAACCCGATCAGGTGGGAAGCGGCCTCGTTCGCATACTCGATGACCCCGCCGGCATCAATCACCAGCACCCCTTCCTGCAGAGTATTGAACACCGCCTCCAACAGCGCCCGCTCGCGGGCCAGACGTTGCACCAGGTTGTGCAGGTTGGCCTCGTCCAGCTGGTCGAGCCGACCAAGCACCTTGTCGAGCGAGCTATGTTTTTTGACCGCCATGGGGACGTTCCCCCTACTCAGAAGAGCACCTGCATCCGCGTCAACAACCGGCCGCCATCCTTGGTCGAACCCGGAACCTCGCCGTAGATGTAATTCAGCATCAGCCGCAGGTCCTCGTTCTTGATGAGGTAGTTGATTCCGACCGTCCAAGACCGGATCCGGTCACCGCCCACGACCGTATTCGGGTCAAATTGCTCGTGCCGCACCAGGGCCTGGACCTTGGCCGGGACAAGGAAATAGGCTGCCGTGGCCTGCCAGCCGTCGGCCGAAAACTCGGCTCCTGTGGCGGGCTTGAACGTGTTGTGCAGGTACTCGGAAAAAAGGTTCAGCCGACCGTGGGTCCACTCTCCGTCAACACCCCAGGCATCGCGCGAACCGGTGAAGAGGTTGCCCGGCAGGCCAAAGCCGGACTTGCTGGCCCCCACGTCCGTGGTCGTCAGGACGCCCGCCCCCAAGACCACTTTGTCCTCCTTGGTGGCGACCGGGGTATAGTAGACATGGGCCGACTTCTGAAACCCGCTGTTGTCGTTGGCACTCACGTTTGTGCCGTTGCCGTTCGCGAGCATCACCAGATAGGAAACCTTGTTGTCCAGCACCTCGCCGCCCACGGTAAACCCAAACTGTCTTCCGTCCGTCAGCCGGTCATTGCTCAAGGCACGCTCGATGGCAAACAGCTTGGTGTCACTCGCCAGTTGTTCGCCGCCAAAGGCAGATTTAAGCTGACCGAACCGCACGACAGCCTGCGGGTATTTGCGCCAGCCGACATAGATCTCGTTGGCCCGGGCCAGCAGTCCCGTGCTGGCGCTGGATGAATTGCCCTGCAGATCCAGTTCAGCCTTGAAATCGAAATCCTCGGTGAAGCTACCGCCGACATAGATGCGAGCCCGGCGGAAATAGAACCGATCCTTCACGCCGGCCCAGCGCGGATCAGCCGCGTGCCCGAACTCACCCTGGGCCTGCAAGAACCCGCCGACCGAGAGCCTGGCTTCCTTGCCCACGGGTCGCACCAGCGCCGGCGACTTGGCGTCCTGCCAGCCGAGTTCTTTTTTGAGATCAGCGTTTTCCTTGGCCAGGCTCTGGACCTGCCGTTCCAACGCACTGAGTCTTTCCTCCAAGCTCGGCTCGACAGCAGAAACGCAACAGACCAGCAGAAAGTTGAAGGCAAGGCCGGTGGAGATCCGCATAGGAGGCGAATAGAGAATAAGGGAGAGAGCGTGGGGTGCGGTTTTCCCGAAACCCTGCGACCGGGGCAATCCCCTGCCGTGACATAGATGCGACCGGCCGGCCGGCGACTCAGCCGAAGAGCGTCATCTGACCTTCCAGATCCCGCGGCTGCGCAAACAGTTTCCGCAAGAAACTGTCCCGGTGGACCGGACTGCGCCCGTGTTTGAGAATGGCCTCGCGGTGCTCCTCGGTGCCGTAGCCCTTGTGCTGCGCGAAGCCGTAACCGGGGTGCAGCTTGTCCAATTCGTCCATCAACCGGTCCCGCGTGACCTTGGCGATGATCGAGGCCATCGCGATGCACAGGGAACGTCCGTCCCCACTCACAATGCCTTGGTGCGGATACGGAAAATGCCGCAGCGGCAGGCCGTCGACGAGGATGCGGCAGGACACGGTGGGCTGGAAGGCCTGCTTCTCCTCGTCGCTGGCAAAGAGGTCGGGTTCGGTTTTGAACTCAAAGGCCGACGGTGGGTAAATGCCGCCCAATGCCCGCCGCATGGCAAGCTTGGTGGCCCCCAGGATGTTGACGGTCTCCACTTCCGCCACCGTCCCCACCCCAAAATTGGCGTGGATCTGTCCCTGAGCCACGAGTTCCTCAAATTCGGCCCATAACTCGGCACGTTCCGTCGCATTGAGTTGCTTCGAGTCATTGACCCGGCCCGACTTCGACACGGCCCAACGGCCCTCCAGAAACTCCGGGGTCACCAGCACCGCCGCGGCCACCACCGGTCCGGCGAGGGCGCCGCGTCCGGCCTCATCGACGCCGATCAGGCTGCTGACGCCCTGAATCTGCTTCAGGTCGAATCCACGGAGTTGGCGGCGTTTTACGGGCATGTTCGTCGGCTCAGCGCTTCCACTCGGTTTTTTCCTTGGGCACGGGCAGGGGCAGTTCGTCGAGCTTGCCGGCCGCGGACACGACTTCGTAGCTCGTCCGGAAATGCAGCTTGGCGAAGCGGCCAAGCGCGCGCGCGCCCAGCTTGTCCACGATCTGCGCGGCCTGCGCCTTGGCCTGCGCGCCGGCCCCGAATTGCAGCTTCTCGCCAAATTCCCGCGCCAGGTTCCGCATCTGCCTCACGAATTCCGCGCGCGCGACGACGGAAGCGGCGGCCACCACCGGGTCCGATTCCGCCTTCGTGCGCATCTCCAGGTTGAATCGCTCCAATCCCCGCTTCTTCAGCTCCCTTTGCACGAGGGGATCCTTGGTGAATTGGTCCAGCAGGCCGCGGCCGACCCACTTCTTCTTCAGCGCCGCCTCCAAGGCCCGGGCATGCTGCCACGCGAGCAGGCGGTTGAGATTGGCCTGCGGTTTCAGCATCAGCTCGTTGTACTTTTCCATGCCGCAATAGACCGTCTCCACCACCACGCCGGGCGTGTTGCGGATGACCTCATCCAGACGCAATATCTGGGAATCCTCGATGCTCTTGCTGTCCCGCACGCCGGCCTGACGCCAGGCGTCGATGGCCGGTTTCTCGGCGATCACCGTGGCGGCCACGACCGGACCAAAGAGGTCGCCCTTGCCGCTTTCGTCCAACCCTGCGTGCGGTTCGAACCACTCCGGATTGTGCACTTCGTCGTAGCCCAGCTTCGGCGACCCGGTCACCTCGGCCTCGATGACGTTCTGGACAAAATCTTCGGTTTCCTTGCCCGCCACCACCACCTTCCCGCTGGTATAGGCGGTGACATTGACCTTGGGCCCCTTGAACGCAAAGCGGGTGTAAGGCACCTCCGCCTCCTCCCAATATTTGGCCGCCACCACCGCCCGCAACTTCTCCATCTGGGCATCATCCAGCTTGATCGTGTAGCTGGTGATCTTCTTGGGTTCTTCGGTGTCCGGGTCCGGCTTTTTTGCCATGGCGCTAGATGGCCACAAAAAGGCACAAAAACACACAAAAAAGTGGCGTAGCCTCCGCGCCTCGGTCTCTTTGGGGCCTCCTGTGACTTATGGTGGCTAATTTCGACCAGCTCTCCTCCCGGCGACCCGCCTTCCAGACCGCTCTCCACGACTGGTATCGCGTCCACCGGCGCAAGCTCCCCTGGCGGGAATTGCCCTCACTCTATAAGACCGTGGTGTCCGAGTTCATGCTGCAACAGACGCAGATCGTCACCGCCCTGCCGTATTTTGACCGCTGGCTGCGCGAGCTGCCCGATTTCGCCGCACTCGCCGCCGCGCCCGAGACGCAGGTCATGAAGCTCTGGGAAGGACTCGGCTACTACTCCCGCGCCCGCAACCTCCACAAACTGGCCAAGGCCTACGAGGCGGCCCCGGTCAAACCCCGCACCCCGTCCGAATGGCAGGAATTGCCCGGCATCGGTCCGTACACCGCCGCCGCCATCACGAGCATCTCCTTCGACGAACCCGCCGCAGTCGTGGACGGCAATGTCGTGCGCATCCTCGCCCGCTTGACCGGGGAAAGCCGCCTGTTCCGCGACGGTACCGAGGCCGTGAAGCACTTCACACCACTCGCCAACGCGCTCATCCCCGGTGCCCACCCCGGCACCCACAACCAGGCCATGATGGAACTCGGGGCGACGGTCTGCTTCCGCCAAAAGCCCCTGTGCCTCACCTGCCCTGTCGCCGACTTTTGCACCGCCCGCCGCAGCGGCGAACCGGAAAAACTCCCGCGATTCAAACCCAAGGTCTCTGAGCAAATCCTCGTCGTCCGGGCCTTCTGCCTGGACCGCGGTCGTCTCCTGCTGCGCAAGGCTCCGGCCAAGTCCAGGCGGCTGGCCGGCCTGTACGAACTGCCCGAGGCGTCCGACCTTGGCGTGAAACCCGCCGCCAAGGACCTGCTGGTCACCCGTCGCCGCGCCATCACCCGATTCCAGATCACGGAGTCGATCTACGCCACCAAGCTCACCGCTTCCCTCAAGGCGCAGATCAATAGGTCCGACTCATTGCTTTGGGTGCCCGTGGCCCAGCTCGATGACGTCACGCTCTCAGGTCCGCACCGGCGTTGGGTCAAGGAACTGGCTGCACTGCCCCGACCTTAGCCGTCACCGGCCCATTCAACGGGCCGGGCTGCGCAGGAGTTTCGCCTCCACCACGAACGGTCCGGCCGGCAACAAGCTGGCCGCCAACACCAGGGCCGTCAGTTTCCAGGTCCAGTCGTGCTCAAACGCCGCCTGGATGGCCGCCCAGATATAGAGCAGAAACAAAAATCCGTGGGCCATGCCGATCACGCGAACCGCTTCCGGACTCCCGAAGTAGTACTTGAGCGGCATGGCAATGCCCAGAAGCACCAGGAAGGAAACTCCCTCCCAGAATCCGATGATGCGCAACCGCCCGAGACTGGTCTTGATCCACTGCATAGGCCGCCAAGGCCATCCACATCTGCGACGCCGTCAAGTACAGCCGGCCCGATTCCGAAAATCCTCCCCCAATCCACCGGCCGGAGAGGGCCTGGGTCAGGTCAGCGTCCCATCAACCGCCGCCCTTTCCCCTTTCACCTACTCAGTCATTGCCGGAAGCACAAAGGGCCGGCCGTTGACCGAAACGTGTTTCAGCACCAAATTGTCCACCGCCCCGAGGATGAATTTCTCGTCGGCCAACGTGATGTTAACATTCTCCAAGGTGAAGTCCTCCAGTACGTCGCCCGGATTGCCGCGCAAAACACCCATCGTGCGATAAGCGCCCGAGATGTTGCGCAAGGTGATCCCGTTCACCCGGCGGGACGGCGGTGGCTGCCCCCGCAGATCAAAAAACTGCGTCCAGGGCGCGACGTTCAACAACCGCCCGCTGCCCGCAAGCCTGATGCCATCCAGGGTGATGTTCTCGTAGTGCTGCGGGGTATCCGGACGCAATTTCAAGGTCAGCACCGTGGCGTGACCGGTCATGAGGCAATTGCGCACCGTGACGTTGCGCACGATCGTCGCTTCGCTGCCGCAGGTGATCAGGCCGTTGCCGTCACCGATCTCGCAATCTTCCACGAGAATATCCTCCACAGGCGGACTGTCGGCATCCTTGTCGGCATGCGGGCCCTTGCTGCCCTTGAGCGCAATGTTGTCGTCGTGGGTCGAGATGGTGCATCGGCGGATCACCACCTGTTGCGAGCTGTCCACGTCGATACCGTCGGTGCTGGGTGCGCGCAGGTCCGGGCCGGAACTCGGGATCGTGATGCGCAGGCCCTCGATCCGCACGTCGCGGCAACGATAGAGATGCAGGTTCCAAAAGCCGGAATCCGTCAGGGCAATCCCTTCGATCGATACCTGAGTGCACCGGTCGATAAACATCAGTCGAGGACGCTCCACCTCGAGGTTGGTGCACTTCGGGTTTTCTTTCCGCCGCTGCCAAAATGCCCGCCAAAAAACCGGCCCGCTACCGTCCAGCCGGCCGGCACCGTCGATCCGGACGCCGGACATGCCCTGGGCATTGACCAAGGCCATGCGCCAGGGCTCGAAGTGGCCCTCGATGCGCGTCATCCGTTTCGGATAATCCTCGATGTTCTCCGATCCCTTGAGCACGGCCCCTTCCGCGAGATGCAGGCCCACCCCGGGTTTCAGAAACAGCGATCCGCTGCGGAAAACGCCGGGCGGGATGACGACGGTCCCTCCCCCCTGCTGCTCCGCCGTGTCGATGGCCTTTTGGATTGCCGCGGTGTTCAGGGTCGTGGCTCCCGCCTCCGCACCGAAGTCCGTGATCACGAATTCCACCGCGTACGAGCGGACGGCACCCAACAGCAGACCGACCACGATCAGGAGACTGCACGTTTTCATCATGACGCTCAACTTGAAGGGGTTTACGGTCGATGGAAAGGACGCAACCAAGTGCTGCGTCCGGGAAAGCCAGTCAGGCGCAGACGCGCCGCGGCAAGGCGTGCGAGGGCTTGGACAAGAACTGCTGAGCGCCGCCCCCGTCTTTCGGCCAAGCTGTACCTGTTGGATCCCGCCCGAAGGTTTTTTGGACGGCCAAGCCAACCTCCCGCATGTCTTCCACCTCGCAATCCAAATACGATTGGTCGCATATCGGTAGAGCCGCTCCCCCGAAGAGACCGGCCGGCGAGCGAGTCGGCGACTTCCGAGAAATCTACAGTGAGTTTGACGAGGAGACTGTCCGCGCCCAGGCCGCCCGCTGCATCCAGTGTCCCGAGGCGCTCTGCATGACCGGTTGCCCGCTGGCCAACCGCATCCCGGAATGGCTGGCGCTGACTGCCCAAGGCCTGTTCCTGGAGGCGGCGGAGATTTCCCGGAGCACCAGCAACCTGCCGGAAATCTGCTCGCGAGTCTGTCCGCAGGAGAAGCTTTGCGAAGGCGCCTGCATCCTCAACACGCGCACGGACCCCATCGCCATCGGCGCGATCGAGCGCTTCCTCAACGAATACGCCTTTGCCCACGGCGGCGTCGAGGCCAACCAGGTCCCGCCCAACGGACGAAAAGTTGCCGTCATTGGCTCCGGTCCCGGCGGGCTGTCGTGTGCGGACGAACTCATCCGCCTCGGCTACGCGGTCACCGTGTTTGAATCCCAACCCGTGCCAGGCGGCCTGCTGGTCAACGGCATCCCGGCCTTCAAACTGGAGAAACACATCGTCGAGCGGCGCATCAACCTGCTCGCGCAGCGGGGTGTGGAATTCCGTCTGGCCGTGCGCGTCGGCTGGGATGTTTCCTTGGCTGGACTGCGGGAGAAGTTCGATGCCGTCTTCCTCGGCGTCGGCGCGCAGAAGCCCAAACCGCTCGACATCCCCGGCGCCAATCTGGCCGGCGTCGTCGACGCACTGCCTTTCCTCATTCAGAAGAACGTCGCGTCTCCGCTCATGGCCGGTGAGCCCATCGCCGTGACCGGCAAGCGCGTGGCCGTGCTCGGCGGCGGCGACACCGCGATGGACTGCCTGCGCACCGCCTTGCGCAGCGGGGCCGGCGCCTCCGTCTGCCTCTACCGTCGCGACCTCGCCAACATGCCCGGCAGTCGCAAGGAATACGCCAACGCGCTGGAGGAAGGCGCCGAGTTTCAGTTCCTCACCAATCCGGTCGAGCTGCTCGCGGACGCCAACGGCAGCGTGACCGCCGTGCGCTGCGTGCGCATGGAGCTGGGCGCGCCCGACGCTTCCGGCCGGCGTTCGCCACGTCCGGTGCCCGGCTCGGAGTTCAACGTGCCGGCCGATCTCGTGCTGGTCGCCTTTGGCTTCGACCCGGTGCCATTCCCGCCCGAGAGCGACTTTGCCCAGGTGGCCACGGACAAGTGGGGCGGCTTCAAGATCGATGCGAACCAGATGACGAACCTGCCCGGGGTGTTCGCCGGCGGCGACGCCGTGCGCGGCCCGAGTCTGGTCGTCCACGCCGTGCGTGACGCCCGCAAGGCAGCGCAGGGCATCCATCGATATCTTAGCCAGCCGAAGCTGCCCGAGCATACCGTCGTCGCCCGCAGCGCCTAGCGGCGGACCCCGGCAACTCCGAGCCGGTGACATTGTATTGCGTGCCTTGAGCGGATAATCTTACTGCCTGCCAAGGTCAGTGCGGGAGGGCCACCCCTCTGACCCTCTTCGATGAGCAATCTCTTGATCGTGGCCCTCGCCTCGGCGTTAGCCGGAGCGTCATTATGGGGATGGGGACAGTGCGTCCGCCGGCTGGCGGGCGTTGCTGCCTGGTCCTCCACGGTGAGCATTGCCGTGGGTCTGGCGGGCGTGCTTTTCCTGGGCGGACTGTTGAATGCCGCGCATCTCGCACATCGGGCGGCACTCGATGCCGTGTTGGTGGTCGGGCTGGTGTTGGCCGTCAGCGCCGGATGGAAAAACCGGAAACTTCCATGGCCTTCCCTCACCGGCAATCGGCTGCTCGTCGCGCTGCCCGTCCTCGCAACCGGATGTTTTCTGGCCACCCACCTTTTTCCCCAGAAAGCCTTCAATCTCCACGACGATTTCGAAAAGTACCTGGCGCACCCGCTCGAGATGCTCGCCACCGGCACACTCGGACAGAACCCGCTCGACACGGTTGGCGCGGAGACGCTCGGCGGACAGGCCTTCCTGCACGCATTTGTCGCCGCCCATTTTCCACTCTCCTATCTGGGCGCCGTGGACGGATTCTTCTGCCTGTTGCTCTGCATGGCGCTCGTCGGGTTCGGCGTGCCGCCCGGACGCTGGGCCGCGGGGGCCCTGGCGGCCCAGTGCTGCGTGTTGGCGATCAACCCCCAAGTGGTCAACCTGTCCTCCCTGTTCACCGGCTCCTGCCTCATCATCGCGGCGGTGTTCATCACGGGGTCGCCAGCCTCGAACAAGTCCGCATCGCCTCCGGCTCTCGTGTTGGGTCTCATTTACGCCGGCCTGCTTTCGTTGAAGGGAACCCTGGCGCTCTTTGTCGGCCTCCACCTGCTTTGCTTCGTCGGGGTCGGCATGAGCCTCGGCCGGATTCGTCCGCGCTGGCTGTTGGCCGTAGGCGGATGGACCGTGGTTTTCCTCGCTCCTTGGATCATTCTGCACGCCCCGTTGTATCTGCTGCCACCACTGGCGAGCCCGCAACTGTTGCCCGGCGCACCGATTGAGCCGGTGGATTTTTTCTCGACCGCGCCGCTCTACTGGGGTGCCACCCCGCTCCACTACACCGCCTTCGCCCTGAGCGGTCTGTTCGCGGCGGGAGCGCTGCTTTGGGCCACCCGACGTGACCGGCTGCCCGTCTCAAATGAATTGATCGCAACGGCGGCTGCCGGGCTGGCGGCGTTTCTGACCTATCTCATAACCGTCGCGATCCTTGGCCCCATGATCACAAAGAATCCGGGCGGCTTGCGCTACGGCTGTGCCGCGTTGATCGGGGCCATCCCCGCCGGCCTGAGACTGATGGAGAACATCTCCGGGGGTCGGATTTGGTCACGTTTTTTTCCGATCAGCTCGGCGGCCTTCGGCCTGTTGGTGCTCGGCGCATTCCTTCCCTCGCTGGTGGTGCGGGCAAATCAAATGAGGGAAACCGGATCGCCGCTGGCCTTCCTGGCGTACGGCAACCCGGATGATCGTGCCCAGCGTGCGGCATACCTGAGCTACTGCCGCGATGTCATGGAAGGCCCGGTGCAATCGAAGCTCCGACGCGTTCAACACCTGGTTCCCCCGGGGACGAAGATCGTGGCTTGGGTGATGACTCCTTTCTGGCTGGATTTTCAGCGCAATCCGATCGTGCACGCCAATCTGGCCGGACTCGGCATGCGCTGGGCCCGGCTGCCCGCCGACACCCGCTATCTGTTGCTGGAACACACCGGCTACGCGGTTCGGCCCGACGCATACTACAGCCACCAGCTCACGGCGCCGTGTCTGACCGACCGTCTCATCGCCACCCGCGCGCTGGATTTCTTCCGTTCGATGAACGAATTCGTGAGCCAGGCGGAGGTCATCCATCAGGACGCTTCGTATGTCCTGTTGCGCGCCCGAGCCGAATCACCGGGCCGCGACACCGCCGCCACGACATCCCTCGCCTCGGTGCCTTCCCTGCCCTCGGCGCCCGCGACCCACGCCCAAGACCATGAAGCCAAAGCAAATTGAGGTACTGGTGATCGGGGCCGGTCCCGCCGGACTGACCGCCGCATTCGAAACGCAGCGCGGCGGCCGGCACACCATGGTGGTGGAGCGGGATCCCGTTTACGTCGGGGGTCTATCCCGCACCGTGCGGCACCGGGGATTTCGTTTCGACATCGGCGGACACCGCTTCTTCAGCAAGAGCTCCGAAATCACCCGCTGGTGGAAGGAACGTTTGCCGGACGACTTCATCCAAGTGCGACGCATGTCCCGCATCTTCTACCGCGGAAAGTATTTTGACTACCCGCTGCGCCCGTGGAACGCCCTCAGCAATCTCGGGCTCCTGACGAGCGTGGCCTGCGTGGGCAGCTATCTGTGGGCGCGGATCTTTCCGCGAAAACCCGAGCGCTCGTT
>Ga0075163_10001619_pt1 | contig 30453 bp, 37 predicted proteins | sample JI1023141ADNA_FD_71478 | JGI IMG/M metagenome (GOLD analysis project Ga0075163, IMG submission 71478) | Wastewater effluent complex algal communities from Wisconsin, to seasonally profile nutrient transformation and Carbon sequestration -... | ecosystem: Engineered > WWTP > Effluent > Algae...
ATGTACAAAACAATAAGTTTAAAACCAAAAAAAGTTAAAGAAGTAAAAGTTGATAACTTTGATTTAAAGTTAGACAAACTAACAGGTAAAGTAACTATCTCAGATAGTGCTTTTACTAGATTAAATCTTAAAGATAATAGCTTTATGCTGGCTATATCAGATGAAAATCCTACAGATATAGCTCTTAAGATTTCTACAGATATTACAGAAGATAGTTTCTATATTACTAATGTAGATAGTAAGAGAACTAAGAATAAATCATTTACTAATAAAGCATTTAATGAATATCTTACAGTATTAGGAGGAGATATTACAGAATTTGTACTAGTTCATGCTATGGATGATTTCTATTTAATTAAACCAGTAGGAGATATTGTAGAATCTGCTAATGATGGTGGAGGAGTAACACATAATGCAGAACAAATGGTAAATACAATAGGCTATCTTAATAGTGGTGATACTGGTGGAGAATCAGTAGAATACTACACACTACCTACATCCACAGTAGATAATGCAGATTTAAATCAAGAAGTTCAAGCAATACAAGAAGTGAATAACTAGTCATTTTAATAATAATAAATAAATAATAAAAATAACAATATGAGTAATATATTTAATACAGCTAATGCAGCAACAGGATCAGGATTTAAGTTTGGAGCTAATTACTTAACACTAGAAGTTACTTTTGAGAGTAATTCTAAAGATGGAAGTACTCCTAAACAAATTCAAGTTAAAATACCTGATACTTATAATAGGAAAACTGTTTGGGTTCCTAAACAAGAGGGTAAAGAAAAAGCTATGCCATTTAATAAATTTAAATTTGCTGATGGTACAGAACTTACTAAAAATACTATGATGACTGGTGCTCAAGCTGATGAGTTTGAAGCTACTAATTTTGTAAGAGATATTAGTAATTTAGCTTTAGCTTTTGGTATTACAGAACCTATTGAAGGTGTAGATTTAACTAGTTTTATTAATAACTTTATTAAAGCAGCTAATGGTAGAAAAGCCTTTGTTAAGATGGTTTATAAAGATGCCCCTTCAGGAAGTGCTAATAAATATTATCTTGAATTCTCTAAAGAGAAGAAAGGATGGATAGGTCAAGCAGAATCAGATGTAGTACCAACTCAACTAGAATTAGAGCATAAAGCTAAAGCAGAAGCTCATAATAAACAAGAACCAACAACAGATGTAACTTCCTCATCTGACAAACCAAACGACCTTCCATTTTTTTAAAAATGAATGTTCATAACAAATCTAACAAGAGAATATCTTTTTAATAAATTTTCTCAGGAATCAATATTTAATGCTTATGGTGTACCTATAACTAATAAATTGTTCTGTTCACCATATAGGTCTGACAAAAATCCAACAGTTAAACTTAAATATCATAATAATATCTTATACTATCATGATAATGGAGATATAAATTATAAAGGTTTAGATTGTGTTAATTTAGTTATGAGAATTAAAAATTTAAGTTATCATAACAGTTTAAAAGACATATATCTAACTATGAATGGTAAGAATAATGATATTTCTTCTTTAGAAGCTAAAGATAGAGTTTGGTCAACTTTATCTTCTTCTAAGGGGAGAAAAACAATTAAGTTAAACTTTAAGGATTTTAATGATAGAGAATTAGAATATTGGCAATCTTATGGAATAACTATAGATATTCTTAATAAATATAATGTCAAATCTATTAAAGAATGTTATATTCAGAATAATAGTTTAGAATGGTTCAATTGTAAGAAAAAAGATGAGTTAGCATTTGCTTACTTATTTCCTGATGGTAGCATAAAATCTTATTTTCCTGAGAGAGTAAAATATTATAGATTCATTAGTAATTCTACTTATTTATCTGGTTATGAATTTATTCCGGAAAATACTAAAACTTTAATAATTACAAAAAGTTATAAAGATGTAATTTGTTATTCTTTATTTGGTATAACAGCAGTAAGTTATCAATCAGAATCTATTTTACCTTCTCAGGAATTAATAAATACGTTTGATTGTATTTACACATCAGATAATGACTGGCAAGGTAAGAAATCAGCTTTAAAAATTAGAAAGACTTATAATATTCCTATTTTAATGTTTAATAAGGAATATAAAGCTATGGGAATAAAAGACTTTGCAGATGCTTGTAAGATATTATCAAAAGAAGAATTACTTAACTTAGTTCAAAAAACCAAACATAATTTGTAATATACAAATTTCTTGTGTATATTGCTTTCTAAGTGAGAGTAATATGAGTAAAAAGAAAACACAAGAAGAATTTATAAATGAATTAAAACTAATACAACCTAACTTAGAAGTTATTGGAGAATACAAAACTTCAAGAACTCCAATCTTAATAAAAACTAAATATGGTATTTGCTATACTTCAGCAGGTAGTTTACTTTATGGTTATAAACCAACTACAAAATCAGCAGTTGATAAAACAGAATACTTTATTAATGAATGTAAAGAGATTCATGGAGATAGGTATGATTATAACAAAGTTGAGTACACAAATGCGCACAAAAAAGTTAAAATTGTTTGTTCTATTCATGGAGATTTTTTACAAAAAGCCCAAACTCATTTAAGGGGTAGTGGTTGCCCCAAATGTCATGGAACTAATGGTTGGGCTAAAACTAATGGTTGGCATTATTCTGATTGGGAAAAAGCAGGATTAAAAAGTAAAAAATTTACAGGATTTAAAATGTATATTATTAAATGCTATGATGATTTTGAAACATTTTACAAAATTGGTAAAACTTATCGTGATGTTAATAAAAGATTTGGGTGTGTTGCACATCTTCCTTACAAATATACAATTGTAGAAATTATAGAATCAACAGCTAAAAATATCTGTGAACTAGAAAGTTCTATGAAAAGAAAAAATAAATGTAATAGGTATTTACCTAATTTATATTTTAAAGGAAATTGTGAATGTTTTAATAAAATTCAATATAAATAATTTATTCCTAAGTTTTCAAGGAATTTAAATAAAAGAAAACAATAAATTTTAATTAATAACAAATAAAAAAATAAATTATGCAATTTTTAATAAAAGTTACAGAAGCAAATAATTACCTAACATCTGCTTTAGCAAGAGCAGCAACAGATTTAGGTTTAACAGTGGATAATAAAAGTGTAAGCAGGAAAGGAAAGCCTTCATTTTCTGTGGCAGATTCTTTTCAACCCCACATAGTCTCAGTAGGTACGTCTAAACACTGGGATTTAGCCAGAAATTCAAATCCTGCTTATTATGATACAAAATATCCAAACTTGGATAGATATATATTATCTAAAGATTGGGAAACTATTTATAATCTTCTTTTAAAATTTAAGGATTTTAAATATCCACCTGCTCCAGCTACTCCTTGTGCAGATCTATTGGCGGCTGCTAATGCTAGAATTGCTGAATTAGAAACACAATTGGCAACTGCACAAATTACTACAGATTCTTCAGCTTTGAGAACATTTGTATTCTCAGAAGTTGCCAGAATTAAAAATATGAAGAAAGGAATAGGTAATTATGTAGTTGTTAAAACTGACGATATTTATTCTACAGTTCATGTAGACAAAGCACCTTCTATTCATGAAGGTAATCTTAAATCTCTATTTGAAAATCTTTAATCTTTTTTAAATATTAGGGGTAAGTCACCCCTAATATTTATATATTTTAATTTAAAATTAAATGAAATTTTGTCTAAATAAAAAAAATATACTAGAAACAAGCCCTCCCTCTCATGAGTCATGGTATTTGACAAAAATAAACAACCATTTTTATATATTTAGGAAATCAGATAATCCTCATGTTAAAATTACAAGTTATTTTAATACTTTTTTTTGGTCTACTGAAAGAAAGGAAAATGGTTATTTTTACTGTAATTATTTAAATTCAAACTTTGTCCATAAATATGAACAATATGCTTGGGAAGCAGAATTAGAAATAATAGCTCTAACTAAAAATAAATTTGCTAAAGGGTATAAATTACCAGAATTACAAATTAATCCTTCAGAACTTATAATTTCTAAAGGAAAGATAGCATCTAATAGCTCTTTAAAAGTTATTTTAAGTTCTATGATTATTACCAATATTCCTGAATACACTAACATTTTTAATCTAGATATATCTAATGATTATAATATTTTAGAATATTACGAAAATATACCTATAAAAAGTATAGAACCATTTACTACAATACCTATAGTGTATAAAAAAAAGCAAATATCATTTTCTAAATTAATAAGTAAAATTGATTTAAAAGAATATCTTAATTTTAAAGAAAATATATTTTCAGAATTACTTAAAAAAAATATATACCCAGTAATACATGGTAACTTCAGCGAATACCCGTATTTTTATGAAGAAGTAGGTACAAGAGATTATATATATAATCTCTTGGAAACAACTGGAGAAAGTGTTTATTATGGTTTAAAAGTAAGAAAGACATTTAAAGGTAAAAAAGAAGAAGTTATTTCTAAAATAAAAGATGCCTTAACTCCCATATTTAGAGATGATATAATAGCATATTATAAAGCTCGTTTTAGCCCAGAAACTGTTTATATTGCTAATAACTCATTAATATATGATATTTATGATTTAAAAAATGTAAAAGAAGGAACTTTAGATGTTTCTTGTATGAATCATAATTCAGGAAGAGTTTCTAAAACTCTTTTTTATAAGGTGTTTGAAAATCTTAAAATAGTTTTTATTTTAGATAAAAAAGGAAATCTTAAAGCAAGAGCATTACTATGGTGTTTTGAAGAAGCTATTTTTTTAGACAGAGTTTATTATAATAATAAAATAACATCTACTAAATTAAGTAATTATGCAATTAATCATTTAAATGCCACAATTCTAAATGATGAAAAGAATGTGAGTATTAATGAATTACATTTTGATTTAGATAAAAAATTATTACCAAAAGATTTTTTAAGTGATGTAATAAGTATAGACACAGATGCTCATACTTTACAAACAGTATTTTCCAACTTTTTTCCTTATTTTGATACATTTAGTACTCTTGTTTACAATAAAGATAATGAAAAAGTTAGTATTAGTAGGGGTTATTCTAAAGATAAAAAAAATGGTAATTATATTCCAGCAGGAACTAAATATACTCCTAAGTTACTAACTTATGAGAATGAAATATTAGATAAAGAACAACTTCAACAAGTTATAAAACAACATATTATTAATTATGAAAACAAAATTGAATCAAAAGCAGAGGAAGTCTTTATTTAAAGAGATTCTTAAAGTGCAAGCTCCATCAGGAGATGAAGAAGAAATGAGGGTATTTCTTAGAAATTTTTTAAATAAGAATAAATTATCTTATTTTGAAGATTCTAATAATATCTATGTAACTAAAGGTACAGGGCTTAGACCATGTGTAGTATCTCATCAAGATGGTGTAGGTAAAAGACAAGATTATAAAATGATCTTTGAAAATAAAGATATGTTATTTGCATTTGGTCCTTATGGACAAATGGATATATCTGGTGATGACCAGTGTGGAATATTTATCTGTTGTTTAGCACTCTTAGATTATGATAATATTAAAGTAGTATTCTTCTCTGATGAGGAAGTAGGCTATAAAGGTAGCAAAGAAGCTAAATTAGATTTCTTTGATGATTGTTTATTTGTAGCCCAACCAGATAGAAAAGGTAGTTTAATAGGTTCTCAAGATTTTATTAAATTTACTAATGGTGTAGATGTTTGTGATAAAGATTTTATAGAAAGAATAACTCCTGCTTTAGAACTTTATGACTATAAACCTTGTCATGGAACAGGTACAGATGTAGGACAATTGGTGATTAAAGGATTAAAACTTAATTGTTTTAATTTCTCAGCAGGTTATTTTAATGCACATTCTGCAACTAGCTATATTAAATATAGTTTAGTATTAAAAGCTTATGAATTCTTACAGGAAGTTATAGATATTGTAGACACCCAAGTATTTAGGATAGATCTTCCTAAAGCTGTTACAACTTATGGGAGTTATAATACCTACTCAGCTAAAATTGCTGGAAGAGATTATCAAGATACTACTGAAAAAGGTTATCAAATACAATATCATAGAGATTATTATATTGGCTTTAATAAAGGTTATGATGCAGGTAAAGAAGAAGCTTATAATGAGGAGTTTGAAGAAGATTGTTTAGATAAAAACAATCTTTCTGGAAATGTAGCTTATTGTGTAAGTAATTTTACTAAATCTGAAGGAGGTAGTTGGAAATGTAATAAATGTTCTAAACAATTAGAAAATGATGATATGCAATTACTATTAGATGAAGTATTTTTAGAAGCTCTTAATGAAGACGAAGATGGGGCTTTACTTGGTAGTAATTGGAGTCAAGGGCAAAGAGAAAATTATTTTTAATGTTTAAAAGAAAGAAAGGAGGAATAGCAGGAAGAGTATCTAAAAGGGTATACAAAAATATACCCTTTATGAAAAAAATAATAAACAATGTTTATAAAATTAAACGTCCCAAGTTCTAAAAATAGTAAACAGTGGACAGGAAAATACTTAGTTTGGTCTAAGAAAGCTTTGCAATATGTAAAAGCTACAGAACCTAGTTGGATTCAATATAAAGATGAGTTTAAAGAACTTATTAAAGATAAAGAATTCCCACTACAAGTAGCTTTTACTTTTGTAAGACAAAGCAAACATAAATTTGATTATGTAAATCCATTACAAACAGTTCTGGATTTAATGGTTAGATATGAATGGATAGAAGATGATAATGCAGATATTATTATACCAGTCTTTAAACCATATATTTATGATAAAGAAAATCCAGGAGTTAAAATAGAAATAATATGAAAGAATTAAGTGATTTTAGATTATATGAAAGAGTAGTTAATGTACAAGTTTCACCCATATGTTATGATGGAAGTACAACTATTAATAAAAGATTACAAAACAGACTATTTAAGAGTCTGCAAATAAGACCAATAGGATATACTATTATTGGTCAATATAATAATGAACTTAAACAATTAGCTATTAAGTATAGTATATGTAATAAGAATGATAAATTTATTAAAAGAGTTGGCTATGAAGAAGCTTTAAAAAATAATACTTGTTTAATTATCTCTATTGAAGATAATAGTTCTATAGCTGGTATTAGAAAACAATTCATACATGCTGCTAAAAGTTTAATTAAAGTATTAGAGAAGAAAACTAAATTAAGAGTATGATTATTAAAATATTAAAAGAAGGAGATAATTATTTAATTCCTATAGATACTCCTTTAAAACATTATAATAAAAAAGTATTAGTTAATGATATTTTAGTAACTGTAGGGTATAAAGTAGTACAAATACCTAAACCTGAAAAAATAGAATTAATTACTGAAACTAGTTATATTGAAAGTTACAATAATAGTAATATAAATATTACTATTCAAGAATACAATGATCAATTAGCCATTTTACAACAAAATGGTGATTATGATGATGGATGGAGTTTTGATAATTTAGAAGATGAATTTAATTATAAGAAGTTTCTTAGAGATTGGATTCCTAATAGAAAAGTTAAAACAGAAATAGAAACTTTTACTGAATTTGTTTTTGTAGAAACTATTACTTCTAAATATTCATCTATTAAACCTGTAGAATCTATTGTAGATAAAGCTGAAAATCTTCTTTATGTTTATACTCCTGATAAATATGAATTACTTAGAGAAGCTTGTAAATTAACAGGTTATACTTTTTATACAGATAAAGATTATAATTTAGTTAAAAATAAAGAAAAAACTGTTTCTGTTAGTGACCATTCAGGATTAGAATATTTAAAGATTAATGGTAAATATGATAGTAGTTTAAAAAATAAAATTACTAGTTCTAGTAGAAATACTTATGGCCTTTGTGAAATTTTAATGAAAAAACATATTGACGAAATAGTAACTTTAATTAATCATCATGATTCTTTTTTAAGTGATAAGAAATTAACTACTGAACAAAAAGGAGAAACTATTAAAAGACTAGATGCTATTAAATTAAAAGTAGCTAATATAGATTATAAACAGGCTGGAAGAATTACTTATCAAAGTGCTTTATCTTTAATTAATGAATTAATAAATGATTTAAAATGTTAAGAGAACAAAGTAATTTAGATTATTATAAAGATAGATCTATTGCTAATTCTACATTATCTCTTATTAATCCTAAACAACTCAATAGTCCTAAAACATTTAAATTATATTTAGATGGTTATATACAAAATAAACCTCAAACTGTAACTTTAGAAAATGGATCTATACTGCACATGTATGCTGAAAATCAAGAGAGTTTTGCCGTATCAGATGTAGATAAACCAACTGGTAAAGTATCTGCTGTAGCAGAACAATATCTTTTAATTAAAGACATTTACACAAATGTTGATGAAACATTAATTAAAGCTGCTCGTTTAGCTAATTATTACAATAAATCTAAAGATGATGTAATTCTTAAAAAACTTAAAGAAACTAACATCTTAGATTATATTAATGAGATAATTAAAAATGAGAATAAACACATTATTACTTCTGACCAAAAGATAACTATTGAGAATTGTATTAAAGCTTTACATGAACATCCTATGATTAATAAATACTTATTTGAAAAGTGGGAGGGTTATGAAGCACATAATGAGTTAGAAATATATTATACTTATAAAGATTTAGATCTTAAATCTCGTTTAGATAGATTATTAGTTAATCATGAAGAAAAAAAACTTATTTATGTAGATCTTAAAACAACAGGTAAACCTGCTTATCAATTTGCAGAAGATTCATTTAAGTTTTGGAACTATAAAAGGCAGTTTTCATTCTATAGATTAGCTTGTAGTTATAAGTTCCCAGAGTATTCTTATGAAGCATATATACCTGTAGTTGATACTAAGTTTTATTCTACAAGATTGTATAAAACTTCTTATGTAACATTGGAAGAAGGTAGAGATGATTATGAAAAATGTTTAGATTTAATTCTGTGGCACATGAAAAATGATGAATGGAATTATACTAAAGAAGAAATAGAAAATAATTTAATATTAAATATATGAAATTAACAAAAAGACAAAAAGAGCTTATTGCTCAACAAATAGTAGATGAAAGTCTATCTAAATTACCATCAGTAAATTTTTTAAATTATGATAAAGTAAAAAATGATTTAGATAAAATTGAAGAAAATTTAAAAAAGCTTAAAGAAGATAGAAAAACTTTAGTAAAATCTTTTAGAACTAAAATTCTAGAAGCTAACCCTAATTTAGAGGGATGGGAATCTTGGAGAGATGAAAGTTTACCTTCTAAAAATTCTTTAAAAGTAAAAGGTAAAACTTCTTATAATATTGTTTTAGATAAAATAGAATTAGCTTCATTAGATGCTAAAGATGTAGAATCTTTAATTGAGAAAATAAAAAATAGTTTATGAGTTATATAGATGTAACAATGAAGGGATGGAATAAAGTAAGTTTATGTTTCACAGTATGGGGAAAACAAAAAATGGGAGATGTTGAAGTCTTTCAATGTAAAGATCATGAAGGTAATGAGTTTTTTATAGAATCTTCTGAAGTTTTTGAAAAGTACACTAGAAATAGTAGTAGTTATTCTAAAGAAGAAGAAGTTAACTTAGGAGATATTATTCAGAAATTACAACATACTAATAGTGTTTATGAAGTTAAATTTATGACTATAGAGAATGAAGAAAGGACTCTTAGAGGTTATACTATAGGACCAGATGAAAACTTTGGTTATACATTAGCTCAAGACCTTGATGCTAAAGGACCTAGAAGAATTAACAATAGAGGTATCTTATCTCTCATCTTAAATAATACTAAATATACAGTAAAATGAAAATAGTAAAACAAGAAGTAACTAATAAAAAGAACAACTCTTATTTTGTTTATAAATATTCTAATGGTAAATTTGCCAGTAAAGAATTATATGAAAAACAAGAAGCAATGAGTAATAATAAAAAGAAAAGAGTTAAGAAAGTAGTACAACCTGCTATTCAAGAAGAATCTCTAAATCCTGATTTTGTAGAAACAATTAATAAGATTGAAGATAATCTTAATCAAGAATGGGTAGGAGAAACAGGAGTATTTGTAGATCAAATTGAGGAGGATAAACCTAGTGTAGATTTTGATGCAGAATATAAGAAGAAAGTAGATGAGTTTGAACAAAAAACATTTGATAAATCTGTCATAGATTTATCTATTGGAGAAGATAAACTTCCTGATAATCACCAACTTCCACAAGATAAAATTGAAGAACCTAAAAAAGGATTTTTTACAAGTTGGCTTAAAAAATGGATTTGGTAATATGTTAAAAATATCAGAAAAAAGTAATCCTAACTATCTTGCAAAAGTAGTTAGGATTGATAATTTAAGAAAACATTCAAATGCTGATAAATTACAAATAACCACAATAGATTTTCAAAATGTAATTACTGGGTTAGATTGTAAAGAAGGAGATATATATGTATATTTTCCTTTAGAGTGTGCTATCAATAAAGAATTTTTATCTTGGAGTAATTCATTTCAAGATAAAGAATTAAATGTTGATAAAACACAAGCAGGATTCTTTAATAAACATGGTAGAGTTAGAGCTGTTAAACTAAGAGGAGAACTTTCTCAAGGTTATATAATTCCAGCTACTGTATTAGAAGAATGGTTAAGAGTAGTGTTAAATAAAGATACTACTGTAGCAGGTTATAATACAGATAATGTAGGAAAAGAATTTGATTCTTATGAAGATATAATCATTTGTAAAAAATATATTCCTAATGGTAGAACTCAAGGTTCAGGTAATAATAAACAACAAGGTAAATCTCCTAGAATATCTCGCTTGGTAGAAGGACAATTCTTATTACATAATGATACTGAGAATCTTAGAAAGAATATACATAAATTAGAATTATCTGATATTATTGGTATTCATTATAAGAAACATGGTACTTCATTTGTAGTAGGTAATGTACTTACTAAGAAAAAGTTATCTTGGAAAGATAAAGTAGCTAAATTCTTTGGTATCAAAGTTGTAGAAAAAAATTACGATATTATTTACTCTTCCAGAAACGTAGTTAAAAATCAATATGAAACTGCTAATGTAGGACATTATTATGATGTAGATATTTGGGGTATTGTTAAAGAAGAACTTAAAAGTAAAATACCTAAAGGTTATACATTATATGGAGAAATTTTAGGTTATTTACCTTCTGGTAAAATGATTCAGAAAGATTATGATTATGGTTGTAAAGAAGGTGAACATAAAACTTATATCTATAAAATCTCATTTACTAATGAAGATGGAGTAGTTTCTTATCTAACAGATAAACAAATAGAAGAGTTTTGTGAGAATAGAGGATTGCTTTATAAAAATACTCTTATTTACTATGGTAGTGTTTATGATTATATTGGAGGAAATTATCTATTAGCTAATACAGAAGATTGGAGAGAGGTATTTATTAAACACTTAGAAGAAAAATACAATGAGAAAGATTGTTATATGTGTACTAATAAGGTTCCAGAAGAAGGTGTTGTACTTAGAATAGAACACTTAGATAGATATGAAGCTTATAAACTTAAATCTGCTAGATTTCTTGAACATGAAACTAAAGTTTTAGATTCTGAAGAAGCTAATATTGAAGATGAACTACCTGAGTCAAGCCTCTTGGAAACAATGTAACTTGGGGCAGTTTTACTAATCAAAGATCTGTACAAAACTTAGATTTATTTTTTAAATATGGAAGAAAAGAAAAAATGTATTATTTGTGTAGGACCAGTTTGTTCTGGTAAATCTACATGGAGTGAAAAACAAAAACTTTATGTATTATCTTGTGATAAAATAAGAGCTAGTAAAGATTTATTTAAACAACCTTATAAATATTCTTCTATGAATGAAGAATTAGTATGGGAAAAGTTTTATAAAACTATTAGAGAAAGAAATAGAGATTTTATTATAGATAATACTAATTGTAGAGAGTTATATATTCAGAAAATTTTAAAAGAACTTCCTAAAGATTATGAAGTAGAATATAAGATATTTGATGTACCTTTGTGGAAATTATATATTAGAAATTACTGGAGATATATTAATACAGGTAAATGGATACCTTTAAAAATAGTTAAATCTATGCACCTTAACTTTAATAAAATAAAACATAAATATGGATAATATATACATTTGTGATATAGATGGAACTTTAGCTCATAATAATGGGCATAGAAGTTTTTATGATGAAAGTAAAGTAATAGATGATACTCCTTTACCTACAGTTAATATAATTAAATCTCTTATAGCTACAGGTGAAAGAATAATTTATTTCTCTGGTAGAACAGAGGCTTGTAGAAAAGATACTATATTTTGGTTAACTAAATATGTAGATGATGGATTTCCAGAATTATATATGAGACAAATAAAAGATCAAAGAGCTGATGATATTGTTAAACTTGAAATGTATAATAATTACATTAAAGATAAATATAATGTATTAGCTGTATTTGATGATAGATTAAAAGTTATTAGAATGTGGGAATCCTTGGGATTATTTGTATTAAATTGTAACCAAGGTAATAAAGAATTTTAAGTATGAATAAAGATAGTTTAGGAGATAGAATGAAAGTTTATGAAGGAATTAGAAGAGATTATTTAATTCCTAATAGTTATTCTATTATTAGAATAGATGGTAAAGCTTTTCATACTTATACAAAAGGTTTAAAACAACCTTATGATGAAGATTTTTGTTCAGATATGGATGAAACTGCTAAATACTTATTAGCTAATATACAAGGAAGTAGATTTGCTTATGTACAATCTGATGAAATATCTATCTTAATAGAAGATTTATATAAAGAAGATAAAGAATCTCAACTATGGTTTGGAGGTAATATTCAAAAAATAGTTAGTGTTTCTGCTAGTTTAGCTACTGGAATATTTAATAAATTAAGAATATTAAGAGAAGCTAATAAAGTTAGAAATCATAGTATGTCTAGTATGGCAGAAAGTGTTTGGGATAATAATATGATTACTTCAGAAAATATTCAATCATTTAAGTTAGCTAACTTTGATTCTAGAGTATTTAATCTTCCTAATTATTGGGAAGTTTATAATTATTTTTATTGGAGATGGTTAGATAATGATAGAAATTCTATTCAAAGATATGGTCAAAATAGTTTCTCCCATAAAGAATTAGAGTATAAGAATTGTGGAGATATAATTCATAAATTATTAGTTGAGAAAGATATAGATTATACTACTAATTGTCCACCTAATATTAAATATGGTAGATTTATAGTTGGTGAATTTGTATTAGCTTTAAATTTAAAAAATCAAGTAGATAAAGATAAAATATTAGGATTAATTCCTAAACAATAAAATAAAAATTTAAACATAAAACATGAAAGAAGAACATATAGGATTAAATATCCTATCAGATATTGTAGTATTTAATAAATATGCTAAATATATTCCTTCTGAAACTAGAAGGGAAACATATCATGAAATAATTACAAGATATGTAAATATGATGAAGGATAGATACCCTTCTTTGACTAAAGATATAGATGATAATTCTGTTTATCTTTATGATAAGAAGGTACTTCCATCTATGAGAGCTTTACAGTTTGCTGGTGAAGCTATTAAGAAAAATGAAGCAAGAATATACAACTGTTGTTATCTTCCTATAGATGATTACAGAAGTTTCTCTGAGATAATGTTTCTCTTATTAGGAGGAACAGGAGTAGGTTATTCTGTTCAAAATAAACACATAGAACAATTACCTGAGATTAGAAAAGCTACTAAAGAATTTAAATTCCTAATAGGAGATTCTATAGAAGGATGGGCAGATGCTGTTAAACATTTAATGGGAAGTTATCTTGGTCAAAGAAGTACTAAACCTAGATTTGATTACTCAGATATTAGAGCTAAAGGTGTAAGATTAGTTACAGCAGGAGGTAAAGCTCCAGGGCCTGAACCTCTAAAAGAATGTTTATTTAAGATAGAACAAATATTAGATAGAAAGAATAATGGAGATAAACTAACTTCATTAGAAGTACATGATATTATTTGTCATATAGCAGATTCAGTATTAGCTGGAGGAATTAGAAGAGCTGCTCTTATTAGTTTATTTTCAGCAGATGATGAAGAAATGCTCACTTGTAAATTTGGTAATTGGTGGGAATCTAATCCTCAAAGAGGTAGATCTAATAATTCTGCTGTATTAGTAAGACATAAGATAACTAAAAAATTCTTTTTAGATTTATGGAAGAAAATAGAATTATCTGGAAGTGGAGAGCCAGGATTTTATTTTACTAACAATCCTGATTGGGGAACTAATCCTTGTTGTGAGATAGCTTTAAGACCTTATCAATTTTGCAATTTATGTGAAGTAAATGTATCAGACATAGTAGATTATGATGATTTTAAAAATAGAGCTATTGTAGCTTCATTCTTTGGAACTCTTCAAGCAGGATTTACTGATTTTCATTATCTTAGACCTATTTGGAAAAGAACTACTGAAAAAGATGCTCTAATAGGAGTTTCAATGACAGGTATAGCTTCTATGGAAGTTCTTAAATATGATATGAAAGAAGTAGCAGAATTAGTAAATGATACTAATGAATATATTTCTAAAATCATAGGTATTAATAAAGCTGCTAGAACTACTTGTGTAAAACCATCTGGAACTACATCTTGTGTATTAGGTACTTCATCTGGAATACATGCTTGGCATAATGAGTTTTTTATTAGAAGAATGCAAATGACTAAGAATGAAGCATTGTATTCTTACTTAAAAATTAATCATCCAGAACTTATAGCAGATCATCTATTACTTCCTAATTCAGCAGTAGTAGAAATACCTATTAAAGCACCTGCTGGTTCTGTAACAAGATCTGAGAGTGCTTTACAATTACTAGAAAGAGTTAAAACAGTATCTACTGAATGGGTTAAAACAGGTCATAGAAATGGAGATAACACACATAATGTTAGTGCTACTATTTCTATTGATAAAAATAGAACTTATGAAATTAATGAACTTGAAGGAGAAGGTTATCATTTAGTAACAAAAGATGAATGGGAAGTAGTAGGAGAATGGATGTGGGAAAATAAAGAAGCTTATAATGGATTGGCAGTATTACCTTATTTTGGTGGGAGTTATAGCCAAGCTCCTTTTGAAGATATTACTGAAGAAGAATATAATGAGAAAGTTAAACATTTACATTCTATAGATTTATCTAAAGTTGTAGAGATGGAAGATGTTACTGATCTAAAAGGAGAAATAGCTTGTGGAGCTGATGGGTGTGAGATTAAATAAATAAAGTATGAAAGTAAAAATTAAAAAATTAATAAAAGAAGCTGTAATCCCATCTTATGCTAAAGATGGGGATGCAGGAATGGATTTAACAGCTACTAGTAAAATATATGATAAGTATGGTAATGTATCTTATGGTACAGGATTAGCTTTTGAAATACCTAAAGGTTTTGTAGGATTATTATTTCCTAGAAGCAGTAATGCTAAACAAACTATACTTCTTACAAATTCTGTAGGAGTATTAGATAGTGGCTATAGAGGAGAAGTATTCTTTAAATTTAAACCATCATTAGCTTATTTTGCATATATTGATGAGGCTGCTGATGCAGAAGACTTTGATGAATTTCCTCCTCAAAAAAGTAATAATTATTCAGATTATAACATTGGAGATAGAGTTGGTCAATTAATGATTATTCCTCATCCACAAATAGACTTTGAAGAAGTAGATGAATTATCTACAAGTGAGAGAGGTGAAGGTGGTCATGGTAGCTCAGGAAAATAAATAAAATAAATAAAAACAATAATGAAATTTAATAAAATATGTTACACAGAGATTCAAAAGGAAGGTTTACTTCTCCTCCAAAAGTTACACCTAAAGTAACTAGAAAAACTAAAATGTAAAACTAATCTGGGCATTAAAGCTTCTCCTGAAACTAGAGAAAAATTAAGATTATCTCATTTAGGTCATAAAAGAAGTAAAGAAGCACAAGAAAAGATTTCACTTTCTCAATATAAGAAAGTTTGTCAATTTGACAAAGAAGGGCAATTATTAGCAGAATTTAATAGTATGAAAGAAGCATCTACTATAACAAATGTGGGTAAAACATTAATTTCTATGTGTTGTAGAAATAAAATTCCTTACGCTAAAAATTATATATGGAAATATAAAAATGAAGAAGATAAAACTAGAAAAACAATTAAAAGATGATAAAACTGTTCTTAGATGACTATCGTTGGCCAACAGATTGTGCTAAATATATGCATAGAAGAATAGGTGCTGATAATATTATATATACTAAACCTGATTGGGTAGTAGTTAGAGATTATCATCAGTTTAAAAGGGTAGTAGATGAAAATGTTGGTAATATATCTCATGTCTCATTTGATCATGATTTAGCAGATGAACATTATCATTATACTATGAATGAAGGAGAAGATGAATATAATAAGTATTTAATGAGTGAGTGTCAAGAAAAAACAGGTACTGATTGTGCTAAATACTTAAAAGAAGTTTATACTGAGGAAGATGTTAAACTTCCTATTATTTATATCCATTCTATGAACCCTGTTGGGTGTGTTAATATAAAAAATGTATTTAATTAAAGATATGACAAAACCAGGATTTGTAGAAAAAAGAGAAAAATTAGAGAAAGAACATAATAAAGAAGTAGAAAAAGAAATTAAATCTTTAATAGAAGATAATCCTACTAAGTTGTTATCATATTTTACTCTTATCTCAGGTAAAGAATGTATTAAAGCTAATGTTAATGAGTTAGTATTATCATTAGATGCAGATCATGAAAGTAGTAGATATACTATAACACAAGTAATGACAGTTAAAAAACATGAGTAAAAAACTATATAACAAATTAAAAGAATATCCTGTAATATTAAATATACTTTTAATATCTGAAGGATGGTTGGTTGGAGGAAGTATTGCTTCATTATTAGATAACAAAGAACCTAAAGATTTTGATATTATAGTTCCTGATAGAGAATTATTTATGAAAGTTTGTAAGCATTTGGAAGATAAAGGTGATATTACTTTTAATACATTAGGTGGAATTAAGTGTACAAATAAAGATTTAACAATAGATATTTGGTGTAACAACTTAGAACAATTTATACTTAATGCTAATAAAGTTGATTATTTATACAATTTAAAAAAAAATAAAACAATTTTAGCACAATGAGTAAAATTGAAGATCAAGTTTGTAAGAAATTACAAGATAGAGCAGAAGTAGGTAAAAATAAATATAAAGTTACTATGGAGAGAGAAGATCTATCTGTAGAAGATTGGTTAATACATGCTCAAGAAGAAGCTATGGATTTAGCTGTATATTTAGAAAAGATAATTACTGTATTAAAAACACATAAAACAGAATGAGAATATTAACACAAGAAATAAAAGAACAAATTGTAGATTATTTAATATTCTATATTAATAGATATTTTGTAGAAAATAAAAAATCAACAGGCGGATATGGGCATGACTTAAACAGTAATTTTTTATGGAAAATAAAAGATTCATCTAAAGAAGTTTTATTAGCTCATGAAATTTTACATACATTTCCGGCAGTATTAAATTATTTTAAAGGAGATTATAAAGTTTTACTAGATTGGTTAGAAAAATGTAAAATTAAATCAGAAAATCCTTATAACTCAAGTTATTATTTTCAATGGTTAGAATCAGATAGAGATTTAATTTATTTTATATTTTGTAGTTTAAAAACATTTGATAAATTTATAAAAGAACATGAAAGTTGAATTAGTAACTAAAACAATAGGAGTAGGTAAATATTCAGAATTAAACTCTGAAGAAATTATATCTGCTATTGCCAGACATGGGATTATAAAAGAAGATAATGGTAAATTAGTTAAATATCTTATGTCTAATGCTCATTGGAGTCCATTAGATATGATTAATTTTACATTTGAAATTAAAACTAGTAGAGCTATAGGTAGACAAATACTTAGACATGCTTCTATTAAATTTCAAGAACATTCTCAAAGATACTCTGATAAAGTAGAATTTGAGGAGATTGAATTAAGAAAAGAAGATAAAGTTAATAGACAATCTAGTACTGAAATATTTAATCCTATCATTAAAAAAAATGGATCTTATATTCAAAATGAAGAAATGGCTTCTGATTTAATCATACAAACTTTAGATTATTTAGAAGAAGTTTACCAAGCTTTATTAGAAGCAGGTGTAGCTAAAGAATGTGCTAGGTTTATATTACCTGAGTGTACTTCTAGTACACTATCTGCTAATGGTACTCTAAGATCTTGGTTATCTTTTTTAAATGTAAGATGTGATCATCATGCTCAAAAAGAATGCCAAGATATTGCTACATTAATAGGTGAATCTTTAGAACAAGAATTACCTAATGTATTTAGTATTATAGATTGGAGAAAAGGAATGTTTATGTAAAGTTTAATAACACTACTAGTCTTTAGTAGTGTTATTATTTTTTTGGTTAGTTCTATTAATAGCTGAATATATTAATTCTCTAAGTTTAGTATAATGATCTGTTAATTCCTTCATTACTTTATTTTCTAAAGCAACTAACCTATAATCACTCTCACTTTTATTGTAACTGTCTTTAGTTTTAGAATCTATAATATCTATCTTATTTTTAAGGTTAGATATTTCTATATTAAAATCACTTTTAAAATTATGAAAATCTTGTTCAGTTCTTTTACTTGAAGATTTAATATCATATAAATATTTGAGGATAGCTCCACCTACAAATGTAATTAATGTTAATCCTACTTTACTAAGTATTACTATTGTTTCTAATCCTGACATAATTTTAAACGTGCTATTTTTTTTATTGAACTATTTTTTTTCTTTAATTTTAATAATTTTTATTTTTTTTGTAATAAAAGGATGTGTTCCTATACTATTTAAATGTACCCAATTAACTCCTGACTTTAGTTTTAAATATATAAAGTCATTAGGTACTAAGTCAATATTTTCATAAGGTTTACCTTCTTTGTCTCTATAAATAGTTAATCTGATAGTTTTATTATAAGAACTATCAGGTTCATAATACCAAACAGATTTGTCTGCTATAATAGTATCGCTAGTAATATATAAAGTACTATCAGATATATTCTTTATCCATATTTTTTGTTTTGTAGGTGTATAAAACAAAAAAGAAAAAATTAAAATAGCAGATATTACTATCATTCCAAATATATTATTTAATGTCAAATTTTCCATATTATTAAGAAGGGGCTTGATAAATAGTTGAGAAGGTGATTTGAAAGTCAAATGACTTAGAACTAAAGGCGGGAGAAGAACCACTATCTGGTGAAATAAAAATCTGAATTATAGAGGACGCCGATTTTATAGACAAGTTTACAATTTCACTGTTCCCCTGAACTAATTTATTCCTCATATTGATTAATCCAAAATCTACACTTGCTCGAAATGTATTAGGGAACTCAAATTCAATACCAGCATTCCCACTAAATAAACTAGGATCAGAACCGCACTCAAAAGACCCTTGCATGGTTATCTTATCACCTACGCAATAGTATATTACATCAGACATTATAGGATCAGTAATATAGTTGTCTGGAGTTGTAACATTTATAGGAGTGAATGAACCTTGCAATGGAATCCATATTGCAGCTCCTTCTGTAGCATCAATACAGAGATATTCGATTTGGGTATCTAAAGCTACCCATCTACTTTTACTTGCAATAAAACCAAATGTTTCATCATCTGTTGATGTTGGAGCAGTTTCTCCATAAGTAGTTGTTCTAGAATTTACATAGCCCTTATTAACTAAAGATAAATCTGTATAATTAGCTGAATAATCTTGAGCTTCTTTAATTCCTTCAAAAGTAGAAAAAGGGCCAGTAATACTAATATTTCTGTTTCCTACACCTATTTGAGTTACTTCTAAATCTGAAGAAGTAGTTCTTACAACTGCTGCACCATAGGTTGCCCCTACTATACTTTCAGTACCTTCTGTATCTATTAATCTTACACCATTAAAAACTTCATTTGTTAGATCAACATCATTAAAATAAAGTCCTTGCTCTAAATCATTAACATCTATATAAGTTAATTTAAATGTTTCACCATCTAATTGTTTAACTTGTAAATTACCAGTTATAGGGTTTCCTTCAGTAGTTCCAGTTAAAGGAATAAAATCATCTGCATTATAAGTTACTATATCTCCAAAACCAGATATATCTGGTATAGAAGGTTTGTTATCTAAATCTTCATAATCATTACTAAAAGCTACACTTGCTAATCCTGTAATAGTATTACCATTTAAGTCTAAATCACCTCCCAACTGAGGTGAAGTATCTTCTACTAAAGCGCTTATTCCTACACCACCTCCACCTCCTTTAGCAACTAAATCACCATCTGTAATACCATCTTTAAACCAATATTCATCTCCATCAACATTAAATGTCTGGCCTTTATATCTAACAGCACTTACAACTTGAGTAGTAACTTGAGTAGTATTGGTATAAGGCTGATCAGAATTATTATAATAATACTTATCTACAGGTAAAGGATTAGGTATCTTAATTCCAAAAGGTATTTCTAATTGTGCCATTTTTTAACTTATTGTTATAGAGTGGTTATGAGAGCTACTATATGGTGTAGCAATAGTCATTTGATAAAGATTGTAACTTCTATTAGTTCCTCCAGCATCAAGAACATTTAATGTACCAGTTAAAATATATTCAGATGTTATATCTGCATTTAAAGCTGAAGTATCTATAACAGAAGTTATTGTAACACTAGGGGGTAATGCTACTATAAATCTTGTTTGAGTATTTCCTGTAGCTAAAGTAAATGTTGTAGATCCTGAGTAAAATGCAGAATTAGCTAATGCTCTTACTTCAGCAGAATTAGTTGGTAAAGCTGATGCAGGAGCAAAAAATCTGTAAAATCTTGAAGTAATTACAAAATTACTTGAATTAAAAGTATTATCATCATCTTCTGTATCTACCCCTACACCTTTCCAACTTTGAGTTGCACCATTACTGTTTAATTGTATAGTAGTTATGGTAGCTGTATGAGAACCATCATTAGCTGTTGCTGTTACTAAATTAGTATTTGCAGTATTATCATATATATCTATTGTTGACACAGTTCCAGAATTTAAATTAATTCCCCATGTAAATGTCTTACTACCTGAAATAGTTGTTCCTACTTCTACAGTAGAAGATTGCCCTGTAATTGTAAAGCTAGAAAATGCAGGTGATATATAATTTGTAGCAATTAAGTTAAGAACTTCTTCAGCAGTTTTACCTTCTGCAGGAATAGTTTCTCCTGAGTTATATGCTCCTAACGTAGTACCAGAAACTATAATATCTTCTTGAAATACTCCTGTACTACCAGCTTGTATAGCTGTAGCTAGAATATCTAGAACTTCTTCTAAAGATTTCCCATTTAAGTTTTGTGAATTTAATAAAAGTTCTTTTGTAAGATATATTTGACTAGGATTCATAAGTATAATTTACAATTATTGTATCAGTATTTTGTATAACATAAGGGAAACTACCTCCAGTTGGAGTATAAGTAACAGTATTCCCACTAAAGTTTACTTTATCAATTCTATCTATTCCATTTATTAAAAAACTATTTAATACTTTAATATTTTTTGTAGTAGTAAAAGATGTTTGAGAAGCATTAAGAGAATGGATATTTTCCCCCAATATTGGAGTAATACTTTGATTTGTATAATAATCTCTAAAAGCTTTAGTAGTCATAATTATTTCATCATCTATTTCTATATTATACGCCCATGTGTAACTATCAAAATTATATACTGATGGATTATATTGATCAATTTTAAAAATACTTATCACAGGTAAAACATTAACATCTTTACATTTAAAGTAATTAATTATACAATCTAAATCATATAAATCATAATAATATTTAACATTATTATTTAATCCTGCTTCTTCACCTTCTCTCATTTTTAAAGATATTACAGAACAGTATTCTATAAAAGCATTAATCTTAGAAGCTATTATATAACCTGAGTTATCTTTTTTACCATAGCTTTCTTTAGTATAAGAAAGCTGTAATCTACTAAAAACAAGTTTATGAAAATATGATATAGCTAATGCCCTATAATTACTTAACCAAGAAGGGTATTTGCAACATTCTATATCATCTTCAGGTAATGTTTGAGTTATAAAAAATCTTTTATTATAGATAGAAGTAATAAAAAACCTTTTATTTTTTACTACCGGAAGTGTAATAAAAAGTCTTTTGTTATACCCAGAAGTTATAACAAACCTTTTATTCCTGTTTATAGGAGAAGTAATAAAAAACCTTTTTAGAAAAGGGCTGGTTTCTACATATATTTTCATATATTATATGTATCCTGCTTCTGCTGAACTATATGTAAAGTTAATTGCTACAGATGTTTCTGGTAAATCTTCAATAACTTCTATTGAATACAAAGTTTTTTTAGAAAGAGAACTTGCAGAATTACCATAAGGATTAATTTCCCAACAAACCCAAAAAGGTTTATCATTATTAGTTTTAAAATAAGTACTGGAAAGATTACCTCCTAAAAAAGAGTTTACTCTTCTAACAGTACAAGGTACATTCTCAGTAGTCATTGCAGCAGTTTCAGGAATTCCTGGTAAAGAATATCTTTCTAAAGCTATAAAAGAGGAATCTGTTTCTCCTGATAAATTTGAAAATGAAGTACAAACCGCTTTAATTTGAGGAAATGTAGATGTTGAAGATGCTGGATTTTTTACTTGTACTAAAATATAAAAAGCTTCATCAGGTTTAAAACCACTAAAATTAGCAGAATTAGTTTTTTGAATAAAAAACTCAGTAGCATTAATATCTACACTAAATGTTCTGTCTGCTGTAAAAGTATTTGTTTCTGTACCTACAACTCCTGCTGTAGATTCTACTACACAAAGAAATTCAGGTTCTTGTGGGTCTGTAGCATCAAATATATATGCACCTACCCAACTTTGATCTATAATAGTATCACCAACTGTTACAGTTGCACTAGGAGTTGGGCTACCATTGATAGTTAAAGTAGTGCCTCCTTCTATATATTGAACCATTTCATGAGCTGTAAGATCAATAGCTCCTGCTAATGAAGCATTAGAATTCGGGTAACCAATAGTAGAATATGGTTGGTTTAAACTACCTACACCATAAAAAGAACTATTTGTCTCAAATGCTGATTTAGTTACTTCATTTTTTTTAAAATATTTAATTTGGAAACTCATTTTTTATTCTGTTTTTAATTTTTTCTATTAAATTTAATTCATCTTGCTCAGTAAGAAAATGTTTTGATCCTCCTAAATGGTAATATTCAGAATTAGAATCTAATAAATAATTATACGAATAGTTATTATTTATTACCAATTGAGTTAGTATACTTTGTTCAGCTAAAACCATGTATTTCCAACCATTGTCTTGTATTTTGTTTCCTTCCATAAAGGAGTAAGCTTTTTTACAATAATCATCTTTAAGTTTTTTATTTGTAAAATATACAAAAGACATATTGAAAGAATCTGTGTCTGGTTTTAACCATGTAGGCCAATCATATTTGTGATAACACTCAAATGTTGTAGGTTTACTAGAATCAAGAATTTCATCAAAATAAGCAAGTGTTACATCTTTAGTATCGTCTATATATAAAGATGAAGTATCTTTAAATACAGCATCAATATCAAGATGTATTTCTCCTATAGGTCTTTTGTCATAAGTATGAATTTTAGAAGCTGCCCAATAAGTATTATAATCTATAGTACTATAAGGTTCTATAATAAATAGACCGTCTATGTCTAACTGTAATTCAGTTATTACAGGTATAAAAGCTTTATTAACATGAAAATATACTTTTCCTATTTCTAAACTTTTTAATACTGAATATTTTAAAAGTATTTTTTGGTACTCTTTTAAAGGTTTATTTTGAATATATGTATAATTAACAACCACATTTTTTATTGTTTTTATTGTAACAATCACACAAAGATAATAAATATTTTGCTAATTCATTTGCTGAATACATTTCAACAATTTTATTTTCAATATCTACATTTGTATATAAAATATGATATATTTCTTCTGTATCAACAAGTTTTTTATAGATGTTATATATAGAAGTAAACTTTTTTTCAAAGTCTTTATTTTCATTACATTTTTTACAATCTTTAGAACAATCTTCACATAAAAATTGTTTTAAAATATCAGTATAACAACTTTCAATTACACACCAATTAATAACAAACATAGTATAGTTTCCAGATACTATTTTATATATACCTTCTGGAATTTTTACTTCTATAAATGATAATGCAGGAATAATTCCTGATAAAATTGTATTGTCATCTAAATCTTTTAGATTATAGTTAATAGAAGTAATTACTTTAGGATTATAAATCCTTAATGTGCTACAATCTATTTTTCTAAATTTTACATCACCACATACAATTAACTCATAACTTTTAGTTACTGCTACATTACAATTTTGTACAATACACTGTATAAAATATTTACCTACATTTGTAAAAATATATTCTAATTTAAGATCGTCTAAATCAATATTATCAGGATCAAAATCAATAGTTTCAGTATGTTGTAAAACATCTTTAAAATATACTTTCCATTGAACTTGAGGATCTAATGATCCTGTACAAACATTTAATTCATTATATTCTATTGAGGCTATTTCTAAACTAGTGTCTTCATTAAGTGTTTTACATTCATAATTTACCAATGCAAATTGAGGTTTGTAATCTAAAATTTCTACGTCTAAACTATCTACTGCAGCATCTGAAGGGCCTACAACCCTACACCACAAAGTATAATCTTCATTAGTATTTCTATTATATGAAAATACAGTATTTGGTGGAGATACTTCTCCAATTTTAATACTTAGTTCTTCATCTAAAAAATACTCAGCCTTTAAAGCAGTACTTGAAGGATTTAAGCTTTGAGTAGGAGTTTCGATTTCTGATATTGTAAATTCTGAAGTATAAGAAGCTCCTATTTGAGATGCTACTAATGTAATATGTTCCATTTATATTTGTTCGTTATTAATATTTATATCTTTATCTTTTTTCCAATATCTAGTACCAATTAAAGTACCACTTGCTGTAGTTAGTACACCAGCATACATATACACTTGATCATATCCTACTATACCTTTCATAACCATATAAGTAGCTATAGCATACATTATTAATGCTGCTATACCATATAAAAATCCAAATAGTAATCCTAAAGATGATTTACCCTTAGAATTATTTAATGCCTCTATTAAAGAAAATTTATTAATATTAGTGATCATTAAGAGTTTTACGTTTTCTTAATATCTTTTTTAACCATTTCTAAATGGAGTAGAACCCCAATTACAAATATTGCTAAAATGAAAATTAAGAACCAAAACTCACTATGATCATAATAACTGTCTTTAATTATTCCTTGTGGAGGACAAGCTGCTTTATATTTAGCTTTAAGTTCTACCTCTTTAGGAAATATCTGTACTCTAACAGCTCCTACACTATCTTGAGTTATTTTAGCTTTAAATAAGGTATCTTCAATAACTATTGAATCTTTAATACATTTAGCTGTCTCTAAAGCTTTTTTAACAGAATTAGCTAAATTCTGATCTTTACATTTTTCAAATACCATTGTACTAATAGTTTTAATTCTTACACTATCTATATATTTTACAATAGTATCTTTTTTAGCAACAGGATTATTTATTTTAACCTCACCTTTTACAGAATCTTTAGTACAAAATGCTGGAAACTGCATACATAAAGCGTTAAGCTTTTTTTGTTTTCTAGTAATTGCTCTCTTACTTCCTTCTTCAAAATCTATTAATTTACAAGAAGATACAAGTATAAATAATAGTAATAAGAGACGTGTTGTTTTTTTTACCATACTAATCTAGTGAAGATGGGTGTACAAATTTAGCAAATTTCTTATGTCTTTTTTTAATCATCACCTCTCCTCCATTAGATTGAGAAGTTGTTCCAGTATTACCTTCTATACATTCAAAGTAATCATTATCTATCCATTTATGAAATATTCCTACATGATCTAATCTTCCATCTAAATTCCAATCAAAGAATACTAAATCTCCAATAGCAGGAACAAAAGTAGTTCTTTTATTTTCTCTAAAATAAGAATAGGCAAATTGCACACCAGCAAATCCTTTATTAAATTGAATTTTACCTAAAGGAAAACCTGCTTTTTCATAACACCAAGAAGCAAATACTCCGCACCAAGGAACAAAGTTTAAACCAAAGTCTCTACCATATTTATTTCCATTAGAACCTTTAGGAGATTCTGTGGTACCTACTTCTTTTAAAGCTACCTCAATAACTCTTGATCCTTTTAATTCCATAATTTTTTATACGTTATCTACTAGCAGCTTTAAAATTATTATATTGAATCTCTGGTTCCATATCATCCAAAATATTATCAAAAGGATTTAATTTAGATAAAGGTTGTCTAAACTTATAATCTCCCTCTTCATAATCTTGATAAGCTCTTTCATACTCTTCAAGAGTAAATAGTTTATATAAAAATTTAACAAACTGTTCTAATGTAGAAGCTGCTGCAAATGGTTTATTAACTAATCTTAATTGATCTTCTGTACCAATTAAAGGTAAATAAGCAGCTAAATCTCCTCTAAATCTTCCTAATTGGTAAATTATCTCCCATTCTACTATATTTTTTTCCTCCTCATCATCTGCACCTAATAATTTAAGAGCTATTACTGCAGTAAAGAAAGAAACTAATTCTAAGATAGTTCTTTTAATACCTTCTCTTTCAATATCATTATAATTATTCCAATTTAATAGAGCAGTATTACCATCTTTTAAAGCTTTTAAATTAGTCCATACATAAGTAGCAAAAGATCTATAATAACCACTTTCTAATGTACCAGATTCTACATCTAATCTATATTTAAGAGCTTCATTACCTTCTTTCCAACCTTGAGTCATACCAGAAAATCTAGCTCTATAAGTAGGTATAACATACTTTCTAAATTGTAATAATAATCTAAAATAAGCAGAATCAGAATAATAAACAGGTTCTGCATAAACACCGTGGTTACTTTTATTTAATTCGTGTAAGGTAGGTATAAAGTCTTTAGGTAGACTATCTATATCAAAAATACCATTCTCAGGAATAGTAATTCCCCAAGCATCTAAAAGAGATAAACAAGCTACTCCTTGTATTTCATATTCACCATAAGAATAAAGTGCAAAAGCATCTCCTACTGTTAAATGATTTTTAGAAAATTTCTCTCTAAGATTATTTTTAAAACTACCTTGGATAGCATCTAATGAGTAAAGTATATTATCTAACTTTTGTTTATCATTCTTCATTAAACTAAAGAATTTAGCATAACCTTTACCTAAGTTTGAAGTATTAAAATTTCTACCTCCAAATGCCTCAGTTAAGTTTTGATAATTACCTATAATAGCATTAGCTATAGCTCCTGAGGGTTTTAGGGCCATTTTAGTAAGTGCTGTAAATTTACCTAAAGCATCTATAGTTTTATCTAAAGGAGTATTACTAGCTTTACTCTCACCATAATATACTTGTTTAATAAATTTAGATACTGCATTAAGTCTATTATTATCTACTTTTTTAAAATCTCCTTTCTTCTGAGTTTCATCTTTAGGTTTATTTTCAAGTACTGTTTCTATAGTTTCAATAGCTCCATAAATTTCATTTCTATTTTTAAACTCTTCTACTTCATTCATCCAAACTACTAAAGAACTAATAATATCATCAGAAGCTTCAGATACATCTACACCTCTCATTAACCCAATAGGTATTTCTTTATAAGGACTACCATCTAATTGAGCTGTAGTATATTGAGTAGTATTATCTTTAAAGAAATTAGATATTCTATTTAAGATAGATTGTTTATCCCATCCCTTAGTTAGAGATTCTTCATATTGAGAAGGTAAAATACCATTCTTAAACTTTCTATGAGCAGGTAATTTATTGTTATAATCATTATATAACTTAGTAAAAGTATCATAAAACTCTACTTCAGAAGAAGTTAAGTTCATGTTCTTATATTCATCTGTTATAAAATACTCATGTTCTAATTTAGGCTTAATATAGTTATTATTATAAGAAAAGAAGTGAGTAACTCCTTCTAAATCTGTATATGAATATGTAGCTAATAATTCACTGGAAGGTGTATAATATTTAGACAATGTTTCTTGAAACTCATCAAATTTATGCTTCCTAATATAATCAATTTTAGCATTCATCTTCTCAGAAGTTAATATTTCAGCATACTCTTTTTTATAGTTTTCTAATTGTATTACTAAAGATTTTTTAGTACTTATTAATGATTTTAAAGCATCTTGCTGTTCTTTAGTTCTTTCTTTAAATGGAATAGCCACTAAAGGAGCTATCTGCATATTAATTTCTTTAATACCTTTTAACATACTAAAGAATTCATCATAGAATTTCTTATAGTTATATTTCTCAATAATACCTCTTAATCTTTTAGTTATATTACCATCTTCATCTTTTAATTCTAATATTTTAGTTATTTTAGCAAATAGAGTTTTGTTATTTTTAAACTTAGATAATATTTTCTCTACCTCATTTAAGTCTTTACTTACAGTAAAGTTAGCTTTAATTCTACCATCTTTAACTTTAGATGCTAATAATCCAGCTACTAAATCATTACTATTAGATAGAGGTACTAGGTAAGTATTAAACCAATCTAAATCAGTAGAAGGATTAGAAAGTTCTTGTATTAATTTTTCTTCTGTAAATTCATCAAATCCTAACTTCTTTAATTGTACATTAATAGATTCTTTAAAATTAGAATATAGCCATTTACCTAAAATAGGTGTTACTACCTTATCATACTCAGCTTTGGCTAGTGCTAAAGAATTATTAATAGCATTAGATGCTTGTTTAAGTTCTAATGAAGCAGGTGAATCACTAATAGCTAATGAAAGAGATTTAATTACTTCAAAACTATCTATATATTTCTTAATAAATGATATAGTATATAATCTCTTATTTAATTCATCTTCTGTAGATGTAGGTTCTTTAGATAATTTCAACAACAAAGCTTTAGATAAGTTTATAGATGTTTTAAGACCATTTAAGAATTCTACTAAATCCCCTAACTCTTTATAATTTTCTAATTGTAAAAGAGCTTTTTCAATAGCATTATATCTATTTAATCCTTCTTCTGTTTTAATTCTACTAAATGCTTTCTTTTGAATAAGAAGTACTTCTGCAACAGCGTTAAGTCTATCTTCAATTACTTGTTTATAATCCTCTATATCAATATCTTTATAAACAATTTCCTCATTATCAATTTTAAAACTATTATCTCCAATTTCTGTAATAGCTCCTTCTTTAGGAACATTATTAACTACTACTCTAATAGTTTTACCTATCTCTAATTTACTTTTTAAGTTAGCTTGATCTTCATAAGAATATTTCTTAGGTACTCTATCACTAACTATATTAGATAATTTAAATATTCTACTTTCACCATTTTCATAATTACCACTAAATCTATCATCATCTATAGAAGTTACAATAACATCTTTAGCTTCTACATTTTGAGAAGTAGTCTCACTCCAATATATAAAACTATATTTTTTTCCTACTTCTAATGCTTTCTTAAATTCTATTTGTTGTAAATAAGTTAAAGTGTTTTCTGGTTTAATAGAAAACATTGGAATAGAATTATCTAATATCTTCTGAGAAGTTAAATCTACCTCATTCCAAGTATTACCATACTCATCTGTAATTTGTTTTACATTTTCTTTACCATAAGTTTTATTAAGAATATTAGTTACAGTATTTTCATAGAAATTAATAGTTGATAATGTATCCTTTTGAGCAGATAAAAAATGTTGTTTTTCTTTCTCTAATTCATCTAGTTTAGCTACATCATTACCTATATTTTCTCCCTGCTTATCATTAATTAATTGTTTATGTTTTTCAATAATATTATTAATTCTTTCAAGCTCTTCTGTTATTTTATTAAAACCTTCTATTTTTTCAACAGTTTTACCAGTAGGGAATAATACTTTTTCATAACCTTTTTTAGCAGAATCTTGTATAATAGATTTAACAAAGAATGTAACCCAGTTATTATCTTTGTTTAGAAGTTGTAGGAATTGGTTATCAGAAGATGTAATAGATTCTCTATATTCTTGAGCTTGTGCAGGACCTCCACCATAACCTGTAGTGTCGTCCAAAGATTTAGTAAGAGATTTTTTATCTCTACCTTTCTGAAATAAATCAGATTGTACTTCTAGTATTCTACGAGTTTTAGAGTCTGTTGTATTTTCATTACTATATCCACTTCTAAAATAAGTATTATAAGCATTTATTACCTCAAAAGGTTTTTTAGTATATTTATCTTTATTATTTACAGTAAATATCCAACTATCATTTTCTT
>Ga0075163_10001620_pt1 | contig 30436 bp, 17 predicted proteins | sample JI1023141ADNA_FD_71478 | JGI IMG/M metagenome (GOLD analysis project Ga0075163, IMG submission 71478) | Wastewater effluent complex algal communities from Wisconsin, to seasonally profile nutrient transformation and Carbon sequestration -... | ecosystem: Engineered > WWTP > Effluent > Algae...
TAAGCGGAACCAAGGGTTCGGCGACAACCTTCGTGTCGAATGCGGTGCTTGTGTACGAGCGGCCTCTGGAACGGCATATATCACATGTTCCACAATCCGTCTCCTGTTGCTCATCAAAATACCGGACGAGTTGTTTCGATCGGCATACGGCGACTTGGTCCATGAAATCGATCATGGCTTGCATGCGGAGGGTTGCGCGTTCCTTGCGGAGCGCTAACGCAGCAGGGTCCAATACCATGCGTTGGGCATCCATGCGTGGCAGGAGGAGCGTTGCCGAGGGCGAGTCACTGCGCTGGCGATAGGAGAGGACCTTCTGTTGGTCCAATTCGCGCAGTCGCGTCAAGACCGTTTCCGTCTGCCATTTCAAGGCGCGTGCCATGCGCAGCTCATCAATGATCACGGGCTCCTCATAAAGGCCACCATACATGCGCAACAAGGTCTCGATCAATGGACCATGGCGTGTATCATTCACCCGCATTTGGTAGATCACGCGTTGGTCGGCAATGATGAGCACGCGCGAAGGGCTACGAAGTCCTTCCGAAAGCGCCAGCTTCCCATCCAGTTCCAAGGCCTTCAATGAATGGGTGATGGTAAGCGCAGGCAAAGCGGTGCGCGTGGCCAAAGCACGGGTGTCCACCGGATAGGTTTCGAGAAGCCCGGATCCCAGCGCTATGCCATGCGCGTCCGCAAAGGCTTGGTACACTTTGCGAACGTGATCGATGGAAGGGAAGGAGGAAAGGAGGCGTTCGCGCATCTTCTCCAGATCGCCCGGGCCGGTCAGCAGAAAGGCGTAGGATGTACGGCCATCGCGCCCGGCGCGCCCCGCTTCCTGATAGTAGCTCTCAAGGTCCGCAGGCGGTTCCAAGTGGACAACGGACCGCACATCCGCCTTGTCGATCCCCATGCCGAATGCGTTCGTGGCCACCATGCACCGCAAGCTTCCCTCCGTCCATTCCTGTTGAATGCGATCCCGCTCCTCACTAGGCAATCCTGCATGATATGCGGCTGCGGATACGCCGTGGCGGGTAAGCAGCGTGGCGATCCGCGTCGTGCTTCGTCGTTCGCGCACGTACACGATCGATGTGCCTTGGACGTTCTGCATCACCTTGAGCAACCGGCCTTGTTTGTCCTCGCCTTTACTGACCCACAAGGTGAGCTCCGGCCGACGGAACGATCCACGGACCACGTGGGGTGTCCTGAACGACAATTTCTCCATGATATCCTTGACCACCGTTCCGGTCGCTGAGGCGGTGAGCGCGATAACGGGGACCTCTGGGCGTACCGCACGGACTTCGCCGATCTTGAGGTACGCCGGCCTGAAATCATAACCCCATTGTGAGATGCAGTGTGCTTCGTCCACGGCAATGAGCCCGAGCGGCAATCGTGGTAAACGGGCCAGGAACATGTCCGACGCCAACCGTTCCGGCGATACATAGAGGAAGGCATATTTGCCCAAGGCCGCGCTTTCCAGCGCGTTGTCGATCTCGGCCGCTGACATCGTTGAGACGATCGCACGGGCAGGAACCCCGAGTTTTTTGAGGCGTCCGACCTGGTCCTTCATCAAGGCGATCAAGGGCGAAACCACGAGGCAGAGCTTGCCCATGGCAAGCGCTGGTACTTGGAAACACAGGCTTTTTCCGCCCCCTGTGGGCAACAGGGCCAACGTGTCCTGTCCGGCGAGAACAGCCCGCACGATCTCTTCCTGCTTGGGCCTGAACCGGTCATACCCCCATACCTGTGCCAGTACGGAATGGATATCCCTGTCGGTCGTGCGTTCGTGCAACGGGCTGGACATGTGGTTCTGGACAGTTCGGTGTAGAGACCTTGCCAGTAGATCAAGTGGTTACATTTGTTGCAACCCTTAACAGACGGCTCGATGATCACGACCGGCCAAAAGATAGCGACACAACGGACAGAGCGCTCCCGGCTCCCCGAGACCGATCTGGACAACATCAAATTCGGACGGGTCTTCAGCGACCATATGTTCGTGATGGACTATGCCGATGGTGCATGGAAGGCGCCTACGATCATGCCCTTCGGCGATCTGCGTATGAGCCCGGCAGCACTGGTGTTGCATTATAGCCAGACCATTTTCGAAGGATTGAAGGCCTATCGTTCGGCGGATGGTCAGGTGAACTTGTTCCGGCCGCAAGCGAACATCGCGCGCATGAACCACAGCACTCATCGCATGTGCATGCCTTCCATTCCAGAGGACCTGTTCATGGACGCCTTGTTGGAACTGGTGAAGCTGGACAAGGACTGGATCCCGAAAGGGGAGGAGGCCGCGTTGTACATCCGGCCGTTCATGTTCGCCAGTGATGAGTACATCGGTGTGCGCCCCAGCGATGGTTATCGCTTCATCATCTTCACCTGCCCTGTGCGGGCATACTATTCGGAGCCGGTGCGTGTGCGGATCGAGACGGAGTACAGCCGCGCTTTCCCTGGTGGTACCGGTGAAGCGAAGTGCGGAGGCAATTATGCCGGCGGGCTTTATCCTGCCAAGCTGGGCCAGGACCGTGGCTACCACCAGTTGGTATGGACCGATGGCCTGACCCACAAGTACATCGAGGAAAGCGGGACCATGAACGTCTTCTTCAATGTGGACGGTACATTGATCACTCCTGCGTTGGACGGAACGATCCTGCACGGTGTCACGCGCGACAGCATCATCCGCATTGCGAAGGATGAAGGCATACGCGTGGAAGAGCGGCAGGTAAGTGTGGAAGAGATCCTGGTCGCTGCGCGGAACGGCCGTCTTCGTTCCGCATTCGGAGCTGGGACCGCTGCGACCATTGCCCATATCGCCAGCATCTCTTTTGGCGACGAGGAATTTGAACTACCCGAAGTGGCGCTTCGTCAATTGGCCAACAAGGTGGGTGGTAAACTGGATGATATCCGTCGTGGGAAGATCGCTGACCCTTACGGTTGGCTGGTACCTGTCCTCTAGTACGAACGATCAGCAATGAAGGTCCCGCATGCGGGACCTTCTTCATTTCAGGCGCAGCCCCGCAAGGCTATCCGGTATCACAACAAGGCCCGGCAGGCAGAAGACCAAGGTGAACACCGGCCAGCTGAAGAAGGTGACCCCCACAAGGATGCCGAGGATCATGGTGACACCGAAGCACAAGCCCGTGATATGCAAGCCGACGAAAGCGAACCGGTTCACAGGACGATCCACGGATCCGCGCCGGAACGTACGTTCATGCGCATGGCTGGCGTTGTAAAGGGGACCGCTGTGCGTGTGCCGATAGAACTGCAATCGGTTGTCGTAAGCTTCTCGCCGGACGGGATCGCCAAGTTCCTGATAGGCCTTATGTACCGCGTGGAACAAGGTCGCTGCTTGTGGCGAAGGGTTCCTATCCGGATGGCAACCCTTGACCCGTTCGCGATACGCCTGCTTGATCTCCTTGGTCGATGCGGTCCGCAGCACCCCAAGCACCCGGTAGTGATCAAAGCGAAGGGGCTCGTGCATCAGTCGTCGGATGGATCCTACCGTTCCTTCGAGCGAATGTATGCGATCCCTGTGCGGATCGTATCTTAACTAGCGTAACGCAACATGTGGCGGTTCCGTATCCTTCATAACATCCTGTTCCTCTTCGTGCTTTTCCAAGCGGACGCGCAGGTCCGTAATGAATTACATGGTACTGTGCTGGACGCCGTGAGCGAGGCTCCGTTGGCCGGTGTCCACGTTCACTTGCTGGGAAGCGAAGTAGGAGCCGTCACTGGTGAGAACGGAGATTTCATGCTCACCGTGGATCGAGGGAGCCATATCGACATCGAGTTGACCAGCGTCGGCTTCGCCACCTTGCGTAGATCCTTCACCGCAGAGGAGTTGGCGCATGACCGCCCTATTGTCCTGCATTTGCAGCGGCAGGCCGTGGAATTGCCGGCCGTGACGATCGAACGATCGGCCCCGGAAGTGGTCTACCAGCGCAGCGATCTCCACGTGGGAGACTATTTCACCAACGCCGATGGCCTTTGGGTGTTGACCTATGACAAACCCCAGCTCTGGCATACTGAAGCCGAGGCGGGTCGACAGGTCTATCGTGATGCACGCCTGCACCTGCTCGATACGAACTTCGTGGAATGCTGCTCCGTACGGTTACCAACGGAAGTAGTGAGGCTGCACCATGATCATGCGCAACGCACCATTGTGGAAGGGACGAAGAATGCATGGATCGCTGCGCTGCGGAACGGTGAAGTGGTGCTGCATGAGACCGACCTTACCACATTGGAGAAGAGCATCCTTCCTTGGACGGACAGTATCCAAGGCCAGCTGATCGGCAACAACTTTACGGCGACCTTCCCGGCCTTCGATCATTTCGCTTATGATGTGGAGAGTGAGGAGACCCGCGCGATCTGTGCGGTGCAGGACGCCTTCTTGATGGAACTTTTCCGCAGCCAGTACAAGTACATGAGCGGTCACGACAAAGTGGTGGCGATGGACCTTGCGATCGAGACGGATATCGATGCGGAGATCATTGCCGGTTACATGACGCAGTTCTACAAGGACCAGTATTTCGATCCACCCTATGCTCCGTTGTTCGTGGTGCATGATACGTTGTGTGTCTTCGACCATTACACGGAACGGATCCGCCGCTTTCTTCCCGACCTGAGCCCCGCTGGTGATGTGCCGATCACCCATCAACGCGAGCGCACATGGAAGACCAGGCTGCTGCAGGATGCTGGCGATGGGACCGTGTATGCGCTGTTCGCACGGAACCTTCACACATGGCTACGGACCGTCGACGCTACCACTGGTGCGCTCGGGTCTGTCCGCATGCTGGATCATCCGTTCCCGGAGGATGTGCAGGTGCATGGCGGTAACGCCTATTTTATCTATCGGCCTTACGGCTCTTTGCAACACCGCACGCTCTATCGACAAGCAGTGCGGTAGTGGGGCGATCAGTCCTGTCCAGGATACCGCTTCGGGTAGTCGAACCAGACCAACGTACCGCTGTTCTTCCCGATGTGGGTCCAATTGTCCACCGCGAAGTCGATGCGCACCAACCCACATGTCGGCAGGTTGTCCACGCCTGCATCGCTCAAATAGTCCAACAACGTGGTAAAGCCCGGGTTGTGGCCGAAGAGCATCACACGATCGACGCTCGACGATAGTCTGTTCACGGCCTGTACCAATGTGCTGCGTTCCGCGAGGTAGATCGAACGATCCTGCACGATCTCGTTCTTTGGTTTCGACAGCGCATCTGCGAAGAAGCGCGCGGTGCTCAATGCGCGCTTCGCTGTACTGCTCATAAGTAGGTCCAGTGGTTCACCCCGTTGCTTGAAGACATGCGCCATGTGCGGTGCGTTCCGCATGCCGCGCTCGTTCAACGGCCGTTCATGGTCGTCCATACCTAGATCGGCCCAACTGCTCTTGGCGTGCCGACACAGGTACAAGGTCTTCATGACCGTTCGTTCATCAATGCCCGAAACGCTTTAGCCCGTCAAGGATCCCGAGCAACAAACGGTTCGGGTCCATGATCACTGGCAGCGTGACATGCGCCATGCGCGCATCGCTGAACTGCTCGGTCCGTCTAAAGCCTTTGCTGATCGTGAGGAAGAGCGTCTCCGGATAGGCTCCCGTGAAGTGCAGGTTCAACACCTCTCCACCGGCGATGCGAAGGAGATAGAGCGGGTAATGGTTCTCAACATCCTTCCAGGATGTATCGTGTTCGAGTTTGTGTCCATGGAGGCTGAGGTCCTTGGCGATCTCGTCCATCACGTAGTGGAGCACGTCTTCCACGAAGATCTCCGGGTCCGTGGGTATTTGGTACTGGCGATGGTCCACGGGAGCTAGCAACCGCGAGCGCGTCTGGCGCATCGCGATCTGCAACTGGTCCAACTGGTGTGCGAAATTCATTACGAAGCAGGTGTTCTTACGAACGGAAAACTACTGGAATGGTATGCAGCTCCTCGACCCTTGATGAACGGTTTATGCACGATCGAATGAACGATCCGGATAACACGGAACGAAAAGGACCGACCCATTCCAGGTCGGTCCTTTCGAAAGATCTGGCTTCAGGTCAGTGACCTGTCACCTTGCTCTTGCGGCTCGCGCCGTTAGCGCCATTGCCATTCCGTTCCTTTTCATCGATCGGTTTCCGGAACACGATCTTACCATCGAACGTGTCCATCACCATGGGTACACCGGTCTCGATGGTGCCTGCGATGATCTGACGGCTCAACTCGTTCAGCAGTTCCTTCTGGATCATCCGTTTGATCGGGCGTGCGCCGAATTGCGGATCGAACCCGGTGTTCGCCACATGGTCGATCAGCTCTTCGCTCGGGATCAGGTGGATGTCCTTCTCGGCAAGCTTCTGCATCAACTGGTCCAGCTGCAGTTTCACGATCTGGCGCACATCGTTCTTGCTCAATGGGCGGAACATGATCAGCTCGTCCACGCGGTTCAGGAACTCGGGGCGCACGGTCTTGCGCAACAGGTCCATCACCTCGCGTTGGGTCTTTTCGACAGTGGCTTCCAAGTCCTTCTCATCCAGCTTCTCGAAGTTCTCCTGGATGATGTGCGAGCCGATGTTGCTCGTCATGATGATGATGGTGTTCTTGAAGTTCACCACTCGGCCTTTGTTGTCCGTGAGGCGGCCATCATCGAGCACTTGCAGCAGAATGTTCCATACATCGGGATGCGCTTTCTCTATCTCGTCGAGCAGTACAACGCTGTATGGTTTGCGACGCACGGCTTCGGTCAACTGCCCACCTTCATCGTAGCCGATGTAGCCCGGAGGCGCACCCACCAGTCGTGAAACGCTGTGGCGTTCCTGGTACTCGCTCATGTCGATACGCGTCATGGCATTGTCGTCGTTGAAGAGCACTTCGCTCAGCGCTTTGGCGAGTTCGGTCTTGCCCACGCCCGTTGTTCCAAGGAAGATGAACGAACCGATCGGCCGTTTTTCATCACCCATGCCGGCTCGGTTGCGGCGCACGGCATCGGCAACGGCACGCACAGCAGCATCCTGGCCGATCACGCGGCGGTGCAGTTCATCCTCGAGCTTCAGCAGTTTGGTGCGCTCGGCTTCGAGCATGCGCGTGACGGGCACGCCGGTCCAGCGGCTTACCACTTCGGCGATCTCCTCGACGTCCACTTCCTCCTTGATCATCTTGGAGTTCGCTTGAACATCGGTGAGTTCGGCCTTCGCTTTTGCCAGCGCGTCCTCTGTCTCCTTCATGCGCCCGTAGCGGATCTCGGCCACTTTGCCGAAGTCGCCTTCGCGTTCAGCTTGGGCAGCATCGAACTTCAGTTGCTCGATCTGCTCCTTGGCTTCGTTGATGCGCTCCATCATGCCCCGTTCGTTCTCCCAACGCGCTTTCAAACCATCACGTTTCTCGCCCAGTTCGGCGAGTTGCATGCTGATCTCGGCCAGTTTCGCGGTGTCGTTCTCCCGCTTGATCGCCTCGCGTTCGATCTCCAGTTGCATCACGCGACGATCTATCTCGTCCAGCTCCTCGGGCTTGGAATTGATCTCCATGCGCAACTTGCTGGCGGCCTCGTCGATCAGGTCGATGGCTTTGTCCGGCAGGAAGCGATCGGCGATGTAGCGCGTGCTCAGTTCCACGGCGGCGATGATCGCGCTGTCCTTGATCAGCACCTTGTGGTGGTTCTCGTATTTCTCCTTCAAGCCGCGGAGGATACTGATGGCATCTTCGCGCGAAGGCTCGTCGATCATCACTTTCTGGAACCGACGCTCCAGCGCTTTGTCCTTCTCGAAGTACTTCTGGTATTCGTTCAGCGTGGTGGCACCGATCGCGCGCAATTCGCCACGGGCCAATGCTGGCTTGAGGATGTTTGCCGCATCCATGGCGCCATCACCACCACCAGCGCCAACAAGCGTATGGATCTCATCGATGAAGAGGACGATGTTGCCCTCTGCGCTGATCACCTCCTTCACCACGGCCTTCAACCGCTCCTCGAATTCGCCCTTGTATTTCGCACCGGCGAGCAATGCACCCATGTCCAGGCTGTAGACCTGCTTTTGCGCCAGGTCGTCTGGGATGTCACCAGTCACGATGCGTTGAGCGATGCCTTCCGCGATGGCGGTCTTGCCCACGCCCGGTTCACCGATCAAGATCGGGTTGTTCTTCGTGCGGCGGCTGAGGATCTGTAACACGCGTCGGATCTCTTCATCGCGCCCGATCACGGGATCCAACTTGTTCAGTTTTGCGAGCTGGTTGAGGTTCTTCGCGTACTTGTTCAGCGCGTTGTAGGTCTCTTCCTGGCTCTGACTGGTCACGCGTTGTCCCTTGCGCAATTCCTTGATCGCGGCAACGAGGTCCTTCCGTGTCACGCCATTGTCCTTCAGTAATTGGGAAACAGTGTCCCCACTATCGAGGATGCCGATGAGCAGGTGTTCCACGCTCGCGAACTCGTCCTCGAACTCCTTCAGCGCAGCGAGCGCTTTGTTCATGGTCGTGCTTGCTGTGCGCGATAGAACAAGCTGCGCGCCCGTCACCTTCGGATAGCCTTGCACGATGCGGTCCAACGCCTGTTGCATCGCAGGCATGTTCACGTTCATCTTCTTCAGCAGGAACGGGCTCACATCGGGGTCTACTTCCAAGATGCCCTTCAGTAAATGCCCGTTCTCCAACTGCTGTTGACCTAGTCCCGTGGCGATGGTCTGTGCCTGTTGAATGGCTTGCTGGGAGCGGATGGTGAATTTGTTCAGGTCCATGGTTCTAAGGTTGGCCGTAACTCTTGTCCGGCACTACACTTCCTCAACTACCGGACCGCCTCGAAGTAACGCTCTGTACCTGTTGTTTCGTCAGTAGAGGACAAGTCCAGGACGACGATCCGTCGGGATTTGTGCTCCTGACCGGCCAGATCTTCCGAAACGAGCAACGGCAGGCAGCGAATTGGGGGCTAGGGTTATCTTCATATTACCGCGAACATTTGGATCGGTCGGAGCCATGCTAACAAGAAGACCCTTCTTCCTGATCACTGCGGTGCTCCTCTCTTGCATTTCCTTCGGCCAGGATCATTGGGCGTATCGCGTGGGCGGGTTCAGCAATGACGCCCTTTCGGACCTAGTCCTCGATGGTTCAGGGAACATGTTCGTTACCGGCGAGTTCGGAGGAAATGTGGCCTTGGACGGTGTTGAACTGATCAGCCAGGGAAGTTTGGACATCGTGGTCGCCAAGTTGGAGCCGACAGGCCAGCTGGTATGGACGAAGACCTTCGGAGGCCCCGGACTGGATCGCGGTGTGTCCTTGGCACTAGGTGCAACAGGGGACTTGTTCGTAACGGGCCAGTTCATGGGCACCGTTGCCTTCGACGGCACGGAACTCATTTCCCAAGGAGGAACCCAAGACATGTTCATCGCCCGGCTGAGCGCTTCGGACGGTTCGGTGGTGTGGGCGCACCAAGGTGGTAGTGCGGATGGGGTTGACACTCCGAACGACATTGCAGTCGGTGGCGATCAGATGGTGGTGATCACCGGTGAGTTCAGGGGTACAGGTGTGTTTGATGCAGGAACGATCACGAGCATCACGGATCCGGAAACCATGTCCCCAAGTGTGGACATCTTCGTTGCAGCGTACAACGAGGATGGGGATCCACTATGGTTGAAGCATGGTTCCGCAGAATTCGCTGACCGTGGGCTAACCGTGGTGCTTGATGCGGTGGGAAATTCATACGTATCCGGTCAGTTCAGCGACACGCTCACGTTCGACTTGACCCATAACAACGCGATGTATGCCGCTGTGTTCATCGTGCGCTTCGATCCTCTGGGGAACGAGAGTTGGTTCCGCATTTTCGGCGGTGGCACCTACAACCAGGTAGGACAGATGATCCTGGTAGGGGAGGATCGGTTGCTGCTCACCGGCGATGTGCAAGGCACGGTGATCTATTTGGACGAGGAGCCTGACCTGTTCAGTGCGGTAGCACCGCGCTCATCATTCCTGCTCGAAGTGGATACCGCCGGGACCTTCCTGCGGCAAGTGACATGGGGTAGTGAGAACACCCTGAATACCCGATCACTGTCCGTCCATGATGATGATGTGGTGGTGTATGGCCGCTTCCAGTGCCAGTTCACCGGCTTCAGTACCATCTACGGCGAGGGGACTTGGTTGGCCACCGGGCAGTACGATCTCTACGCCGCTCGGTTCGGCATGGAGAACTTCGAGTACAAAGAGGCGCAGCAATTCGGCGGACAGAAGAACAAGGTGCCGGGGCGGGTGGTACATACGTTGGATGGTGAAGTGGTCTTTTGCGGGGCCTTCGATCGCCTGCTGGTATTCCCGAACGGTGCGGACGAATTCCACACTACGCCGCCTGAACATGGGGTTTCCGTTCCCTCCGTGCCTCCCGGTGTCTGCGATGATCCCAACTACGGTGTCTACGCGGGCCTGCGAGGCTATGCGTTGATGGATGGGTTCCTCGCGCGCGGTTGGGTGGATGGACGCGAACCCTACGACATCTTCGACCGTCCGAACGCGGATTGCGACCGACCCCAACGCGATGCATACATCCGGATGAACGGACAAGGGATCGTTGGTCCTGACTCGGTGCGGGCTTGCGTTGAAGCCTACCTTTTTACATTTACGAACACCGCCTACACGCCGGACACCAGTTGGCGGCATACGGCCCCGGACATGGTCTTTGACTGGAACACCGGTGCGGACTCCGTTCGCATCCGTGTGACCACGAGCGGTTGGTACGTGGTGAACGTGAGTTCTGCTGCAGGTTGTTGGGACCGATACGACTCACTCTATGTGACCATTGATCCGCTACCTCCCTTGCCGTTGGTGAACGATGATGTGGTAGTGAACACGAATGCTGTTCAAGCGAGTACGATCAGCGTGTGCGAGCCACAATTGCCGTGGCTGTGGGCCACCGGGTTGGACCCGGGAAATACGGTGTCATGGAGCGGGCCTCCAGGCAGCGTCGCCAACGATTCCATTCAGGCTACGGTGAGTGGCATTTACACGGTCACGGTCACTACCCCGTTCGGTTGCATTTTGACCAACCGCGTACAAGTGATCATCATTCCCAGCGGTCCTCTTCCGGACCTGGATGCGCTTTATTCGATCTCCTTCCCGCAGGATCCTGGGCAGACGGATACGGTGCGACTGTGCTCGAACGTGGCACTCAATTGGCGAGCGGACGTGGATCTCCAAATGGACGGCGTTTCCGTTGGGCTTCCTTACGGGGTCCGCATGTTGCGGAATTGCAATGGACTCGGCTGGAACCTTGTGCCCAGTGGCGCGCTTGTGGCAAGTTGTTCGACGCTGGGCTATCAAGAAGGATGGTTCCACTCTTCCATCGGGATAATGCTTACCAATGCACCATGTGGTACGGACACGTTGATCTTCTGGGAGAACGATTCCGTATACGTGGTCCCTTATCCGGTCACCTACCCGACCGTGAGCATGACGGCGCCTGCATATCTCTGTCCGGGGGATACGGTGACTTTGGCCATGAACTGTACGAATTGTGAACAGGTGGACTGGAACGGCCCGGGGATCGTGGCGGATCTTGGAGAGAGCATCCGTGTGGTCCTGCCGGGTTCCTTCAACATATTGGTGACCCATCTTGATACCAATGGTTGCGTGACCACGGCCAACACGGCGCGCACGGTCGAATGGAATCCAAGGCCTCTGCTCGGCGTGTTGCCGGAGGATGGCATCATTTGCCCCAACGGGGAGGCGGACATCTTCTCCACATCGCCGGGGCTTTCCTATCAGTGGTACGGTCCGCTCGGCCCACTTGGGGTGAACAACGATACCATTTCCACCAGTCAGCAAGGGGCGTACTATTTGGAGATGATCGATCTGCTTGGGTGCATGGTCACCAGCGACCAAGTCCTTGTCACGGACTATGCAACGCCCTATCTCAATGTGATCCCGGACAATGCCATCTGTGGACCGGACGAGACATCAACACTGCAGGTGGTCACCACAGGGGGGGCTTCTTTGCAGTGGTCTTTGCCGCTCAGCGGCAATGCGCTTCAACAGGTGGTGGACGAACCGGGGATCTACACCTGCTCTGTTAATGCGTGCAACATCACCACGGTGTTGTCCGTGGAGGTCTTTGGGAACAATGCGGTCGCGGAGTTGGAGGATCCAGGTCCCTTCATCCTATGCCCGGATGAAAGTGTGGAGTTGCAAGCCCTACCGGGCATGACACTCTATTACTGGCTGCCCGGTCCTGTTGTTGGCCCCAACTTGCTGGTGGATGAGACCGGGACCTACACGTTGGTCGCCACGGACATCCACGGATGCAAGGCCACTACATCGGCATCCGTGCAGGTCATTCCATGGACGGAAGCGCTTGTGGCGAACGACACGGTCATTTGCGCAGGCACGCCTATAGTGTTCGATGTGCCCGGATCCGGGCTGATCACCTGGTTCGCGGACGCCTCCATGACGGAGATAATCACCACCGGGAACGTACTGGACCTAGGGATACCACAGGAGAGCGTCACCGTGTATGCGCAGCAACAGGAAGGGGAATGTACCTCTGCACTGCGGTCGGTAACAGTGACCGTATGGCCCTACCCACAGGAGCCCATCATTCTGGGGCCTGACACGGCATGCGAAGGTGCCCCCATCGCGTTGTCGGTTACAGCAGCACCCGGTGAGATCTACACGTGGACCACCCCGAACGGCAGCTACACGGGGGCTGTATGGGAATTGGACCCAGCCGTGTTAGATGCTACCGGTACCTATTCGGTAGTTGCCTCGAACCCCGGTTGCACCGTCCCTGGCGCTCTGCGTACGCTCACCGTGGTCGCACGGATCCCCGTGCAGCTTGCGCCGGACACCATGATCTGCCCGGGAGGTGTCGCCACCTACACGATCTCCTCCGATCATACCTCACCGATCTGGAATGATGGGACCGAAGGATACAGCTTCGCTACCGCCGATCCAGGTGTGGTGATCGTCACCGCCATGGACCTGAACGGATGCAGCGTGATCGATTCGGCATGGGTGGATGTGTTCGCTTTTGGGCAACCGCTTTCCGCCCCTGCGGTCACGATCTGCGATGGAGATGATGCTGCGATGGTCGCCTCTGGTTCCGGTGATCTGGTCTGGTTTGCGGACAACGGAATGACGGACGTCGCTTACGTTGGTGCTTCCTGGTCCATTCTGCAACCCACGGACAGCAGCATATACTATGTGGTGCAGACGGAGTGGCTCTGCACAAGTGGGCCTTTCGCTGTGCCGCTGAACGTGGTGCCGCTCCCGAACGATATGCAGATGCTTGCCCCAACGAGTATCTGCGCGGGTGAATCACTTTCCTTGGAGCTTGTCGGTGATGCGTTCGCGCAAGGGGTTTGGACAACTCCCACCGGACCCTACGTTGGCACCAGTGTGACCATCGCCGAATCCACGAGTGCGGACCAAGGGGTCTACACCGTGGTCCCGTTCCTGGGGCCTTGCCCTGGGGATACGCTCACGGCAGTAGTGCGCGTGCTTATACCGATGCCGCCCGATATCGGGCCGGATAGAGTGTTCTGCGATGGTGGAGCTTATGTCCTGTCCTTACCCCCCGGTTATACCAGTGAGTTGTGGAGCACAGGGTCCAACGGCACCCAACTGGTCGTTACCGAACCTGGAACGTATGGGGTCTCCGCGATCGACGCACAAGGATGTGCGGTCCATTCGGAAGTCGTTCTGGATATCATCCATTGTGATCCGTATCTGCCCAACGTGATCACGCCCAACGGCGATGGTGTGAATGACGAATGGGCGCTTCTCGACGGGCCATTCAAAACCGCCGATCTGCAAGTGTTCAATCGGTTCGGAGATCCCGTGTGGGAGGGTGACCCGTCGCGAAAGGCCTTCAACGGGGTCCACTACCTGCGGAATGAGCCGCTTAGCGCAGGCGTTTATTTCTATGTGCTCCGGATGGCCCGCTACGACGACGGTTCCAGGGAAGTGAAGGGCTATCTGCAGATCTTTCGCTGACCACTGATCGTTCGCGAAAGGGATCCTACTTTCGGGCCGCTTTCCCTTCCATGGAATTCGCACCCATCGCCGCCGGTGACCGCCGCGCCTTTGAAGAGGTGTTCCGGTCACACTACCGGCCGCTATGCGCCTTCGCGGTGCAGTATGTGAAGGATGGAGATCGGGCAGAGGACCTTGTTCAGGACCTGTTCTTCAGGCTGTGGCAGGATCGTGAGAAGACCAGCATCACCACCTCGCTGAAGTCGTACTTGTTCACTGCGGTCCGGAACCGGTGCTTGAACGCCACCAAGGTCCAGGGCAGGGTCCGGTCGCTGAACGAGGATGTGGATGATCGCATGGACGATGATGAACGCAGCGAGGACGAACATGCCGAACGGTCGGCACGGGTGAATGCCGCCATCGAGTCGTTGCCGGAGGAGCGCCGAAAGGTCTTCAAGCTGAGCCGTCACGAAGGATTGAAATACCATCAGATCGCGGAACGCTTGGGCATCTCCATCAAGACCGTGGAGAACCAGATGGGAAAAGCGTTGAAGACGTTGCGGGAAGACCTGTCCGATCTGATGCCTACGGCGTTGATCGGCTGGTTGTTGTATTGGCTGAACAGTGGGGGATAGGGGTAAATGAAGTCACGGTTGTCATAGGGTAGAACACGATTGAACGAAGGACCACATACCGATAGCGAACGGCTGGCCCGCTACCTCTCCGGAGAGGCGGATGCTGCCGAACGCTTGGCCGTGGAGCAATGGGCCGCTTCCGATCCCGCGAACGCGCACGAACTCGAGATTATGCGCCAGGTTTGGGTTTCGGCGGAAGGCGTTAGTGCTCCTGAGGTCGATGTGGACGCGGCCTGGAACGAGGTGAGCACGCGCATCGCTGAAGCGGAAGGCCGTGGACGTGTCATCCCCTTGGGTGGCCGCACCATGGCGTTGCGCTGGCTGGCGGCCGCTGCGGTGGTCACGGGACTTTTCGTTGGTGTTCGGTTCCTGTTCAGCAACCAACCCCAAGACCTCATGGCAAGCACTCACCCTCTTCGATCCACCCTGGCCGATAGCAGCGTGGTCACCCTCTCACCCGGCTCTCGGTTGCGTGCGCGCATGTCCGGCGAGCGGCACATCGCCTTGAATGGCGAGGCCTACTTCGATGTGAAACGAGATACCAAGCGACCCTTCGTCGTGGAAACGGATGGAGTTACCGTCACCGTGTTGGGAACCGCGTTCGAGGTCAGCGCCTTCGATACAGCGAGCAGCGTCCTCGTTCGTGTGCGCCATGGCAAAGTGCGGGTACTGGCCGGTGCCGATAGCGTTGTCCTGGTGGCTGGTGGTTACGCCCGCTATAACAAAGCAGCCCACATGCTTGAACGGCTCGCCGCACCGCCAGTGGAGGTTTGGGGCGATCGCATCATCCAATTCCAGGATGCGCCCTTGCCTGAGGTCGTGGAGCAATTGCAACGTTTGTTCTCCGTCAAGGTCCGGTTGGCGAATGAGGGACTTGCGAAGTGCCAGCTCACGGCCACGTTCGAGGATGAACCCATCGACTACATCCTACGCGTGATCGCCGATACGTACACCTTGAAGTTGACGGAGGAAACACCCGGGTCCTATGTCCTCGATGGTGAAGGTTGCTGATCTCAGGACGGTGCTCTTTGCACTGATCTTGCTGCCGGGATCCCTTTTTGGTCAACCGATCCTGAAGCGCACGGTCCATGTGGATGCCACCCGTTTGCGACTTTCAGAGGCGTTGTCCTTGGTTGCGCGTGAAGCGGATTTCAAACTGAGCTACAATGCAGCGGTGGTCAATGGTGACAGTCTTGTCACAGTGGCGGTGGATGGCACTGTGGAACATGCGTTGCGCATATTGGTCGGCCAGCGTTTCGAACTGAAGGAGACCGGCAACCACATCATCCTGCTGGACAAAGGCGGTGCGCGACGGAAGTTCGCGATAACCGGAAGTGTCTTCGATGCGGGATCCGGCGGACCGGTGGCCTATGCATCGGTCCACGAGGTGGATGGTAAGAACGTCACGTCCACGGATGCCCTGGGAACGTTCCGCTTGGAAGCTTCCGGTGAACGCGATCGAACGGCCGTGCTGGTGATGCGCAAAGAATACCATGACACGGTGGTGTATGTGGGACGCGACGGCAGATTCGATCGCCTGGGATTGAAGAAACGGTCGGTCGTGGAACGTGTGGATCCCATCTGCCTGCACGATCGTTGCGGTGTTGAAGACCTTGGTGTTGCCCGATTGTTGGTCTCGAACAAGCAATTGGAAGGCACGGCGAACCTCGACATCGAGGAACGGCGCAAGTGGCAGATCGCGTTGATACCGAACGTGAGCACCAACGGTGATATCGCAGGCGCGGTCGTCAACAACGTTTCGCTGAACGTCCTGGCGGGCTACTCACGCGGGTTGGAAGGATTCGAGGTCGGTGGTGTGGCGAATATCGAAAGCCGTGATGTGAAGGGCATGCAGATCGCTGGCCTTACCAACCTGGTCGGGCGGAATACGAACGGCGTACAGATCGCCGGGGCGGTGAACCATACGATGCGCACATTGGAAGGTGTGCAGATCGCGGGCTTTGGTAACACGGTTTGGGATACGCTTTCCGGCGTGCAGATCGCCGGTGGTGCCAACGTTGTGAAAGGAGGCTTGCGCGGCACCCAGATCGCGGGAGCCTGCAACGTGGCCACACAGAACGTGGACGGCATCCAGATCGCTGGTGGCATCAATGTCACGCCGATGGATGTGCGCAAGACCCAGATCGCCGGGGCGGCGAACTACGCGCGAAATGTGGCCGGTGCGCAGGTCGCCTGTGGAATGAACGTGGCCCGTGATTCCGTGGGTGGTGGTCAGGTCGGTTTTGCTGCGAACTATGCGCGCTATGTGAGCGGTGGTCAGGTGTCTTTCGGAGCGAACATCGTCCCCAATGCGGTCACCGGAGGCCAGGTCGGTTTCGGGTTGAACTATGCAGGTTCGCTGGCTGGCGGCCAATTCACTTTCGGCTTGAACGTGGTGAGCGGCAAAGCAGAAGGTGGTCAAGTAGGGACGGTCAACTTCGCCCGGCTTTGCGAAGGCGGCCAATTCGGCATCCTCAACCTCAGCGATACGATCACCGGAGTGCCCATTGGTTTCCTCAGCATTTCGCTCAAGGGCTATCATCAGTTCGATGTCTCTGCCACGGAGGTCTTGCCGATGACCATCACGATCCGCACCGGTGTGCGCGGCTTCCACAACGTGCTCTTCTGGTCTCCCGGTCTGGGTGCTGATGGCGCTTGGGGATTTGGCTACGGCTTCGGCAGTGCGCCACACTTGAGCAAGCGCAGTTCGTTGGAGATCGAAGTTTCAGGGGAGCAAGTTGTAGAGCAACGTGCTTGGGTGGATGCCGTGAACATCGTTGGTCGCTTCGGCATTCGTTACGCCTACACGTTCGCGGATCGCATCTCTGTCTTCGCCGGACCCAGCTTGAATACGCTGGCCACGGACTGGACCGATAGTGAAGGGAACTTCCTGAGCGCGATCCCACCAGCGAACACCTTTTTCGACCTGGTGCATGGGGAAGTCCGCTTCCAAAGCTGGATCGGCTACCGTGCCGGGGTGGGGGTGCGGTTCTAGTTGCTCCCTCCAGCCAAGAGTGATCGTACACCCATGGACGGGAACGGCTTCCCACGGGCCATAGCGGAGAATGACTGTCCGTCATGTCCATATGCCCAAGGGAATTTATTCGCTTATCGATAGGGGTATTCCAAGGTCCCGTTGTCCTACCCACAACAGACCACCACAACCATGGAATTCCGCCTCTTCCGAACCGCCGCTCTGCTCATCATTCTATCCTTGGCCAAGCCGTTGATGGCCCAAGTACACCACCAAGATCTTCGGGGCACGATCCTCGATGCGGACACACGCCAACCGATGATCGGCGCTACGGTGGTGATCATCGGATCGGACCCCATCCTCGGGTCCACGACCGACTTGGATGGGCGGTTCACGATCGCCAAAGTGCCCACGGGCCGCGTGGATCTTCAGGTCCGCATGCTCGGTTACGAGGAACAGGTGCTCACCAACCTGCTGCTCACCAGCGCCAAGGAACTCGTGTTGGATGTGCGCATGCAGGAGTCCATAGCGCGCTTGAAGGAAGTGGAGATCACCGCTGAGCAGCGGCATGGCGAGGTCCGAAATGATATGGCTTTGCTGAGCGCACGCCGGATCAGCGTTGAGGAGACCTCGCGGATCGCGGGCGGCATCAACGATCCTGCGCGTATGGTGAGCACGTTCCCCGGTGTGGCCGGTGATCCCGGTGGCAACAATACCATCGTAGTGCGCGGTAACTCACCAAAGGGTGTGCAATGGCGACTGGAAGGGATGGAGATACCCAACCCGAACCACTTTTCGGATGACGGTGCCACGGGCGGGCCGATCAACGTGCTCAATAGCGACATGATCGACAACTCCGATTTCTACACCGGAGCTTTCAGCGCCGAGTATGGCAACGTGTACAGTGCCATCTTCGACATGCGCCTGCGGAACGGCAACGATCGCAAACGCGAATACACGCTGAAGGCCGGCATCCTCGGAACGGATCTCACTGCGGAAGGACCGATGCCCGGGATCGAAGGCGGATCCTACCTCGCAAACTTCCGCTACAGCACGTTGGCCCTGCTCGATGGTGCCGGTATCGTCGACTATCAAGGCGTGCCGAAGTACACGGATGGTGCTTTCAAGATCAAGGTCCCCACGCGGGTGGCGGGTACCTTTTCCCTCTTCGGGATCGGTGGGCGCAGCAGCATTCTACAGGAGGACAAGGGTGTGGAGGGCGATACGCTCTTCGCCCGCAGCGACTACAACTCGCGCATGGGTGTGGTGGGCCTCACGCACACCCGCACCTTGGGTGCCAACAACTTCATCTACACCACACTTTCGATCAGTGGCAACGGTAGCGGCAACGTGTATCAGGAGAACCTTGCTCCCGGTGAAATGGATCTTGCCCTGCGCGGCACAGCGGACCTGGCAAAATGGACCCTTCGCGCCACCTCAACCCTCAACACCCGGATCAATGCCAACCACAAACTGCGGACGGGTATCATCCTCACCAACGATCACTACCGTATGTCGAGCGCCTCTTGGAATTACGACCAAGGATACATGGAGACGCACTTGGACCAAGACGGATCGGCGAACACACTGCAAGCGTTCAGTAGCTGGAAATGGCGCTGGAACGACCGTTGGACAATGACCAGCGGCATGCATTTCCTCTATTACCAAGCCAATGCTACGGCCAGTGTGGAACCACGCCTTGCCGTACGCTACCAGATGCGGCCCGACCAGGCTTTCACCTTGGGTGCTGGCCTGCATTCCAAAACGCAGTCGCTCATGACCCTGCATGCCCAGCGCACCGACCCGCTCGGCAATGTCACCAGGCCCAACGGGCAATTGGGACCTACACGTGCTTTACACGCCGTTGCAGGCTATGAACTTATGCTTACCGAAGACATCCAACTCAAGGCTGAGGCCTATTACCAGTACCTCTATCAACTGCCTGTGGAGAACCGCCTCACCAGTTCCTATTGTGATTGCAACACCGTGGAGTGGTTCACCGATCGCCCGCTCGTTAGCAAAGGGACGGGCCACAACGCGGGTATCGAGCTGAGCCTGGAGAAGTTCTTCACCCAAGGCTACCACTTCATGGCCACTGCGTCGATCAGCGATACGAAGTACAAGCCGTTGGATGGGACCACCTACAACGCGCGCTTCAACATGGGCACCGTGGCCAACGTGCTCGCAGGCAAGGAGTGGAAGATCGGTGCAGCGAAGGGGAAGGATCGAACGATCCTCGGCGGTTTCCGCTACTCCGTGCAGGGGGGGCAGTGGCGCACACCGATCGATCGTGATGCCAGCGTAGCAGCTGGGGAGGAGCGCGAAGGTTCACCAGCTTGGAGCATCCAGAACGCGCCGGTACACAAGCTCGATATCGTGGTCAGCTATCGCGTCGGCCGACCCAAGGTCAGCCATGAGTTCAAGGCCGATGTACAGAACGTCCTCAATGCCCAAACACCGGTCGGCTATTTCTTCGAGACACGCACCAACACCATCAAGAGCTGGAACCAGCTGTCCATGCTGCCGATCTTGCAGTACACACTGCGTTTCTGATCGGTCCTTTCCGATTGAAGAAGCGGTATCATGGCGACATGATCCCGCTTCACAATTTACAGAATTGGTTAGAGTACCCTTCGCACCATCCGCAGTTGATGCGAATACTTGCCGTCCTCAGCGTTGTAGATCCCTTGCTGGTCCAGCTTATCGATGCGCACCCGTCCGCTGGCGTGGGCAATGCGAAGATCACCTTCCTCGTTGCGGGTAAGGATCACGCCCACGTGAACAATGTTGCCTTCTTCGTTCTCAAAGAAGGCGAGATCACCGGGTTCGCTCAGGTCCAATAGTTCAACGGGATCGCCTTCTTCGGCTTGTTCGCTGGCATCGCGGGGCAGGTAGATGCCCATCAGGATGAACAGCATCTGCGTAAGGCCGCTGCAATCCACACCGGAAGGGGTGCGGCCACCCCAGAGGTAAGGAGCGCCCAGGAACGGGTGGAGGTAGAACTCCATGAGGTCCGCGCGCTCGAGTTCTGGCCGGTGATTGGTCACGGCCTGCACCGGGATCCGGTGGCCGTCCCACAGGATGGTACCGTCCTCGTAGAAGGGCACAACACTGCCGTAGGGTAGAAGCACTTGGCGCTCGCCCAGGTCCACGATGGAGGTCTGGTCGATCACCCGTAGATCGGGATCGAAATTGGGCGTGGCACAATCCGCGAGCTGCTTGTTGTCTACCCACCCCTCGTAGCCATCATGGTCGAAACGAACGCGCGACCATTTGTCCGTGCGTTCGAGCACTTCGGCCGTCTCCCCGAACAGCCATTGCGTTACCAGTTCGGCACGATCGTTCGGTTCCTTGCGGACCGGCACGATGGATAGGGGACAGATGACCGAAGGCATGGTGTTGGGTGTTGTTGTGTTGCGCGTTGACGTGTGGCCCGAACGCGTAACACGCCAACACGTCACGCACGGAGTTTTGAGCGATGATCAGAGTGCCTCGATCACGATGGCGCTGGCACCACCGCCGCCGTTGCAGATACCGGCCGCTCCATACTTCGCACCGTTCTGCTTCAGCACGTTGATCAAGGTGACGATGATGCGCGCACCGCTGCAACCGAGTGGATGGCCAAGTGCAACTGCGCCGCCATTGACGTTCACCTTGGCGGGATCAAGATCCATCAGCTTCATATTGGCCAGGCCGACAACGGAGAAGGCTTCGTTCAATTCGAAGTACTGTATGTCGCTCATCTTCAAACCGGCCTTGGCAACGGCGCGGGGCACGGCGATCGCAGGTGCGGTGGTGAACCACTCCGGCGCTTGTTCGGCATCAGCGTAACCGATCACTCTGGCGAGAGGCTTCAGGCCGAGTTCCTTCGCTTTGTCGGCGCTCATCAGTACCAATGCTGCAGCACCATCGTTGATCGCACTGGCGTTTGCCGCTGTAACGGTACCGTCCTTCGTGAACACCGGTTTCAGCGTCGGCATCTTCTCGAAGTTGGCGGCCTTGAACTGCTCATCCTCGGCGAAGACCACATCACCTTTGCGGGTCTTCACGGTCACAGGGATCACTTCATCCTTGAACTTCCCTGCTTTCCATGCGTTGGCTGCGCGGGTGTAGCTCTCGATCGCGAAGGCATCCTGCTGCTCGCGTGTGAATCCGTGCTCTTTGGCGGTATTGTCGGCACTAACCCCCATGGCGGTCTGGTGGTACACATCGGTAAGGCCGTCCTTGCCGATGCCATCGATCAGCTGGCTATTGCCGAAGCGGTAGCCGTAGCGGGCCTGCTCCAAGTAGTACGGGGTGCGGCTCATGTTCTCCATACCGCCTGCGACAACGATCTCGCTATCACCAAGAAGGATGCTCTGTGTGGCCATGATCGTGGCCTTCATTCCACTCGCGCACACTTTGTTAACGGTGGTGGCATGCACGCTATCCGGCAAACCGGCGAATTTGGACGCCTGGCGTGCTGGAGCCTGGCCCAGATTGGCTTGGAGCACGCTGCCCATGATCACCTCGGTCACGGCTTTCGGGTCGATACCGGCCTTCTCGATGGCCCCTTTCACAGCGGCTGCGCCCAGTTGTGTAGCGGGGACTTCAGCTAGACTGCCGCCGAAACTTCCGATGGGTGTGCGCACTGCGGAAACGATGACGACTTCGCGGGCCATGAGGTGGTTCGTTTGAGGTTGTTTTGAACGGGCGCAAAGGTAGGAACGATGAATAGAGCGATCGTCTATATTTGCCGCCCCGCCGACCGTGGCGGGACCCAGCTGGAGAGGTGGGTGAGTGGCTTAAACCAGTAGTTTGCTAAACTGCCGTACGGGTTATTCTGTACCGGGGGTTCGAATCCCCCCCTCTCCGCCAGTAACGAAGCCGCCGCAGGGCGGCTTTGTTCATTCAAGAAGGCCCCGCGCTTGCGCGAAGGGTCTGCTTGAATGAACAAAGTGCATGGGCCTAGCCCATGCGGCTTCGCTACTGAAGCCCTCCCTCCGCGGGATAGCGCGTCTCGCGCAATCCCCCCTCTCCGCCAGTATTGAAGCCGCCTTTGGGCGGCTTCTTTCATTCAGGCCGACCCCTTCGCGCGAGCGCGGGTTCGGCCTGAATGAAAGAAGTGCATAGGCGCAGCCCATGTGACTTCGGTCCTGATGCCCCCCCGGGGATAGGGCGCTTCGCGCAACTTCCCCTAGGAAGAGATCGCTAGTGTGTGATGGCTTTGTTCGACCCACCCCAGTAGCTGCCTGCATCGCCTGGAGGATCAGGACGCATGCCGCATTATAGGTCATTGAACAAGAAGAGCCGACCTCTCGGTCGGCTCTTCATTCGTCGGGGCGGCCAGATTCGAACTGACGACCTCCTGCTCCCAAAGCAGGCGCGATACCGGGCTACGCTACGCCCCGAACGGGCGGCAAAGGAAAGGTAAAAGTGGATACCCGCATAGAAGAAATGAAATTCGTCCGGCGAACAGTGTGGAAATCCTTGGCAGTAAAGGGATTTCCGGATCATTAAGATCTGCGCGATACGCAATGGGCGCAGTATTTTCGCGCTCGCAATACGATCCCGTAGCTCAGCTGGATAGAGCATCTACCTTCTAAGTAGACGGTCACAGGTTCGACTCCTGTCGGGATCGCTGGATCAAGCCGGGTAACGCGGTGTGGCTGGTCCAACGGGCAGCAGGCCATACAGGTAGATCGGAACCTGCAGCAAGGGTTTTCAACGATCCAAGGCCGTCCAATTCCTCTTCATTTTCGGTTCCAAAAGCGGATCAAGGAGCCGAACCGTCCCTCCATCGGGCCATCCGGACAACTGGTCGAATTGTTCAATTCATTGGACGCGCAGGATCGTTCAGAACCCTACAGAGACGCGAATTTCGCGCCGCTTGATCCCTGCAAGGACAATGAAGAACCTGATCAGAAACCTATCCCTTGGCCTCGCGTTCGTGGTCACCTCTGCGCATGCCACCGTGTACTATGTTTCCCCGACCGGAAATGACAGTAACAATGGCACCACCCAGACCACACCTTGGAAGACCATCACGCGAGTACAACAAGTGGCTTCGACCGCCCTTGCGGGCGATCAGGTCCTGTTCCAACGCGGTGGGACCTACGTTGGCCAGTTGACCTGGTACAAATCTGGAACAGCTGCCGCCAATATCACGATCGGTGCATATGGCACAGGCGCCCTTCCGGTGATCAGCGGTGCTACCCCGGTCACTGGTTGGACACTGCATTCAGGCAACATCTATAAAGCGACCGTGTCGCAACCTGTGCAGTATGTCTTTGTCAGTGGTGCCTTGCAAACGCTGGCGCGCTACCCGAACACGGGGTGGTCGCGTGTGAACACATCCAACAGTACATCGGTAACCAGCACCGGCATCACCCAGGCCAGCGGCTATTGGAACGGCGCTACCATGGTACTCCGCAGCACCAACTGGTGCTATGAGAACCGTGTTATCAGCACCCACACGGGGACCACCGTCAATTTTCCGGCACTCAACTACACGGCTGGCAATTACAACTGGGGGTTCTTCCTCTGCAACAAGCTGGCGGCACTGGATTCACCTGGAGAGTGGTACCACGATGCCGCAACCGGCGTATTGTATCTCTGGGCACCCACGGGTGTCAACCCCAATACGCTCACGGTGGAGGCATCCATCCACAACTATGGCGTTTTTGTGGAGTGGCAGCGCACCTACGTCAAGATCCAGGATATCAACTTCAAAGGCCAGCGCGCGGCAGGGGTGAAGGTCTCCGGGTCGAACATCACGGTAACGGGTTGCACCTTGGAGAAGATGTACCTGGGTATACAGAGCTACGGGAGCAACAACACTTATTCCAACAACACCATCCGGAACACCTATGGGTCCGGCGTGTCGATCCTGGACAACAATACCACTGTCTCCGGATCAACCTTCACCGACATCGCGCTCATCCCCGGTCTCGGCGAATCCGCGTTCGGATACTTCGGCCTACGGGTTGGCGGGGGAACGAACACGGTGCGCGGCAACAAGGTGACTAATACCGGGAACTCCGGCATCTTCGTGGGTGAGACCGCTCTGGTGGAACGCAACGTGGTTTCCCGTTTCTGTGCTACGGTTAACGATGGCGGTGGGATCTACTGGGACAATGGCAATGGTACCGTGGTGCAGGACAACTTGGTACGCGATGCGATCGGCAATATCGAGAGCGCCGCCACCAACTATGCTACGGTGAACGGGCGCATCTGCGCGGGCATCTACTTTGGGAACGGTGTGATCCAGAATTCGATCGTCCAACGGAACACGGTGAGCAATTGCACCATGGGGATCAACGTGGACCATACCATGGTATCCACCAACCTACAGGTGAAGAACAATATCCTCTTCAACAACAAGACCCAGTTGAACATCGGGGACCGCTCCAACTACAATGGACCAGGAGCCACGTCACCGTTCTATGTAGCGGCGTACAACACGGTCTACTCCGGTAACCAGCTCTATTGCCTGAGCAGTGATCAATTGTGCATGGAGATCTGGAACGTCTATCAGCAAGGGAACGTGGATTTCGGGACGTTCACGAACAACAAGCTCTTCAACCCCTACAATGAATTGAGCATCCGCAACTGGAACCAGGGTGTCGGCCAGGTGAAGAGCTACACGCTGGAACGCTGGAGGGCGGTCCGTAACGATGAGACGGGAAGCACGCGCAGTCCGCTCCGTTCCTCGCTCTATTCCACGGCCAGTGAACTCAGCGCGAACCTGGTCCCGAACGGCACCTTCGCATCAACAGTAAGTGGTTGGGGTGGATGGCCCACTAACGCGCAGGTGACCCGTGAGACCACCTATCTCGATGCAGGAGCTTTAAAGTCGAACCTGCCCAACTCCACGCAGAGTTCAACCTTCAACCTCTGGAACCAGACCCAATTCGCTGTTCAGAGCGGACAATGGTACCGTATGCGCTTCTCCATGCAGTCCAATGCGCATGGTACGATCAAGGCCAAGTTGAAGACGGCGAGCCAGATGGGTGGTGCCAATGCCGTGTTCGAACGCGAGATCCCGTTCGATACCCAACGTCGTGACATGGAGGTGTTCATCCAATGCAACCTGACCGAACAGGCGGTCACCATGTTCACCAGTACGATCGCGGAACCGACCTACTGGTTGGACAATGTGGAATTGAAGCGTGTGACGGTTACCCCACGTGTCCCTTCGGATGAACATAAGCTCCTCGCGAACGAACTGAGCACTTCACAATCCTTCACGCTCCCGGCTGGTTGCTGGGCGGATATCAACGGCACAGTGCTGTCCGGTACACAGACGATCGCCGCCTACTCCTCGAAGATCATCTACAAACTGCCGACCTGCGCCAGTGCCTTGGCGAATACCGCAGGGGCCAGGGTGCTCCTCGGCGGTGCCATGGATTGGACAACGGGCCTCATGCGTGAGGACCTTCGCGTACAGTCCTTGATCCCCACAACGGAACCCTATTCGGCGCTGGGACTTTCCGTGGAGAATACTGGGGCCAGCTTGAGCAGCGACCTGTTGACGACGGCAGGGGCCAATTCCATCGTGGACTGGGTGGTCATCGAACTTCGTAACACTGATGGTACGGTCGCTGAGCGGCGGGCTGCCTTGGTCCGCTCCAATGGCGAAGTGGTTTCCACCGACGGTGATCCGCAGATCGCCTTCACTACGGCTACAGTAGGCAAGAAGATGGTGATCCGGCACCGGAACCACCTTGCTGCAATGGCTACTACCCCGATCGCTACCAATGCGGAGGTGGTGGATATGAGTGCGTCATCAACAACGCTTCAGGGCACTGAACCGTTGATGGTCAGCGGCAACTACCGAGGCCTGTGGCCCGGCGATGTCAACATGGATGGCACGGTCATGTACACGGGTATGGGGAATGATCGCGACGTAGTACTGACGAACATCGGTTCCATGGTCATCACCAATACGGTGAGCGGCTATTCGTCCAGTGATCTGAACATGGACGGTATATCGATGTATACCGGCAGTGCAAATGATCGCGATATCCTGCTGAACGTGATCGGTGGAACGATACCTACCAGGGTCCGACAGGCCCAGATCCCGTAAACGATCAGATACGCTCCAACGTGGCCGGGGCCATCCAGCCCACATTGCCATTGGCGAGCTGTACCTCGTACCAACCGGCTTCTTCCTGCAGCACCGTCACCTTGGTGCCTTTGTGAAGTACGAACAGCACGGTCGTGTTCGCGCGGGGTTCGCTGAGCACGTCCACCTTCGCTGCGGTGATGATCGCGGAACCATCATCCGTTACCTCTCCATGACGGAATGCCGCAAAAGCCACGGAAAGCAAGGTGTTGACGAGCAGCGCTGCGCTTAGCCCGAACAGTAGTCTGCGGACAGCGCGGTTCCGGAGCATCCGGGCTCCAGCCAGTGCACCAAAGAACAGGAGACAAGCCCACAAGGACCTTCGGGCCCATTGGTCCGGATCCTTGCCTCCCCTCAATTTGCCCCACGTTGAGCCCAAGGTGAACGATGGAAGTTCGTTCACGCGGTCCACCACGCTTTGTCTCGCCAGGTCAAGGTTGGCCTGGACATCAACGTCGCCAGGGGAGAGGCGCAAGGCTCGTTCATAAAAGAGGATGGCGTGCGGAATGTCATTCAGCTTGAAATGGCAGTTGCCGATGTTGAACAGCAAGGCGGAAGAAGTGTAAGCGGTGTGCGCCGAGTCGAAGAGCGTGAGCGCGGTCTTGTGGTCACCTGCGGCATACGCCTTGGATCCTTGTGCGACAAGCGTGTCCGCCTCCGGACGGGAAAGGGCGAACGTGGAAGTCATCCACGCAATAGACAGGAAGAGCAGGAGCGATCGGGTCTTCATGCGCGGACGAGTTGTTCGGTACGGCCGATCAAGGAGGCGGCTTCGTCATAGAGCTGCTGCCGTGGCCGATCTTCAACAGGAGCGAAGCGCGCCATGTCACAAGCTTTGATCAGTTCCATGTATTCTGCGGCCAAACCCTCACCACCCGCATACTTCGCAAATCGATCGGTCAAGGTCACGGCGTTGACCTCGGCGGGTCCCAGCGCGAACTTGTCCGCGATGTATCCATTGAGTGCTTTGGCCAGGGCATTGTAGAACGCGTTGCGATCTCTGCCCTTCAGGGCAAGCTCAGCTTCGTTCAGGCGCTTTCGTGCCACACGGTCCGCCTGTTTTCTACGGGAACCAGCGACATCACGTTGATCTGCCTCCCGCTTGTGACGCCATGCCAGGAAAACCATGAACGCCAGCGCAGGTGTGCCCATGCCAGCGAACCAAGCGATGGACCCGAAGAGGTGATGGTCCGTGGGTCGAAGTTCCAGATCACCGGTGCGGATGTAGCGAATGTCCTTGCCCATCTCTTCCACATCGGTCTTGCTCGGTCGTTGGATCGTTGCGCTCGGGCCACCATCGCCCGGGGAAACTTGAATGGTCATGGGTTCGGCTTGCACAGTGCGGAAGGAACCGCTCCGCGTATCGAAATAGCTGAAGCCGATCGGTTCCAACGGGAAATCGCCTTCGTGCCGAGGAATGACCAGGTACTGGAAGGTGCGGGAACCGCTCATGCCGCTCGCGTTCACGCTGATCTTGTCCGTCACTTTTGGGTCGTAGGCTTCGAAATCGTTCGGGAAGGCCAGTTTCGGGGCCTCGATCAGTTTCAGGTTGCCCCGTCCGGAATAGGTGATCGTCATCTCCACGGCCTCGTTCGCTTTCACTGTAGTGCGGTCCAGTTTCACAGCCATGTCGAGCTCGCCTACTGCACCATTGAAATCGGATGGTGCGGTCGTTGGAAGGGCCATCGCGTTCACCTCCACCGCGTTGCTCTTCACGTTCACCATGGAGCCACGGTTGAAGAAGGAGCGGTTCACGACGCACGAAAGTTCCAGTGGTGCGATCCGCAGTTTCCCGCTGCGCTGTGGGAAGAGGACTTGCCGCTTCAGGACGGCAACACGGTACTGCATGCCGTTCACGGTGTGCAGCTGGTCTTCCCAATTCGTGTCCCCCAGATCGATCTCCTCGGCCCAGAAGCCGTCGATTTTGGGCACTTCGTATTTCGACAGCTCGATGTTCGCGTAGCGGGAATACAGCGTGTACGTAGCGATCACCTGTTCGCCGACGTAGGCTTTGTTCTTGCTGAGGGAAATGGTCGCGAAGAGATTGGGGTCCTGCGCCTGCCCTTGTGCAACACCCTGATCGCTCGGCCTTGCACTGCCCTTTGCAACTTCGATAACGATGGGTTCGGTCTGTACGAAACCACCACCCACCTTCACCTTCGCGGCACCGATGGTGTACTTGCCGGGTGCTGTCGCCGTGAGGACATAGGTACGCCCCACGGAACTGCTCATACGGCCGTTCACGTAGTTGAAACTGCTGCTTTCAAAAGGACCTTGTGCTACCACAAGGCCACCGAAGGACGGGGCATCGAAACGTTCCTGGCTGTTGGTGAGTTGGATCGTCAACTTCACGTATTCACCTACCGCGATGGCATTGCGATCCACGCTGGCCGTGAAACCGATCTCCTGGGCGATAGCCCGCACGGGACCGCAAAGCAGCATCAGGAAGATCAGCGAAAGACGTGTCGTGCGCATCATCTCACCAGTCTTTTTCAATGGTACGGCGTGAAGCAGGTCGACGTTTGGCGCGGACCTTTTCCTGTACATCCTTTTCAGAGCGTTCCAAGGCATCCAACATACGCATGGCATCCTGCGGCGCAATGCTGCCGGGTTTGGGCTGGCCTTTTTGGTCCTTGGGATCACCTTGCTGGGCCTGTTCCTGCTTCTCCTGCTCCTTCTTCTGTTGGTCCTTTTCCGCTTGCTGCTGGTCCTTCTTCTCCTGCTCTTTTTGGTCCTGCGACTTTTCCTGGTCCTTCTTCTCTTGATCCTGCTTCTCCTGGTCCTTCTTCTCCTGCTCTTGCTTCTGCTTTTGTTGGTCCTTCTTCTCTTCCTCCTTCACCAGTTCTTCAGCGAGCTTCAGTAGTTTGGGGTCACCAGGGTACTGTTGCAAACCATGGTCAAGCGTGCGCAAGGCCTGCATCTTGTCCTGCTTCACGTACTCCTTCGATGCCTGGTTGAAGTAGGCTTCGGCCGTTGTGGTCTGCGCCCTGACGAGCAAGGCGGCACCAAGGCCGATCATGAGGATCAATGTCCGGTAGGCCATCATTTCGCTTGCGCAGCTTTCGTTACAACGTCGAGCTTGTGCATGTAGTCCTGCCGTTGTTGTAAGGTAGGGTCCGTCTTCAGGCCATCCTGCATCACCTTCAACGCCTCGGTGAACTTATACTGTTCCACCAGTTCATCGGCTTTTGCCATGATGGCCTTTGCCCGTTCGCTCAAACCTTTGTCCTTGTCGTCCTTCTTGTCCTTGGTAGCGCGTTCCGCAGCCTCTTTCAGACGGGCAGCGATCATGCCTTGCGCCAGACCCAAATTGTGGCGCGCATCCTCGTCTTTGGGGGTGCGTCGCAAGCTGTTCTTGTACGCCTCGGAACCTTGTGCTAATGCTGAATCCACAAGATGAGCAAGCGCTACCAGTTCGGTCTGGATCGAATCACGCACAACGAACTGTCGAACTTTCAAGGCGATGTCATCTCCTTCTATGCGGATCTGCGAAAGTTTGTCTGCACCGTTCTTCTCCAAGCTGTCCGCATTGTAAGCAAGTGCCATCCAGCTATTGCCCAAGTTGTACTGGGCGCGTGCTTGCTCCGGACCGGTCGCCGCTCCCTCGATGGATCTGGTGAACGTCTTGATGGCCGTATCCAGTTGTTCCTGCCGGAAGTAGGTGTTGCCCAAGTTGTAGGCGACGCGCGGATCGAACGAGGCTTGGGCATAGACGGAATCGGCTTTCTCGAACTGTCCTGCACGGTAGTGTGATTCACCTTCGCGCAAGGCTTGTTCTGCGGCACGCTCGGCAGGGTTGCCGCAGGCTACCAGCAGGAT
>Ga0075163_10001621_pt1 | contig 30435 bp, 28 predicted proteins | sample JI1023141ADNA_FD_71478 | JGI IMG/M metagenome (GOLD analysis project Ga0075163, IMG submission 71478) | Wastewater effluent complex algal communities from Wisconsin, to seasonally profile nutrient transformation and Carbon sequestration -... | ecosystem: Engineered > WWTP > Effluent > Algae...
GGATGATCCGGAAGCGGGTCGGCATCGTGTAGCACTCGTGCTGCAGGCCCCACTGGACCGAGTCCGCCTCGTTCATCTCGTTGACGCTGAGGACGATCTGCCCGCGGGCGAGGTCCTTGGTCAGGAACGCCAGCTTGTCGCCGGGGTAGACCATGACGTGCTGGATCGCGGGCTTGAGCGTGATCTCCTGGCGGAACGACCCCGTCGCGTCCGACGCGATCACTCGCGCCTTCGACTCCGGGTTCCACGAGGACGACGCGATGCCGATCAGCTTGGCGCTCACCGGCGAGAACAGGCCCCCGAGGTCGGGGGCGATGACCCCGTGGGGGCCCGTGACGTTGAACTTGTAGTACCGCTGGCCGGTGACGACCGCATCGTCACGGTTGAGTGCCGTGAGCGACGCGCCGTCCCAGTCCGTCTCGGTGTTGAGCTCGAGGATGATGGATTCCTTCGACATGGCCTTGGTCCTCCTGGTCGCTCACTGCGGCGGCATCGGCGGCGACGGCAGCGCGCAGCCGCCGCCGCACTTGGCCTTGCACAGCTCGTAGAAGCGGCTGTTGTCGTAGAAGATGTTGACGTGCGCGGAGTCGAGGTTGTTGGCCGCCCCGCTGTTGGTGATCACGACCGACAGCGTCTCGAGGCTGCCGATGTCGATCGGGTGATTGCGGTGCTCGGGGAACGGCACCGCGATCTGCGTGCCGTCCTTGTTCATGAAGATGTTCCCGTCGTACTTGTCGCCGAGCTCGAACCCGAGGACCGAGTTCATGCCGCCGGGGACGAGGTAGAACTCGAACATCAAATCCGAGTAGTTGTTGCCACCGCCGGCGAGGTTGGCGTCGATCCGGATGATGGTCGGCGTGTAGCCGGGCCGCGGCTTGTGGGTCAGCTTGATCTTCTTGCCCGGCGGGACCGGGAACGCGTTGACGAAGTCGCCGCCCAAGCCGGTGACGATCTCCGCGAGCTTGACCTGGCTCTTGCTCGAGTAGTTGTCGAGCGTGACCTGGGAGAAGTTGAGGTGCCCGGGGCACAGGAAGTTCTTGCACAGCATCTCGAGCGCGTCGCAGCGGTTCACGGTCGTGCGGCAGCGGTCCTCGAAGCTGCCGAGATAGCGCTCGATGTCGGGGAGTCGGTCGGCGCAGCGCACCATCCGCTCGAGGATCCCGGGGTTGCACGCCAGCTTGTGCAGCACGTCCATGATCTGCTCCTGCGTGTAGGTGCCCTGCGTGGGCAGTTGCTCGAATTTAACCAGTTTTCCAGACTCCATCGCTTCGTCTCCTTCATTTCGGACAGACAAGGGCTTGACCCCGGCACATCGCGTGCGGGGCTCTCGAATTCGTATTGATGAACAGACGAATGCAGCCTGGCCGCAGGCGCGTCGGTCATCGGTTTACACAAACACGTCCCCTGGCCTCGCATTTTGATGTGCGAGGATTCTCGGGTCGTATGCTCGAATCGATCAGCTCGTGGTGCGGGCCAGGGGGATGCCGAGCCGGCGTGCGAGCTCCTCGGTCGCCGACGACGGCGACCCGGTGATGGGCGTGGGGGGCTGCCCCGCTGATGCGGGCGATGCTCCGCGGCGACGGGCCATGAGGGCCATGAACTCCTCGTCTACCGTGCTCGGCAGTGCGGTCGGCCTCGCTGGCGGCGTGCTCGGCACGGCCGGCTGGAGCGTCCACGTCAGCGTGAGGACCAGCTCCTGCCCGGGCGCCAGGTCGCGGACGGCGTCCGACGGGACCTCGATCTTGTAATCGAGGCCGGCGTCGTCGACCGCGTGGAGGAGCGTCCGGTCGGAGTGACCGTGGAGCACACGGCGGACCCGGGCGACGATGGTGCCGTTCATGGCGCGGCCTCCGCGGGCTGCCGGGTGAGGATGTTGTAGAGGAACGCGCCGGTGATGTACGTGAGGCCGCCCGCCGTCAGCACCGCCCGCCCCGCGAGGCTGAGCGGCGCGACGAGGCCGGCGATCACCGGCACCACGCCGAGGGCCGTCGCGGCCGGCGCTCCGCCCAGCGTGGCGTTGTTCACCGCCTTCTGCGTGAGCGCCCCGCTGATCGCGCCAGACGCCGCGCTCGCCGCGATAAGCAGCACCTCGGTCGCGCGGCCCCGGCGGATCGCCGTCACGATCTCCGCTGCGTCCGTGTCGGAGTTCGCGTGCCGGATCGTCTGGGCCGTGCTGAGGTCGAGGCCCCGGTAGTGATTGTCTACCGCGTGGCGAAGCGACGATCCGATCGACCCCTCCGCCTGCGAGAGCACGGCGCCCCCTGATTTACCTGTACTTCGAGCCATGGTGTCCTTCCTACTGCTCCCCGAGGAACGTGCGCTGGACCCCCACCCACAGGTCGTGGAGCGTGATGCCGCCGCCACGCCGTGAGAGAGGATCGCTGGTCCCCGCGACCGCGAGGACGTTGTTGTTGAACTGGGTCGCCTTGACGCACCGACCGAGGAGGTCGACGTCGTCGAGGCTCTTGCGCGTGATCTCCCGCTGTCGCGCCGCTTCGTCCGCGAACTGCCGCTGCTGCTCGATGAGAACCTGTCCGAAAAGCCTTGTGCAGTCGGCCATGTCCCGCATGGTCTGGACCTGCGCGCGCCGGACGTCGTCGAAAGCTTGCTGCAGCGTCTCGTTGTAGTCCTTCACCTTCTCCGGCGTCGGCGGCGGCACCTCGGTCGCGGCAGCCCTGGCGGCGGCCTTCACCGCCGCGAGGTCGCTGTCCGAGACGAGCTGCCCGTCGATGTAGAAGGAGGCCGTGGGCCACATGCCGAGGTAGCCGAGCACCTGGCCGACGAGCGCGTGCTCCTCGACATCGATCGCCTGGACCATCTCGCCGCTCTCCGTCGTGACAACCAGCCTCCGCATCGACCTCCACCCTCCGTCAACGACATCAGACAACACGACGCCAAAGCGTTGTGCAAGCCCAAATTTTCGGACCCGCGTCGAGCACGACGTCGTCCTGACCGCGTGCTCGCCCTGCTGAATTCAGCACGGCCGTACAGCCGCTGCGCGTCATGCGGACCGTAGTTGGAGGCGATGTGGAACCGACTCGGGCCACAGTCGGAGCACATGGCGGCCCGAGGGTTGGCGGCTCGCGCCACATCATCGCCGGGGGAACAACGTTGCCTGCACCCGAGCATGGCACACGGAGTTGTCGCGACATGTCCAACGAGCCAGATGCATGACGCCGGGCCGGATGTCTGATCGACGTCCGCGACGTCGTCGACGAGGTATTGGCTAGCGACGACGACCTCGCTAACCTCCGGCGCGACGGGCATGGTGGCGGCGGACCCTCGGATGCGTGTGGAGGTCGTGGAGGAGCTCAAGGCGTACGAGCGCGGGCGCCTCGACATGCTCGCCGACTACGGGCCCATGGAGGGCGGAGGGTGGGCGGTCTGCGGCACGAACCAGGACCTGGCCCATTGGACCGTCGCGTACGTGCGGGCCAATCGAGCGGTGCTCCCGCTCGTGGTCGGGGAGCGTGACCGCGTCGTCCAGGAGTTCGCCAGGATCCGGCGCGAGCGCATCCCGGTGTGGGACGCCGCCCAGTGCCCACCGCCGACGGTCCTGGTCGACAAGGTCGCCTACCACTTCACGGCGGCACACGGACGGCGCCTGGTCGGGGTGGTGAGGTGCAAGCGTGGCGCCGTTGTCCTCGCGGCGCTCGGTGACGAGATCGCGGTGATCGAGGTGGTGGGGCAGCGAACCTCCATCCTGCACGTGGGAAAACCGTGCAGCTTTCGCGAGATCGACGTCGACGCGTGGCGGCGGGCCCAGCACTCAGGTGTCCGCGACGCGGAACCCGCCCCGCCTCGTCGGCCACCGCGCGCCATTCGGGCGGAGCACCGCCGTATCGTCCACGGGATCGAAGTGGACGTGGCGGACGGCCCAACTGTCGCCGAGGTCCTCGAGGCGAGCTTTGCCGACCTCGCTGAGCGGGCGCTGGCACTGGCCTCGACGATGGAAAGGGAGTTCAAGGGGCAGACGAAGGTCGCCTACGTGACCGGGTTCCTGTGCAAGATGGCGCTCCTCGGCCTCGGCAACCTCGCCCGCCGCATCAGCGGGCACATCGACCTGATCAAGGAGTACTTCCCCGAGTTCGAGATCACGGCGGCATTGTTCGCGGACGTGCTCACACTTCTCGAGGCAACGGGTACCTGCGTCATCGCGCCGAGGAAGCCGCGCCAGAGGATCCGCCAGCTCAACCTCGAGGGACTCAGTAACCCTCGCTCGCCGGAGCATCGCCGGCTGTGCCGGGAGACCAGGAGCCGACACCCTCGGGGGAGAACGGAGCGCGTCGATGCGGTCATCGGGACGCGAGCACCGCGGGACGTGGCGCGTTCTGCGAAAGACGCGCCCTCGTCGGCGTCGACCCGCGACGACACGCGGAGTCAGAGCCCTGCGCGTCCACCGGCGCCAGTGCAGGACACGACCCCGACCGAGATCACCGCGATCTTCAGGACGGCCGCCGCGACGATGCTCGACGCGGCCGCCGCCGCGAAAATGGTCCCCAGGGCGACCACCGACGCCTTTTTGTCATCTCCGCCGGATCCTTCCACGAATCCTGGAACAGCCGACGCCGCACCCATCGAGGCGACGCCGATCGCGGCGAACAACGTGGCCGACGCCGATGGGGCCCAAGACGGCGCCCACGACACGACCGTGGTGCCATCGGCGCCTGATCTCGTCGCCGAGGCCGCGTCGCAGACATACGGCGTGGACCTGGGTGGACAGGCCGCGCCAGCGTACGAAGAGCAGTTCTTCGACGTGATCAAAAGTGTCGACGCACTCGGTCCGGCTGCAGGTCAGACGCTGCTACTCAGCATCTGTGTCGGCCGGGGCTGGATCGCCAACGTATGCGACCCGCGAAGCGACGAGACCGGCGCTCCACCGGTACAGGTGGACGTCGTCCCGGATGGCGAAGCGAGACCCGCGAGCGAGGTGCCTCGTCTCTCGCCGGGGCGAAGGCGGCGTCGTCTGCACCTCTCGCAGGACCACACCTTCGAGCTGCCCATTGTGGCCAGCATCCTGACGCGAGCCGGGAAACCAGGGCGCCCGCCCGACCAGGCGCAGGGGGAACGAGGCCGGGATCAAGTGCTTGGCCGGTCACGTTCGGTGGGAGGCCTGCCCGGCATTCTGGGAGCCCGTGGCCCGCCAATCCTGGGTGCGACGTAGGCTGCGGGCCGCCGTCGACGAAGCGGCGCGCCTCGTCGTCGCGGTGCCGCCCACCTGGCAGCCCATGCTCGCCGAGTACGGGCTCGCGCGCTCCGGCCTGCCGAACTGAGCGCCGATGTAACATCGGGTCACCCGACCGCCCTGCCTGGGCCTGCCAGCTCGGATGACTCTCGGTGGGATCTCGGGCAACCTCGTTGTCATGGGATTCCTTCGTCATCTTCGTCAGGATCTCCAGCAGTCGCTCGCCGACCAGCAGCGGCTCGCGGTGGTCCAAGTACTCCGCAAGCGCTTCGCCACGCTGACGTTCGACGACATCCGTCATCTCCTCACCAGCCCGCTCGGCAAGGGCCTGGGGCCGATGCTCATCGCCGAGGTTCTCGTGGCTCCTCCGGAGGCCGTGACCCCGACGGCGTCGACCAAGCCGAAGGCCACCGACAAGCCCGCGGCGAAGAAAAAGAAGAAGACGCCGAGAACCAAGGCAAAGGCGAAGAAGCGGTCCAAGCCGGCGCGGCCGCGACGCGCCGCGTCCGCGAAGAACGCCGATCAACCCAAGCAGATCGCCACCGATGCCGGCACAGCCCCACCACCGAGAGAACGCGAGACCCGGCGCACCGCGAAGTCGACCGCACGAGCCCGCTCGACGGCGACGCCGCAGCCCGTTCCCGGCCCGGACTGGCGCCCGCCGGGCATGTCCCCCGAGCAGGCCGCAGAGATGGCCCGCTACGGCGAGGCCGTGCTCGCCACCATTCGCAAGGCCGGCGACTGGGTCGCGGCGAGCGAGATCCGGGAGCAGGTCGGCAAGAGCTCCGAGCAGCTTCGACTCGCGCTCCGAAAACTCGAAACCAGCGGTGACATCGTCCGCACCGGACAACGCGGCCACACCCGCTACAAAGCCGCCGTGACACGCTGAACGAGCATCCGCCGCGCTCCCACTGAGCGTATGCACAGGCTCGATGACCTGGCTGCCACCTGATCTGCCGAAGAACAAGCGGGCGTCTTAGGCGATCCTCGCACCATGGCCCGGCCTCCGCTCAGCCTCGTTCTCGAAGACCTCAACCTCGAAACTGCCGAGCGTCGACTGTGCCTCGCGGCCCTCGAGGCCGCCGGGAACATCGTTGGCGCTGCCAGGTTGCTCGGCCTTACCAGGCACGCGCTCAAGCGCCGGATGATCAAGCTGGGCCTCGACCAGCCGAAGACCGCCGCGGCGCAAACCTCCTGCGAATTGCCTGGACAGGCTCGGTAGGGGGCCGCTGAGGATTGCATCGCGCGCAGCCCGCTGGTATGGGGCGATCGATGGCATGCTCGAACTGCGGCGCCGCTGGACACCGGATCCAGACCTGCCCCACCGTTCGACGGTGCGGGCACTGCCACCGACCGGGCCACGACCGCCGGAACTGCCCACGGTTGACGAGTCCACCAGCGGCCATCGCACCCGTCGAGCACCCTCCACGCGAGCCGCCACAACCTACGACGCTGTCCCCCGATGACCCGCTCTGGCAAACCATCTCCAGACTCGGCGAACTGTGTGCTGAGGGAACAAACGTTCTTGCTCATGTCTATTGGCCACGACGCGAACACTTTTTCGATGAGTCCCGTCGGCGCCACGAACATGGCGGCGCATGGCGTCTCAAGGCCACTCCCGGTCACGGTGTGGAAGCACCGTTTCGGCCCACCCTGAATTTCTTCGTTGTCAACGCTGACTGGTTGAACGCTTACAAACTTGCAGCCGCAAGCCGGGGGCTCCGCCATGGCCTGCTCGTCCACCGTCTCGACATGGAGGCGCTGGGGCGCCGTCCCGGCTGCGAATTCGCTGAAGTACGAGTAGGCCATCCAAGAGGCTTCGGGGTCGGCACCCGCTCCGAGTTCTGGAAGTACGACATTGGCAATCATCGCTACAAGGCGCTCCATGCACTACGATTCTCGACGGTCGTCAGACTCGCCACACCGGAAGGTGACGAGGCACAGATTCTCGACGTACCGCACGACGCGATAATTACGTGGTGGTGATCGTCAATCGAGCACAGCGAACACAGCGGCACACCTGCGAGCCGATCGCCCTCCCACCGAAACCCACCCGACACCGCCGACGCGTAGCTCCAGCTCGGTAATCCGACCGCATCAGCGGTCTGGATGATCTCGGGGTCGCCGATCACCGTGATGGGCGCCCCGCAAGACGAGCATGAGTGCGTGCGCCTGCATGCGTCGAGGCGCTGCTCGTCGCCAACGCCGACCCCAGGCACATCCGGCGCCGCTGCGCGCTGCGGCTGGCGCTCAACCGTTCAAACTGACCGAACAACGCCTGCGGCCCAATGACGACGACGTCCTGTGGATGCCCAGCACGACGCAAGATCGGCATCCTAATTACGACATATAACCGTCATATTACGTTCCGATTTTGAGGATTTTTATCCGGAGATGTACGATGCGCTCGGGCGTTCAGCCCGACGACGCCGATCGGCGTGGTATCCACCACGGAGCTCTGTATGGACCACGAGCAAGAAGTAGACGACGGCAGCGAGGACTTCGAGTCCGGTGTTCCCTTCGGCGATGACAACCCGGAGGCGCTGAACTTGATGCCTGAGCCCGGTTGCCCGCCCTGCGTGCTGCCCGGTGGGATCGAGCTGCGCGAGGTGATCGGCGAGGGGGGCATGGGCAAGGTCTATCAGGGCTTTCACATGGCCCTCGGTCTCGACGTGGCCGTCAAGATCCTCGACCCCGCGCTACGCCTGCGCGCCGACAGCCAGGAGCGGCTCCTCCGCGAGGGTCTCGTCCTCGCCGCCATCCAGCACCCGAACATCGTGCGCGTCCTGCACTGCGACCGGACGGCCCAGGGTGAGTTGTTCATCGTCATGGAACTGCTCCGCGGCGAGACGCTCCGCCAGCTCCGGATGCGCGAGGATCGCCTGGACCCGCTGCGCGTCGTGGACATCGGCCTCGCGGTCTGCAACGCCCTCCGAGCCGCTCACGAGCATGGCGTCGTGCACCGCGACTTCACCCCGTCGAACGTGATGGTCTTGCACGAGCCAGCGGGGCTGGTGAAGGTCATCGACTTCGGCATCTGCCGCGTGCTCGACAGCTTCTTCGCGCGACACTCCCAGCGCTTCTCGGATCCACCGGGTTCACGACTGGCGACCCCCGTCGGCCTTCAATTCGGGAACCCCGAGTACATGGCCCCCGAGCTCCTGATACGTGAGCCATTCGTCACGCCGAACTTCGCCACCGACGTGTTCTCGGTCGGCGTCGTGCTCTTCGAATTACTCACCGACAAGCACCCGTTCACCGTGGGCGACCGCATGCAGGCTCGCCGCGTCCGCGACGTCATCCCGGGCTTCGAGTACGTCGAGCTCGAGCTGGCGCTGGCGAACGCACTTCGCGGTGATCCCGAACGTCGTACCCCGACGATGGCAGCGCTGCGCGAAAACCTCGAGCTCGCCCGCGACTGCATCCTCGCCCAGCGTGACGACGGAGGTGCCGACCTCCCGGTGCCGAAGCGTCCGTCCCCGCGGCTCATCCGGCTCCCCACGGCTGATCCGAACAGCGAAACCAGCGTGGCGGAGAGGCCCCGCGACGAGGCGTCGGGCGCCCGGTTCCTGACCATCGTGCCTTCGTCGGGCTCACCGGTGGACAGCACCGCGGCAGACTCGCTCTCACCGCGGCCATCGGAGCCGACGCCGCACCTGCCGGCGCCGACGATCGACTCGCCCCCCGTCTCGCTAGTGCCGGCCGCGGCTGCCGTTCGTCTCCCGATGCCGGACCTCGCGCTTGGGACCCCACCCAGGGCATCAGGCTGGCTTACGACCCACGCGGGCAGTCTCCTCGTGGGGGCAGGGATCGTCGTCGGCGTCGGTGGCACTCTGGTCACCGAGAAGGTCGGTGACTCCGTGTTCACGACGCCAGCCATGCTCGCGAACGCAGAGGCTGCCGTCGATCGCTGCGAACAGGACCTCGACGAGGTGCGCGCCGCACTCGCACGCGCCGAGAAGGACTTCCTCACGCGCCAGGAGCCGCTCGCCGTCGATCCCCCTGGACCTGCACCTTTGGAAACACCCGCCACCCCGCCAGAACAGGTGAACTCGCCCCCCGTCGAGCTCCCCCGCCCAGTCAGTCCCATAGCACCGCGATCCCGACACCGCGCCGTGCGCCGCACCCTCGACGGGATCCTCGACAACGTGCGCGTCTGCTACGACGAGTTCGGCGGCGGCCGCATCGCCCGCCTCGAGGCCCGGATCAAGATCGAGGCCGACGGTCAAGCATCAGCTGTCGAACTCCCCGGAAAAGGCGGCTCCTCACTCATCGATTGCGTCTCTACGGCGATCCGTACCCGCCGCTACCCGGCCGGCGACGGCGCCGATTGGATCCGCCACACCTTCTTCTTCGAGAAGAACGGAGAGGAACCATGATCCCCCGCCACCATGTCCTCCTGCCTCTGGTCCTCACCCTCGCGTCCCCGATGCCTGCCACGGCCTCACCGCCGACCTCGCTCCCATCGACCGACGTCTCCAACGTCAAGCTGGCCCCCGAGGCGGCCCAGCACAACGACCTCGGCATGCAGGCGTACCGCAGCGGCAACTACGAGGCCGCCTATCGCGAGTTCGCCCTGGCATACGCCAGCATGGATCCCCGCGCCGATCTCGACGGCCGCGACATGGTCCTCGCCTCGCTGCGCAGTGCGCTCGTCAAGCAGTACGAGAAGACCGGCGAGCTGAAGCACCTCTGCATCGCGCGCACGGAGCTTGTACGGCACCTGGAGTCCCTGCTCGTCACCTTCGGCGAGGACAGCGATCTCGAGGACATCCCCGGCATCAAGTGGCGCCTGCGCCAACTCGCGGACAAGATCGGCCGCCACATGCCCCGCCTGGGCGAGCCCACCTGCGACCGCCCGCATCCACAGAACGACCGCCCCATCCCACAGCGGCGTCCACCGCTTCCGTCAACACCGCTGCCCGCCCCCCGCGAGCGCGTCCAGCGGGCGACGATCGTCGGCGCCAGCGCGCTGAGCGTGGGCGGCCTGCTGCTCGGTGCGATGACCTACGCCTTGCTCATGCGTCGCGCCAGCAACGACGGCCTCCTCGCCCTCGACGCGGCGGCGGCGATGCAACCCGAGGGTCTCCTCACCCGCGAGCAACGCGCCCTCGCCGATAGCCTGGTTCACACGGGCACCTACCACCGCACGGCCGCGATCGTCACCGGCGTCTCGGGCGGCGTGCTCGCCGTCACCGGCATCACCGCCCTGATCGTCGGCCGCGTCCTCCGCATGAAACACCGCAGGGTCGCCCTCCTCCCCATCCCGCAACGAACGGGCGGCGCGCTCCTCCTCACCACCCACTTCTGATCACCCTCACGGAGTCACCATGCGCCCGATCTCCCCACGCATCATGCATCTGGCCCTCCCAGTCCTGACCGCTTGCCCCGTCGAGCAGACATACGCCGACCTGATCGAGGAACACGGCGGCACTTACGCGAGCCAGAGCGCGAGTCACAGCGGGTCGATCACGGGCGACGACAACGAGGACACGAGCACGCCCACGTCGACATCGCCAACGACCGGCAGCGCCTCGACGAACACCTCGTCGGGCGACGTCCCCACCACGACCAGCGGCGAGTCCACCTCGACCGCGTCGAACACCAGCATCGGCGAGATCCCCGTCGACGCGCCCCCGCAGCTCGACGACCTCTCGGTCACGCCCAACCCCGTCCTCGCCGCCGGTTTCATCGAGTTGACCGCCGACTGTACCGACGACGTGGGTGTTCACGAGGTCCGCTTCCTCGTCGACGGCCAGCCCCTCGCCAGCGCGTCCGAGTCTCCCTTCACCGCGAAATGGCTGGTGAAATCTCAGGACCAGGCCGGCGACCACACACTCACCGCCGAGTGCGAGGACACCGCGGGCCAGATCGTCTTCATCGAGAAACCAGCCTCGGTCACCCTGCCGGCCACCGGCTCGATCGCCTGGACGAAGGTGCACCCGTCGCTCAAGAACAACGCCGAGGCCCGAGACGTCGCCCCCGCCCCGGACGGCTCGTGGTGGGTCTGCGGCTACGCCGACAATCCGGTCGGCGGCACCTCGGCCTGGGTCGCGCACTACAGCCCGGGTGGCGAGCCCCTGTTCGACGACGTGATCTTCCACGGCAAGGATCAGACCGGCGTCTGCGACGGTATCGCCGTCGCCTCGGAGGACGGCCACCGCGCTGTGCTCACCGGCGGCTACGGCCCCACCGGCCTCATGCCGAGCATGTGGACCGCCCTGGTCGACGAGACCGAGCAGAACCCCCTCCTCGCCGAGTCCGACGAGGCACTCACCGGTCACTGGGGGAATGATATCCTGGTCAACCAGTACGGCCAGTTCGAGATCGCAGGTGCTCGCTACGTCGGCGGAGACGACTGGGACATGGTCCACCAGGTCTACGGGTATGTGCCCGACGATGATGAACTCGTCTCCTACGTGGGCCTCACATACGGTGACCCTGACAAGTTCGACATGGCCTCGGCCATCGTCGAGAACCCCGACGGTACCGTGACGCTCATCGGCACGTGCACGCAAAACTCGTCAAAGCTTGCGGCGGTCAAGCTCGACGACCAGCATGCGATTGACAATTCAGAGGGATGGCCTTTCTACTCAGCCACGATTTTTCCCGAAGGCGCAGGGGCGCTCGACGGCGTGCTCGACGCCAACGGTAACCTTCAGCTCACAGGATGGTATCGGTCCTCGGCCAATGCGCCGAGCCAGGTCATCGTGGTGGAGCTCGACCCGGAAGGAAACCAGATCGGAGACACCATCGTCGAGACTCAACCGCAGGATGGCGACAACATCGCCCATGCGGTGACTCATCTTGATGACGGAACGGTCGTGGTCGCCGGCTCGATCACCACAAACGTGCCCACCAATCACGACATCTGGGTCCGCCGGTACGACAACACCAACTCAATGGCTGTATTCCAGGGGGTGTACGGGCTCCTCGACGAGCCGCGCGCCGCCCGCACGAACAGCCTCAATCAGGTGCTGATCGCCGGATTCGAGACCGTCTTTGTCCTTCAGGACGGCAACCTCGTGGCCACACGCCGCGCATGGCTGCGCGCGTACTATTGATCGTCACCCCGGAGGAACAAATTCCGCGCAGGCGGCCTCGATCACGCCGATCGCCTCCGACAGGTAGACCCCCTGGTCCGGGGCGCAGTATGACCCCAGCACATGGTTCGGGAAGCTCTCGACCATCTGGAGCGTCTCGTCGTCCGGAATATCCACGCAGTGGAGTTCACTGGGATAGTCGACGGCTCCGAGGATACCTACCATGACGACACCCTCGGTGTCCCCGCCCTTGGCCGCGACCAAGCTCGCCGCCCATCCTTCGGGCGTGCCGGGTGAATTATCATAAATAGTCTGAACCAGCATGACGACCACGAGCATCGCATCCGGTCGGATGAAGCCGGCGTTGCACTCCCCCTCCCCCGTCAGACTCGGCCCCACGGCCTGCACCATCGCAGAATTATACTTCTGGGCCGTCCCTGTGCGCCCCACATTGAGGACGCAATCGAAAGCTACGCCGAAGTCCTCCTGCGCCTCCGTGATGTACCGATGCCCACCGGCCAACTCGCAATCCCGGTTGCTCGCCATGAAACCGACTGGAAAGCGCACACCGGCACCGAGCACGGAATCGCAGGCGTTCACCTGATCCGGCTTGGGTTGACACGGGTAGCTGCCGAGCTCGTCGCAGATCATATTGCCATCGCAACAGATCTCGTGCCCCAGAGATCCCTCCCAGTGTCTGTCCCCTTTCACGACCATGACCTGGAGGTCGTAGTCCGCCGCCTGCGCCTGCATTGCGCCGATGAACGTGTTGGTGCTGTCGCGCACGTGCACCGTGTACGCCTTGGTCTCTTCCATGAGACCCTCGTTCCCGAAGTATCCGGCGTCGTCGATCACGAACAGGATGTCGAGCTTGCTGCAGCCCTTCATCGGACCGAGCGTGTCGAACTCCGGCAGGTCCGGTGAGGATCCCTCCCCGGAAGAAGTACCCGTCGAACTGCCCGTCGAGCTCTCCCCTCCGCTGCCCATGCTCGATGAGTCCGTCGAGCCAGACGAGCTGGCATCGGCCGGAGCCGTCGTGATCCCCGTTGTCGTCTGGCTGCCACTCGTCGGGCCTCCGCACGCCACCGAGAGCAGTCCCCACAGGAGCATCGACGGCACACGCAGGCCTTGCCCGAAGGTCAGGCCGGTCGCGTCTGCGTCCAACGTTCGCCGCACAGGGTAGACCATGTCGCAGACCTGCCATGCCGTCAACACAGCCAGGCAGCCCTCGCCGTCGAGGCGATTCTCGATAGCCGCGGAGTCGTTCACGGCGACACTCGAGCCGCGGGTGACGTGAATGACTCGAGCTCCGCGCACACACCCACCGGCCCGGGGCGAGCCGCGAGATCGTCAGCGACGCTGGCGAGCGCCCGCAGCCGCGGATCCGGGCTCGCGCCCACGCCCACGGCGTCGGACGGCAGCGCCTCGATCGCGTGGAGCATGGCGCGCTGTCCGGGCGCCGCGAGCAGGTACACCGCCCGTGTGGCGGTCACGTAGTAGACCCGCGTGCGCGTCTCGTAGTACCCCGGTAGTGTCGTGACTTCATCACTCTCGGTGACGATGAGCTCGAATTCCTCATGTAGGGCCCCATTCATGGCGTCCTCCTCATAATAATAGGAACCAAATACGACCTATTTTTACACCAGTCAAGGGCTAACCTTGACCAGTAAGACCCTCGACATGCAGACTCACTCCCGCCATGTTCGAGAAGACCTGGGCCCCGAAGCCAATCCCCGAGACGTACGCGCTGACCGAGGCCGTCTCGGAGGTGACCGGCGTCGACAAGAAGGCGCTGCTCGAGTGGGTCGCCCACGGCCTGCTCCCGGCTCCCCTCAGCACCCGGGGTCGGGGGATCGTCAGCAAGTGGCCAATAATCACCCTCGAACTCGGGAAATTCGTGCGCGAGTACCGCGACAAAGGCTTCGGCCTCAAGGAGATCCGGCCCTTCATCGTCAAGGCGTTCGGCCCTCGGATCCTCAAAGTCCTCCCGGAACCTCGTCCCTACCGCAGTCGGGACAAGGTTGTGAAGTCCACGTCGACGCCGACGATCACCACGCGGCCCAACAAGGAGCACACCGCGTCGAAACGTCGACCTTCGACGAAGAAGCAGCCACGCCGAACCGGCTGATCGACCCAAGCTGTTAGCTTGCAGACGGTAATCAGCGTTCCGCCCAGGACACGCACCAAACCATCGACCTGGAGGCCGGGTGCCGCCACCTCCCCCTTCCCCCTTGTAGGCATCCTCCCCGATCGGCTTCTCGCGGGGCTGCAATTACGGCTTAATGTGCGACTTTTGCCACGTTGACGGGGCCTTGACCCGCCGGACTCCGTGGGCGAAGCTGCGGGCGGGATGAAGCCCATCCGCCTACTCACGTCGGCTTAAGAACTTTTGCCGACATGGTGTACGTTAACCGAACTCGCCTCCACAGACTGTGGTTGATTGTACCCTGGATCGGCGACGAGAACGCCAGCGGCCGCATCGATGATCCGTGCCATCGAAGATGTTGCCCTGGACATCGCGCGGCCCCAGACCGGATCGCCCTCACCGAGTACGACGACGCGACGGGGGACTTCAAGGGCCTCACCCTCCCGATCCAGGACCGCAGCCGTCCCCCGGCGATGATTCCGTCTTTGAGCGCGCTCGATACGAAGGCCGCTACGATGCGACGGCTCAGGATGCGATCGCAGACAAGCTGCGCGAGGTCATCGAGGGAAGTTGTTCGACACATCGTTTCGGCGCCAGACGAGGAGAACATCTCCATCGTGCTCGAAGTCAGCGCGGAGAACAGCGACCGATTCTCCGAGAACGTCGCGCGAACCATCCATGAGAACAGCAGAGTGCTCGGCTTATACAATAGCGACTTCGAGGACGTCAAATGGTGACCGCGACTAACGACGTCGTTGAGCGAATCAAGCTGGCTCCCGACGCTGGACTCGTCAAGAGTCTGGGCGCGAACCACACCCTGGAGTCCGCGATCGCCGACCTCGTCGACAATAGCATCGATGCGGGCGCCTCGCGGGTGTCCATCCGACTCCTGACCCGCAACGATAGCCTGACCCAAGTCGAAGTTCTCGACAACGGCAAGGGCATGGATGCTGTTGCAGCCAACGCGGCTATGACGATCGGACACCAACGCGACTACGGCTGTGGGGACCTCGGCCACTTCGGGATGGGACTAAAGGCGGCGTCGTTCGGCCACAGTGATGTACTGACCGTCTGGTCCACGAGCTATGGCGCAACCCCGGTAGGGCGTCGCATTCGTCGCGCAGACTTCTCCAAGGACTTCACGTGCGAGGTGTTGTCGCCCGATGTCGCGGCTGAACGCGCCGCCGAGCGTCAGTTTGTCCTCGGCTCACAGGAGGGCACGTCGATCGTCTGGACCGAGGTTCGCAACGCATACCGCGGGCGCAACCAGGAAGAGGCATGCAGCTGGCTCTCGACGCGAACCGAGGCGCTCAGATCGCACCTCGGTGTGACGTTCCACCGGCTGCTCGCGGCGAAGCGGCTTCAGATCGACGTACTGATAGATGAGCTCGGAGAGGCCCTTGCCGGACCTGGTGTTCCGATCTTGCCGATCGATCCGTTCGGCTACGCCACGTCGGGACATCCCGAATACCCCAAAGATCTGCTTATAGCGAAAGCCAGCGCGTCCCGGGTGAAGCTGACGTGTCACATCTGGCCCGCCAAGTCCGACGTGACGGGATTCCGGATCGGCACCAAGAGCGGTGAGCAGTTCCAAGGTTTCTACATCTACCGAAACGATCGTCTGCTCCAGATCGGCGGATGGTCGGACACCGCGACGCCGACACCTGCGCGCCAGCTCGCGCGGGTGGTCTTAGAAGATACCGGGGCCATAGGCCCGTTCGTGACCATGAACCCCGAGAAGAGTGGTCTGAAGTTCGAGCCTATCTTCCATGACGCGCTCAACAAGGCCGAAGCTTCGGACAGCACGACGTTCCTGACCTTCCTTCAGGACGCCGAGTCGATCTACACCGATGCGAACAAGCGGAAGCGTCAACGCAAACCGGTCATCAGGCCTGACAAAGGCATCGCGCCAGAGGTTCGAAAGCGGATTGGAAGCGAGTTGTCTTTCATCGACGGAGAAGCCGTCAACGTGAAATGGAAGCGCATGCCTGCGGGTGAGTTCCTCGACGTCGAGCACACGACTAAGACCCTATGGCTCAACAGTCGCTACCGCGGGCTGTTCGCCCCCGACGGCGGCAGCTTGAACGACGCCCCCGTTCTCAAGGCGCTGCTCTATCTGCTGACCCACCATGTCTTCGAGGGGCAACTCCTCGGCTGGCGAGACAAGGACGAGATCGCGCTGTGGAAGAGCGTCCTCGGTGCGGCTGTGGCCACCGAGGAGCACATGCGAGTGAGAGAACGAACAGCGGCTGTGGCCACCGAGCACATGCGAGTGAGCGAAAGAACCGCGGCTGTAGTCACCGAAGAGCACATGCGAGTGAGCGAACGAACCGATGACGATTTCACCTGACGATGCTCGGCATCTGACCTTCACCACTCTCGACGTGCTGTGGAACACCGGCGCCCCCATGGTTTTGCCCATCAAGGGCGAGCCGACCTGCCGACTTCAACTCGATCCCAAGAGCGGCCTCATCGCCTTGGTGACGCGGTATGAGACCCCCGAGCCCGACGTCGCCAAGCTCAAGAATGTCGGCTTCACTGTCGTCTCCGCTGGCGACGACGAGTTCGCCGAACTCACCGTCCGGGTCGAGGGCAGCGTTCACGGGGCATACGGGCTCCTGGCAACCATCGCCGACGAACTTCAGATCAAGAAGATGCCCCTCGCCGCAGCGGTTGCGGCAGGCGTGGCCCGCCACCGGAACGTGTTTGCGAGCCGCGTAGCGATGACCACCGAGAAAGAGGTGGGGCTGCTTGGCGAACTGCTGTTCCTGGAGTTCCTCATACACCAGATCGGTGCAGGCCCTGCGACAGCCGCATGGCAGGGACCGCTGTCGGGGGAACACGACTTCACGTTCGTGTGGGCGCACATCGAGGTGAAGACCACGAGTAGCGAGCGCCGCCGTCATGTCATCCACGGGCTCGACCAGCTGGTGCCACTGCGGGGTGTCCCACTCAGCCTGCTGTCGATCCAGCTCACCAGAACTGCCCCGGATGGAGGACGGACCCTTCCGCAGGTTGTCGCCCATGTCAGGAAGATCGCTGGCGGCCACCGGGTAGCCGTCGACGCGAAGCTCGCTAGCTTCGGATGGCAGGACGACGACGCCGATTTGTACCCGACCTTCTGGGCATTGCGTTCCCAGCCACGGGCCTACGACGTCATCGGCGACTTTCCCGCAATGACCCCGGAACTGGTCGGTCCTGTCGTACCCAACTTCGCGCTTCTAACAGAGGTCTCGTACAAAGTGGACCTGACAGACCTGCACCATGACGCACTTCCCGACCCCGTCGGTGGATTCGTGGAGACGAGGGAGAGATGACGAACGTGACCGATCAACGCCCGGCATGGGCCGACGCCCTGACTAACGCCTTCCTCGCTCTGAAGCACCAACAACCTACGCCGCCCCTTGGTCCACTGTTGACCGCCTTGGCGGGAACGGCTGTCGGCGATGCAGAGCTCGTCGCGTTCATCCAGCAGGCAAATGAGAACGAGCCAGCCCTGACCCAGGCCCGTATCGCGCTGGCGAAGTGGGACAGTCTGGACGAATATCTCGGCCAGGGCGGCGCGATGACACCATCACATACTCAAGAACGTCGTGCCGCGATCTATGCCAGGCTCGGGCTGTCGATTGAGGTTGCGAAGGCTTTCACGGAGCGGATCGAGGTCTTCGAGAAGCCGTCGACAACCATCTCGAAAATCTTCGAGCCTTGGTACGCGATTGAGCGAAAGCTGCGCACCAGCGTCTACTGGGACGACTACGAGACGTACCTCCGCGACGTCAAGAAGTGGCCGGCCTCGTCGATCTCATCTCTAGATGAAACCACGACCGAGGTCATCGAACGACTCAGCCGCCCCACGCGATCCGAGGCCAAGCAGACCAAAGGACTGGTCGTCGGCTACGTCCAGAGCGGGAAGACCGCAAATTTCACCGGCGTAGTCGCCAAGGCAGTCGACGCTGGCTACCGATTGATTATTGTCCTTACCGGAACGATCGAGATCCTTCGCGCTCAGACCCAGCGCCGCATGGATATGGAGCTCATGGGTGTCGAGAACATCCTAGCCGGCCAGGACCCGACCGACCCTGCCGTGGCCAAGGAACTCGACTACCAGCAGGACGAGGAGTGGAAGGCCGAGCGCTTCGTCAAGCACGGTGAAGCGCTCAACCTGCCGGGTGTCGTCGAGATCGCTCGCGTGACGAGTCACCGCAGCGATTACAAGCGTCTGCCGCAGGCCATGACCAAGCTGAAGTTCGCGCGCAAGAACAAGCAAAAGCCGCTAAACGATCACGAGAACCTCTTCCACTCGGGCGCCTACGTTGCGATCATCAAGAAGAACCCCGCACCGCTGAAGAAGCTGATCCAGGACCTCAAGCCGCTCAAGAACGATCTCGCTGAGTTACCGGTCCTCGTCATCGACGACGAGTCCGACCAAGCTTCGGTGGACACCACCAATCCGACGAAGTGGAAGAAGGGCTCCGCCGAGAACCGCAAGCGGACGACAATCAACCGACTCATCACAGAGATCCTCAAGATCTGCCCACGAGCCCAGTACGTCGGATACACGGCAACTCCGTTCGCCAATGTCTTCGTGGACCCCGACGACGAACGTGACCTCTTCCCGGCCGACTTCGTCCTCTCCCTCCACCGTCCGCCCGGTTACATGGGCGTCCAGGAGTTCCACGATGTTGGCAAGCGCTGGGACGACGAGGAGAAGACATTCGCCAACTCCAACGAACGGGCCCACATCCGACCGCTCGTCGGCGATTTAGAAACCAACCCCGATGGTCGGATCAAAGAGCTGCAAGAGGCGCTCGACGCATGGGTTCTCTCAGGTGCGATCAAGAAGTTCCGCGAGGCTAACTCCGACCTCAGCTATCGGCACCACACCATGCTCGTGCACGAGTCGGTCAAGACCGACGACCACGCCGGCACGGCCGCGGACGTCCGCGCACTTTGGAGCACGGCGAAGTTCAACTCCTCGGAGGGGTTCGCCCGGCTGAAAAAACTCTACGACCACGACTTCATGCCTGTGATGGAGGCTCGCGCGGCCGGTGCCCCGATCCCGACCTCATTCGAGGAATTGAAGCCCTACATTGGAAAGGCCCTTGCCGCGATAACCATCGACGGTGATCCCGTGCTCATCGTCAACTCCGACAAGGAGATTCAGACACACCAGAAGAAGCTCGACTTCGAAGCTGATAAGGTCTGGCGCATTCTCGTCGGAGGCACACAGCTCAGCCGAGGGTTCACCGTCGAGGGTCTCACCATCTCCTATTTCCGCAGGAAGGCCGGCCAGGCCGACACACTTATGCAAGCTGGCCGCTGGTTCGGCTTTAGGCCCAACTATCAGGATCTCGTCCGCCTCTACATCCGCCGTGAGTCGAAAGTCGACCTTTACGAGGCCTTCGAGGCGCTGCTCATGGACGAGGAGGCGTTCCGGGCCGAACTCAGCCAGTACGCCGGCTTTGACGAGCACGGCATGCCCATACTGGAGCCGCGACAGATCCCACCGCTTGTGAGCCAGCACCTTCCCTGGCTGAAGCCGACTGCGCGCAACAAGATGTGGAACGCTGTCATCGCCAACAAGGCTCCGACCGACATCCAAGACCTCTACGGCCTTCCGAAGCGCGGGAGCGAAGAGAACCGTAAGAACTTCGACAATGTCGTCGTGCCACTCCTCACGCACGCAACGACCGAGGTCATGCTCCCGTACGAGCTTGATGGCAAATCGGGTTTCCAGCAGCGTGCTCGCGTGGGGCTTGTCGACGCGGCGGAGTTCAACCAGTTGTTCAATCAACTGACCTGGCATCCGGAGTACGAGGCCAACATCAAGGCGTTCCGCTTCTTCATCAAGAAGGCGACGGGCGACAAAAAGATCACCGAATGGGCGGTGGTGTGGACATGGCCGAACACCGACGGGCGGTCGTTCGGTATCCCAGAGCTCGGCGGAGACATCTCGATCGTGAAGCGCAAGCGTCGTGAAGGACGTATCGACTTCGTCGGATCGGACCGAAAGCACCGTGCCGCCGCCCGGCCCATCGCGTTGGGCAAGCCGGTGGCACCCCTCGGTGAGTCGGCCACACGTGGCGTCATTCTCGTCTCCATCGTCCCCGACCGAGATCTGGACGACGCGACGAAGCCCGTAGGCCGCAACGAGCTGGTCGGACTCATCTCCATCGCGGTGCCCGCAAAGGCGGTGCCCAGGAGCAATCTGATTCAGTGGACCGTGATCAACTCGGCGAAGCCGGACGACGTGGTCGTCGACCAGCAACCCTGAAAATCCGCCCCCTATGTGAGCGGTGTCCCGCAACCTAAGATTCGCCTGGAGCCGTCACGCCACGTCGGGGGCGTAACGTCTCCAGGCGGGCCACAGAGGTCCTGGCGGCGCACACGAGCTCCGTGAGTTCTTGGGCGACCCGACCGGTCACCGCTCGACTTCGACGCGGAGCTTGAACGAGAACCCCAACGACGTGTCCACCTCGCCGTTTGCGTTGCGGGTGTAGCTGGCTGGTGAGACCGCGGAGTAACCGGCGAGCTTGTCGTCCTCGATCAGGTCGGTGAACCGACCCCACGCCTCGTTTGATGCCTTGCCAGTGAACAGCAGCTCGACCCCCTGCTTCGGCATCGACGACTGTGTCGGCAGCTCACGAACAGCGGGGCGGTCGAGGTGCACCTGGTGGGTCGCGGCGATAGTCACGAGTCCGTTGGCGAGTTCGTTGGCCTTGGCGAGCGGCGTCATGCGAGGGCTATACCACGTCGCACCCGGTCGAGGGCAGCGTCGTGTCAGAACGCGGCGCCGTTGCCGGGGATGAGCCCCTCGCGCTCGAGGACCCGCCTGATCTCCTCGAACCCGGCGCCGAGTTGCCCTTGGCGTCCGATCCTTGCATCGTGCCGGTTGTGGTGCGGCCGAGGCCGACGCCGGAGAGGGCGATGCCAACCTCGCCATCCGAGTTGAGCTCGCGTCCGGGATGACGATCCGCGTCGACGCCGGAGTCGACGCGGCGGAGCTGGTGCGCCTGGTCGAGGCGCTCTCGGGGATGGGATGCTGACGTTGCCACCGAGCGTGATTTGTGTCGTGAACCACGTTCACTTGCGGGGTGGTCGCGCACGGTGGTAGCAAGGGGCATGCACAAACTCGCCCTCTTGTTCGCGGCTGTCGTTGGCTGCACGCCTCCCGCGCAAACTGACACGCAAGTGGCCCCCGTGCTAGTCTCGCAGCCGGCCGCTCCGGCTCCGCAACCACCGCCATCACGTCACGAAATCGTTGAAGCTGTCACGAACAGCTTCACGGCGGGCATCGTAGCCGAAACCGCGAAATTCGATCGCAACCAGCGACTCTGTGACACGAACGTCGGCAAGGAACTCGCCCGCCTACGAGACATGGTCGATCGTTTGCCCAGTGGTTCCGATAGCGAGTTACTAGACGCGCTCAGTCAGGCGATTCTCTGCCTGGAGTGCACAGAGTCGTCTATGAACACCTGCTGGAAGCTCCCTGCAAGGATTCGAGCGCTCGGCGGGACGCCGCCGAGGCTTACGACCGCTTCATCGAAGGCCGTCACCGGAAAAACCAGGGGAGACGTCAAGAACGCATTCCTGCGCGGCTTCGATTCATACGTCGACGTCGCAGTCGCGTGCAGTTCAGGCGACGGACCTGTACCTCGATCCGTGATCGATGATGTCGACGGCCTCGGAGACCTGATCGAAGCCATGGACCCGCCCGACGATGATCTCCGCGAAGCTGTCTACGAGATGCAGGCGTGCCTCGAGTGTGGCCTGCATGCGATGAAATACTGTGACCGTTCTTTCGATGCAGTGCAGCGCATCAAGTCGTTGCCGCAGTAAACCCCGACCAGGGCGGCGGCGAGTAGCCCGTAAAAGATGGGGCCTCCCTCCCCATACCCGGGAGGGAGGCTCTAAACCCATCGACCCATTAGTCTAGAGGCAGCTATCGCCGGTTACCGCGAGACAAACGAAGATGATCAAGACGATGAGGATCGCCCTTCTCAAATCCATCCGACCCATCATCGCCCGAGACGCGATCTCCGTCAAATTCCCCAGATTACATCATCGGAAAGTCTTACTTCTTTTTGCGATGATGTAATCGGCTCTGACACGCTTGCCCCGGGGCGAAGAGATCGGGCGCTTAAGCGTTTCTTGGCCGGAATTTCGCGAGCCGGCGAGATCGCCGTCACCAGAACCGCCACCAGGAGCGCGCCGGCGCGGGCTTGTCATCCAGTGGGCGTAGGGACGCCGCCACCGTCTCCACGTCGGCGAACAGCGCCTCACGCGGCAGGCAATCCACGCCGTTGACGGCGATGAACAGCACCGCGCCGTCGGCCCGGGCGATCCAGCGATACGCGGTGTGGCGTCCGTCGAACCCGCGGTATTGCAGATAGGCGTTGACATGGGTATCGCGGGCCGTCCCGGCCGGATCGCCGACGGTGATCCGGCCGTTCGGGTCGTTCGGCGCCATCGCGGCCATTCTTTGCGCCGCCGTCCCGCGCAAGGCGTCGGCGCGCCCGGGGCGGGGCACCAGGCGCAGGTCCGGCAGGCAGCCGACGGTGAGGGTGCGCTGACCCTCGGTGCACGCGTACGAGACCCGCGTGAACTGGACGAGGTCGTCGTCGGCCAGACAGAGGGCGTATCGCGGCGGCGGCGTGACCGCGAGGCCGGGTCCGGACATCACGACCTCGCCGTGTCGTACCGGCCGCGGCTCGACGGTGATCCCCGCTTCCTCGATCAGCCACTGCAGCTCGGCCCGCACCAGGCTCAGCGGATCCGCGGGGAACATGCCGTCATGCGCCGAATCGTCGAAGTAGGGCTGGTCGAGCCGCGCCATCACGGCCCGTGGATCCTTGCCCCTCGCCGCCCCGAGGGCCCGGTCAACTAGCCCCGCCACGCGACTCCCCGTCCGGTTCGTCGTCTGCATCACCCGGAACTCGAACATCGCGCGGCCGAGCGGGATGAGCAAATGACCGAGCACGCGCTCGTGGCACGGCTCGAAGCTCAGGCGATGGATCACCGTCAGCGCGTCGACCTCGCCGACCCGCACCCGACCGGTCGAGATCGTCGGCGACCAGGTCGGGTCGGCCGTACGCGGCCGCTCCGGCGGCTTCACGCCCACCACTCGCTCGAGCCCCGGGAATGAGCGGTCGAACAGCTCGCGCGCGTGGACCGCGACGTCCTCCCGCCACAGCGCGTCGAGCTCGGGCCGGGTATCGAGCGCCAGATCGGCGAGGTGGAGCGTCAGCCCGACCCGGCGCTCACGATCGGCGAGCATCGCAAAATCATCGCTCTCGCGGAGCAACTCGTAGCGCGCTGGACAGGCGAATCGCACCCCCGGTTTACCCTCGGCGAGCTGACGCAGGAGGCCCATCGCACCCCGAGGATACACCCGACAGCGAGCCGATCGCCGGGTCGCGGGCTCGGTCTGAAGCGGGCGTAGACGCCCGGCCTCGGGCATGCGGGCACTGCGCCCACCTCTGCACTCTGCACCTGCCCCGCCCGTCGCTGCCGCTCAGGAAGTCCGCGAATTCACTACACGCGCTGCCGACGGCGCGCACCCGGGTGGCCTGTCGGCGGGCCACCCGGCCAACCCGTGGAACATCCCCTCCGGCATCGTCGCCGCCCGCCTGAAGCCGTCACGCCTCCTCGGTGGCGTAACACTCCCCGCCACCCGACCCGGCCCACTCGTGGGTCCCGTCCCCAGCGGCGGCGCCATCGTCGCGGTGGGGCGACCGCCATTGGCGGTACGCCCACCATCCGGTCCGCGAATTCCCTTCCTACAGTATAGGCGACCTACGGAGGCCGCCACTGAGGCACCAGTTCATGCTCCAAGAGTCGGACGGCTCGGAGCTCAGTGAACAGTCGTCGCTATAAGGGCGATGGAGCGCTCAGACGGTCCTGATGTGGGCGATGGGCTGCATACACGTCAACCCGCGTACCATGGTCTGGTTCTACAACCCCGCCGGGCATCAAGCCGGACGTCCTGGTCGTCCACCAGGACATGACTGCCCGCAGCTGGGACAACGACACCGGCGCCCTCCGCTGGGGCCTCGACTTCACGGAGCCCGTACTCGCCGCGTCCGCCCCCGGCCACCGCCAGGTGTTCACCGCCGACGAGACCGGGGCGGTCTAGCTGTAGCGCCCGTGGACGAAGCAACTCGAAGCCATGCCCGCCACCGTCGGCGACGGCGATTCGATGACATGACACCCACGCGAGGCGCCATGTTCGAGAAGACCTGGGCCCCAAAGCCGATCCCCGAGACGTACAGGCTGACCGAGCCCGTCTCGGAGGTGACGGGCGTTAACACGAAGGCGCTGGCCAATCACTCAGAACACGGATCGGGATATCGTCAGTAGGTGGCCAATAATAATTCCCTGTTCCATGCCGCGAACCCGTACTTTCTGCCTCACGCTCGAGGCCTAGCAAAAGGCGAGCGGAAAGTCACGGCCTCTATGATTAACCCGCCGAAGGCCCCGCCGCAAGCATGGCATCATACCCCACCACGGCACGCAGGTAGTTATGCCCCGAGCACGCTCTCTTACCGCAATCGACCTCTTCTGTGGCGCGGGGGGGTTATCTCTCGCGTTCCACCTCGCCGGGTTTCGCATCGCTCTCGCGGTCGAAAAGGACCACAATGCTGCCGATTCTTACAAACGTTCATTCGTCTCTCGTTATTCACCATCCACCAACCTTTATGCGGAGGACATCTGTCATTCATCCGTGATGAAGGCGCTGGAGTCTTTCGGTCCCGGGCAGATCGACGTCGTGATTGGAGGACCTCCATGCCAAGACTTCTCCCCGGCACGTCTCAAGGCTCGGCGCAAAGGACGCCGGGCCAGTCTTCTCCAACACTACTTCAAGATCATCGGGCTCCTCAAGCCGCGCGTCTTCGTGTTTGAGAATGTACCGAACCTTCAGATTGCAGCTCGTGGGAAATATTGGAGGTCTATCAAGGCCGCAGCCCTCCGCTACGGATACCAGATGGCGGCCCATGAACTATGCGCCGAGGATTTCGGCGTCCCACAGCACCGGCGCCGCCTGTTCGTCGTCGGAGTGCCGAAGGATGCCGAGCTTGTCGGCATGCCGAGGAAACGCTCGGGAATGCCGCCCTCCGTGATGGCGACCATCGGCCACCTGCCCGAGCTCGCCGCGGGGGAGGGTTGCCCCTCGGATCCCATGCATCGCGCGCGTAGCCATCGACCCCATATCGTTGAATACCTGCAGACCATTCCCGAAGGCGGTGGTTGGCGTGATGGTGCAAGGGTCCTCGCGTGCCACGAGGGGCACTCCGGACATTACGACGTGTATGGAAGAATCGTAGGTAAGGGTCTGGCGCCGACCATCACGGGAGGTTGTACCAACCCGTCAAAGGGCCGCTTCATCCACCCTTTGCAACATCGGGGCCTGACTGTGCGCGAAGCGGCGCTGCTCCAAACTTTCCCCGAAGATTGGGAATTCTGTGGGGGCGTCGAGTCTCAGTCCCTTCAGGTCGGTAATGCGGTGCCCGTACGCCTCGGACAAGCTCTCGCCAAACGCCTGTTTCGACATCTCTCGGCCTCCCGCCAGCAGATCTCACACTCGCGGGAGTGCTACACCCAGTGGAGAGAGTCCGAGCTAAGCGCACTACGCGACTCAAATGGTTAGCGCAGCAGGTTTTCGAAGTCGATACCGATTCGCGAGCTATGTTGCCCTGTGGTCTGGAGGACCCGTGCAGATTAGTGTTTACGGAGCTGCCCGACGACGACCATTTCGGCTGTTTTAACAACGGGCTTGCCGCTGTTCCCGCCGCTCTTGAAGCTGCGCAAGCGCCGATCCTTGACGATAGCCAGGTCCGCGGCGTACATTTGCTCGATTGAGAGCTCTTTCGAGGATACCGAGAGCGCATGAAGTCGGTGCGGCTCCTGGACCCATTTCACGAAAAAAAACATGCTCGAGATTCGTGGCGTCTTTCAGACACTTCTCGAGTTGCTTCTCGTCACGGACGGCCATTTCCGCAGCTGGACTGGTGCTCTAGGGCTCCTACGACAACGATGCCGAGGCTGACATGAGCGCCGATGCTGGCGCCAGCGAACTCGCCGACGACGCCGAGGACCAAGACCGGGACGCTGGCGTGCATCGGAGACCGTTACTGATAGTGCGGAGCCGCGGCGGGGTGCTCGACGTTGGCGGAACTTATCGACAGGTTCCCCCAGAAGAACTGGGCATTACTTGGGGGACATAGGGGCGACGCGGCAGACCAAGCGGATCCACGGCTGCCCCTCGGTTTTATCGACCAACCCGCTAGAATGGTCGTTCGTGGCACTCCTTCTACCAAGTTCTGATCACCGCGGATTTGGCTCCAGTCACAACCCACACGGAACCGGGACTGTTCAGGCGGAGCAATGAGCGAACTACCACTTGACGTGGCACGCGAAAAGGCCAGATGCTCCTTTGGGATTTTCTTCCAGCCCCAACATGTCGACCGAAATCCCTTCGCCGCCCCCCACTGTTGGTAGCCTTCCGGCGATTCCTACCGAAAACGTCTGGCTCGAGATTACGCTGCGCGAAAATAAACAGGGGGGACCGGGTTGGGGATTGGGTGAATGTCTCTGGAGTCCATCCCGCGATTCAGGCGGCGCAGAGCGGTATAGGACGATGAAAGAGGCACAGGCTGGAGATATCGTATTACACTCGGTCGATGGCAAACTCGTAGGATTCTCCTTTGTGAGGATTCCCTGCCAGGAACGCCGTGACGAGCCCCCGCAGGCGGGGCAGTGGGCAAATCAGGCACCGTATTACTGGATAGACTTGACGGGCTATACTACATTCCCTCGCGAAATACCACTCAGGGAATTCCTAGACAAAAACCGAGTGCCAATCAGCGAAGACCTCAGCAATTCTTCCTTCCGATACTATCCCTTTGTCAAAAGGGGGAACAATAAAATTCATATTCGCCAAGGCGGCTATCTTTCCCGCTGCTCACCGCGGCTTTACGCGCTTATTTGTAACGCCGTCACTGAGGGAACTGCCCCGTGTCGAGCGGAGGTTCCAGTCAACATAACAGAGCAAGCCCCTTCTGGCGCGAGCGATGACATCATCCCTACAATCGTGTCTGGGTCTCCGGGCAACACGAAGGAGGACCTCAACTCTGAACCTCACCGCATATCACCTCCGCTTCGCCCTCTCCGCCCTGCTAATCTCACTGAAGCCGAGTTTCTCGTCATAGCACGCCAACTGGCGAATGAATTCGGTCTCAGCATCCCTGCCGACTTACTTTCCGCCATTCACCTCGCAGCCATTACGCGACCCGTAATCCTCCTCGCCGGCCCGCCTGGCCTCGGCAAGACCACACTAGCCAGCTTCTATGCTGGTCTGCTAGGGTGTGACGTCAATGATGAGACACTCCTGTGGCTGGCCATTCAGGCTCATTGGATTAGTGACGAGGCCCTTATCGACGCCCGGGGCAGTCTGCTCCCACCTTTGTGCACTCGAGGTTGCGAATGTCCCGATCTAATGCAGGTCGCGCTGTTCGACGAGTTTAATCTTACCCGGCCTGAGTATTATCTTTCTCGCTACTTTAGTGCAATCGACTCCCAGATTCCGCTTGATCGCCACAAAGAGAAACCACTTAGGCTTCCGGTGGATGGATTTGGACGGCCGCGGTTGCTAACCTTCGCAACTTTAAACATCGACGAGTGCTCGCGCCCCCCATCCGATAAGATCGTCGACCGCGCCTTCCTTATCGAACCTGCTGAGCTACACCGAACGAGACAAGTCCGCTATCCCGTCATGCAATCTCCCACTCACCGCATCTCAGCTCAAACCTGGTCACGCTGGTGTGACATTCCAAGCAGTCTCGACATCCCAGAAGAGCTTGAAATCGTTCTTAACATCTTTGATGAATACGCGCGCGCCAATCCCTCGATCATCCATGAAAGTCTAAACCCTTCGCGCCGTGCAATTCATGACGCCTGTGCATATATTTATCACTATCAACAGATTGGGGAAGACAACCTCGGCGGTATGACACGTGCGCAGGCCATCGATCGAACGATGTCCGGCCGGATTCTACCCCGTCTGCGCGGCGAAGTCGCCCAGCTCCGTCGTCTGCTCGAGCCCCTCGCAGAAGTGTTTGAGAGTCACTCCTGGCCTCGCAGCCTGCGCCACATTATGGCTATGCAGAATCGTGTGGAGTTTGGTTTTGTCTCGTTCTGGGGATAGCCAGATTTATATTGAGGAAAACGGCCAGGTGCTCGCGTACACGGGCCAAGACCTCGACATCGCCGATTGCGATCCTTTCATACTTTTCGCCGTTTCTGACACGAGCCGAGTGCGCGTAGATAGTTCTCGCAGTCATGGGTCGATCACTCTAGCCTCAACGGCCGACCAACAAAGGCTTGCACTACTTGCTTCTGGCCTTTCTTGGTGGAGTTGGTCACCGTGGGGTGCCCCCAATGAGTTCGCACCAAACCGCCGCATCGGCATGTTCAACCTTCTGCTACTAGAGCCGACCACGAGCACAATTCGTGCATTCATGCATTCGGCTCGGATCCTCTCAGCGGCTCAAGGTAGGCAAATCATCTATATGATTGGCCAACATTTTCCCGGTGCTATCTGGAGTGAACTCGGTCCCGCCTCAGATAGCCTGGCTAGACCCCGCGCCTGCATTGACCCTAGCATGCCCTCCCCGCGTCACCAAACCGCCAGTCTTCTGAAGAATATCGAGCTTGAGCTTCGTGCGGCGAATGCAGCGGTTGCAATGCCAAAATGGGAAGTTGCTCCTTGCCTCCATCCTAGCCGTCAAACTGTCCTCGGTCAGTCCACTCAAGGCCGCGACTATGACATTCCTGAGAATCGTGTCGTCGCCGCTTGGGCCCGGATGCGACAGTGCCAAATTCAAACCCTCCTTCGTAAGCTCGAAGCCGGGATGGACCGTCTAATCGCGGCTTTCGGCGAAGAAATGCGTCTTATTAGGGAACGCGGCGTCATGAGAGGTAGGGATCGAGAGCCCGAGTCTGACATCCTCGACGACACTGAGCGCCTACCGATCCTCCGGGGTCTACTTCTCGCGCAGCGTCCCGCCATCGACCGCATCCTCCGCAGCCTGTTGACTCGCGGCGTCGGCGGGCGCTGGTCGATGACTCCGGCGATCCGCCGCAACCCTAGCCTGGCGCTTCTAGCGAGCGCTCAGGCTCGTCCATTTCTCGACGAGACCTGTTCCGAACTACGGGACGTCGGCCTCGCTCTGCTCCCCCTTCGCACTACGTCGCGTCTCTACGAGCTGTGGGCGGCGTTGGCCGTCGCCAAGGCCCTCGGAGAGCTCGGCTTTCATCAGAATGCCTCGCCTCGGATTAATGGCCACGACGTGCTCGAAGACCTATTCGAACTCCCGCACCGCATCGAGTGGACCTTCTCCCGTGAGAACACTCGCCTGTACTGGAGCTTCCAGCCCTCAGTCACCATTCTGGACGACACTCTCGATCCGAGTCAGGATAACCTCCTGTTGACTAAACAACAGAGAGCACTATACCACGCTCACGCACGACAGATGACCGGCGCCTATGTAACCTGTTTACACACTAACAGCCCCGATTATATCCTTCGGGTGGAACGAGAAGAACGCACCGCCTTTTCCGTTGGAGACGCTGTCTTTAGTGACCCGAAACATCCCACAGGCATAACAAGAAAACTCGGTAAGGTTGCAGGCGAGTACGCCAGCAACATCTTCTACATCGACAACCAGAGATCTCCTCGCGCCTGTAACCTTGGCAGTTCTTTTGTCTTCACTCCATGTGCAGTCGACGATGTTGGAGTGCGCAAGACAGCGACGGAGCGCCAGATCGTCCTGCTTCCACTAGCCCCGGGGATCGACGGAGGTCCCGGCGCGGCCGCAGTCCAAGGTGTCGGGCAGATTATAGATACCCTAACCTGGCTCTGCCGGCATTAGCATCTATGCGCCTTGGTCGTACATGCTCGCCCTATCCCGTCGGTTTTTGAGTTGACGAAGCCCGACGATTTCCGCCGGAGGAAACGTCATGACTCAAGAAGACACCGGTGTGCGAGTTGCGCTGAAGAGGCG
>Ga0075163_10001622_pt1 | contig 30435 bp, 23 predicted proteins | sample JI1023141ADNA_FD_71478 | JGI IMG/M metagenome (GOLD analysis project Ga0075163, IMG submission 71478) | Wastewater effluent complex algal communities from Wisconsin, to seasonally profile nutrient transformation and Carbon sequestration -... | ecosystem: Engineered > WWTP > Effluent > Algae...
GTAGCCCCGACAGGAATCGAACCTGCATCAAAAGTTTAGGAAACTTCTATTCTATCCATTGAACTACGGGGCCAGTATAAAAAATGATGACGAAAGTACGTAATTATCGCGTTTTTTGAGGGCTTTATTCGGCCCCAAATGGAATTTGTAAGTGACTGCCAATGCGCTTTTTAAGATAAACATCGCACTTTTTGAACTTTTTTGTGTCCTGATTGTTCAACTACTCAGTGAATCATACTCAAAATAATTTTAATTCATACCAGCCGGGAAAATGCAATATTGGACTGCGGGAGATCAGTGTGCGTAAAAAATTTCTGATACTTTTTTTACCGCTTTCTATAATTCTCTCTGCTAGCTCATACTTTATCCCTGATTCAAAAGTGATTTGGCTAGGGGTGTTGGTTTGTTCCTTTTCATCGATCGTTTTATTCAGCGAGATCAAATATAAATTCTGCGTTATCTTCGGATTTTTTAGTTTGTATAATTTTAAACAATTAGGCAACCTTGACCACATTCAAGAATCCGACAAAAAAGAAAAAGATCGACAAAGAGTTTTGAAAACAATTGTTGCGTCGATGTTTTTGGCATTGATCTACTCTGCAATGTTGCACTATGCTATTTTGCTTGTAAGAAATTAAAATTTGAACATTAATAGTTCTCTATTCATTATAACTCGTTCCCAATAACGTTATTTTCATTTGAAGATAAGTGAGATCCTGCAATTCGCTTCCTCCAATTTTTCTTTTTTTGTTTGCCCAAAAAAAGAAACAAAAAAAGGGCACCACGCGCACCAAATCATTTGAATCTTCGATTACTCGACACTTCTTTGATTCAACTTTCAAATGATTTCGCACAGCGCGTGGACTCCCCGCACAATCAAAGTTTTATCTTTGATTTAAAAAAATGCTTGTCAACTGAGGACAGGGGCTTGCAATAAAATCACTCTGCGAAAATTCGATTAAAGTATAATTTTTAACTTTTACTTTTAAATTAGATTTTTATTGGACCTTTATGATTCTTAATCGTCCTTTCCGGTTACAACTTTTTTAACTCCATTGAAGATCGATTTCCAGCTGTAGTTGAAAATGAATCGCTCCGGGTCTCGTTTATAGGATATTCTCGCACTCGTTCGATTGTCTTTTTTTGTAGGCACATCCGATTTTACAATGAATGCATTGGCTAGAAGTGACACGATTTTCTTTCCGGTATTTTGTGTTTTTCCATCAACGATATCAACAACTGCAACCTTCAAATTATTATAATTCATTGCCACCGTTCCTGTAGAACTTTTCTTAGTCGCATGAAAATTAAACTTTACATAATTGATGTAACCATCATCTGCTTTCACCCCAGCAACATAGGGAAGCATCGTATTTAAAGTACTTGCAGGAAATGAATTAAGTTCGCCATTACAAAGGAAGGAATTGTCATTCTCCTCCATTGGAAATTCAAGTTTCACTTCTAAACTTGCCTTATTACCGAAAAATGCTTTTGCGTTGACAGTTAAAGTATCTTCCGGATTAAAATTAGAAATATTCTTTATCTGTGACACAATATGATTAAAGGAAATATGTCCGGCTGTGATTGAACCTCCATTCAATTCTTCATATAAAACATCACCATCTAATACATTCAGATGTTTCACAGAAACAGGAATATCAATACTCTTAATTCTTTCTTGCAAAGGAAGCGGGTATTCAACAATCTCGTGAATATTTTTATCACGATATGCATTCAATGCAAAACTTTTAATCTCCATCGAATCAGCTATTACCATTTGTCGTTCAACGAATGATTTTGCATCAAACGTGGAAGAGGTTATCAGCGGAATGATTAGAGAAAGTCTGTCCGTTTGTTTCCCGGCTCTATGTCCAAATTCTTTTTTTGAATAGCTGGGAATTACCTGGAAAGAATCAATTTGCAACGACCTTTTCGCAAAAGAAACTTGCAGCATAGAAACCTGGATGGTATACAAACTATCTTTGGTCAGATATTTTATTCCTTGCAAACGTGCATCGATATCATAGGCGGAAAAGGCCTTGCTATCTTTTATAGTATCTACAGAAAACTCTCTAATAGTAATTAGTCCCTTATCTGACTTGAAAAGAGGAAGAGTATCCGTTCTATTCGTAAAGTAAGCGAAATGAGGATCTGTTATTTTGATCTCAGAAATGTTCACGGAATTTTTCGCCTCCGGCTTCTTCACCTGTTCACCGGTCTTTTTTTCCTTCACTCTAGTCATCGTCAGATAAGGTGAATTGATTTCCAGCGTACCGGCTTGCAGATTTTTTTTAAAGATCAACTTGAAAACAGAAACGTCTTCAATACTGATGGACTCAGCCTTTAGCGATGTCAATGGCGAATCAGATGCTGTATCAGAATTTACTAACTTCACATCAGTAAGTAACATCCCGGAGTTAAATCCTGTGAGATTGATTTCACCAACTTCAAGAACGTAATCACTCTGTGATCTGTTATAAATTTCAACCAGATTCTTCTTGATATACGATTTAAATATAATTGGCAGTAAAATAAAAAGTGCCATTATTGATATCAATACAATCAAACTGATTTTTAGTATTCGCTTTTTAACCTTCATCTACTCAAAAGTACGGTTTATATATTTGATTCTACTTTTTATTAACAAGATGCATTTCAAGCCAGAACATGAAAAGAAATTCCCAGACGACATTTCATTGAAATTGACAAATTAATTACATTTGACAAAAATAAATCACGATGAGAAAATTCTACTTTTTTATATTGGTACTATTCGCCACGACAGCTAATGCCCAAAATCCAACTGTGGTTGGCGATTCCATGCTTTGTCCAAATTCAACCGGAATGGTAAGCACGCAACCCTATGACACTTACCAATGGTTCATTCGGTACTTCGGTTCAAGTACGATCACGCCTATTAGTGGAGCGAATTCGCAATTTTTACCAATTGATTACTCGACCTATGCAGCATCTTATCTTTCTGTCGAAGTCACACTAGGAGCCAACGATTATATTTCGCCGGAGTTTTTCGTAGATGGCTGGGTATTTTCAGGATTTACCGTTGCATCGACAGGTGATTTTACAATCGGGCCATTTGGTGAATCCGTTTTATGTCCCGGTGATACCATGTACTTCGAAGTCATGCAGCCATATGACACTAACATTACCTGGTACAATAACGGTGACACTATTCCAGGAATAAACAGCACAATTTTAACGGTAACAACTCCGGGAATCTACTATGTGACCGGTGCCCCTTCACTTTGTCCATTATATATAGAAGGCCCTGGAGTTGACTTAACTGTAATAGACTGCCCTGTTGGTATTGATGAAAATGGACTTACATCATCCATCACTGTTTATCCGAATCCAACCTCTGATATGATCAGAATTAATGGTCAAGGCCGGGAAATAAACTACATCCTAACAGATGCATTAGGCAAAATTGTTAAGTCAGGAACTTCCGGAAGTACTGAAACAGAAATAGACCTGAGATCATTCGTTCCGGGAATTTACTTTCTAAGATCAGAAGCAGGTACAGTTAAGATCATAAAACTTTAAAACGACAACATAGATTAAGAAGTTCTTAACGAACCCTTAACTGTAGTAAGTGTTGTATTGCCGTATGTTCGCAATACAGACACACTATAATGAAAAATATTCTTTTTGCATTTATCATTCTTTCTACAAGTTTTACAAATTCTTTATTTGCAAAGCTTCCGGGTATTAAAGGCAGCATTAAAAATGCCCAGAATACTCCGGTCGAATTTGCAAATGTTGTTCTGGTGATGGCCAACGACAGTGCAATTGTAAAGGCCGGATTGACAGAAACCGATGGCACATATCTTTTTGAAAATATTCCACTAGGTCAATATAAATTACTTGTCGTTCAGTTAGGTTATCAAAAATTCTATAGTGAGGCATTTGAAGTAAAGGAAAGTCCGCAGCCAATAATTTTAAAAGAAGTTGTTTTGGAGGAAAGTGCGATCAATTTAAAGGAAGCAACTATTACCGCGAAAAAACCACTCATTGAACATCATATAGACAAAACGGTTGTCAATGTAGAAAACAGTGTTGTGAATGCAGGAGCAACGGCGATTGAAATTTTAAAACGTTCTCCCGGAGTTATTGTCGACAACGAAGGAAACATTGGTCTCAGTGGAAAATCAGGTGTGAATGTGATGATCGATGGCAAACCAACATATCTTTCCGCAAAGGATCTTTATGAAATGTTGAAAAACATGAACAGTGATCAATTGAGCCGAATAGACATCATTACAAATCCTTCAGCAAAATATGATGCTGCCGGAAATTCGGGAATTATTGATATTCGCTTACGAAAAAGACAGGATGTTGGTTTGAATGGAAGTATCAATGGAAGTTATGGTCAGGGATCATATCCTGATGCTAGCGGCGGAATAAACTTAAATTACAGAAAAGAGAAATTCAATCTTTTTGGCGGATATGATTACACTAAAGGGTATTATTACACGAAAACAAAATTAGCACGTCGTTTTTTCAGTGACGGAAGCAATACACTTTTTGATCAAAGTACGTTCAACAAAGGAAATTACACAAATCAGAATTTTAAAGGCGGAATTGATTATTACATTGGGAAAAAACACAGCTTCTCTGCCGTCCTGCGAGGAAATTTCAATTCAAACTATGACAGCACAACAAGTACTACGTTGATCAAGAACACCTCTGAAATTGTGGACAGCAGTTACATTACCGACAATATAAATAACAGTAAGTGGAATAGTTTGACGGGAACATTGAACTATCAATTTAAGATCGATTCATTGGGCAGAGAATTAACGGTCGACTTCGACAAAGCGAAGTATGACAATGGCAACGACTTCGTTTTTCGTACGAATTATTACGATTACAATAATACCGTTGTAAAAACTGAATATGCAACGAACGATCAACCGGCTACAATTGATATTAATTCGGTAAAACTGGATTACACTCAGCCATGGAAAAAGACAATGAAAATTGATGCCGGCTTGAAGAGTAGTTTTGTAACGACAGATAATGATGTGAGGTATGTTAATTATTATGGAAATGAAGCAGTATTAGACACAGGAAAGACGAATCATTTCAATTACAAGGAGAACATCAATGCAGCATATATAAATTGGACAGGAGAACATAAAAAAGTTGGTTTTGAGATTGGGCTACGTGGAGAACAAACAATAGCAGATGGCGAGCAAGTCGTGAATAATGAGACATTCTCAAGAAATTATTTCCAATTATTTCCGAGTGCATTTTTAAATTATAAATTCACAGAAAAGCATATGACACGGTTGTCATACAGCAGAAGAATAGATCGTCCAGGTTATCAGCAATTGAACCCGTTCCGTTATTTCCTTGATCCATATACTTATCAGCAAGGCAATCCTAATCTTCAGCCACAGATAACTGATAATTACGAAGCGTCCTATACTTTCAAGCAACTTTATACGATCACATTTAATTTCAGTCATACTTCTGATGCCATGACTCAAATTACAAAGCAGAATGACTCCACTCACACTACTTTTATTACAACTGAAAATCTGAATTCAAAAGATAATTATGGTGTGAATATAAATTTGCCAATTCATGTTACAGAATGGTGGACAAGTTCAAATAACATTTCGATATTCAACAATACGTATCAAGGTGTTTCATCTGTTGGAAATATTGATCAGTCGCTTACCTCCTATTTCATCAATAGCGTCAATAGTCTTGAAATGAAAAAAGGATGGTCGTTTGAAGTCAGTGGCTACTATCAATCAAAAATGGTATGGGGTACATGGCTTGTCAATCCACAATGGTCGGTGAGTGCAGGTATCAGTAAAATGCTTCTGAACGATCGCTTACAAATCAGAGTAAATCTGAACGACATATTCTTCACTCAACAAGAGAATTCAACGATCAAATATCAGAACATCGATGCTACTTTTTCGCAGATGTACGATTCTCAATTTGTGCGATTCCATGTAAGTTATAGTTTTGGAAAGAGAAATATAAAAACAAAGAATCACAGTCGTGGTCCGGAAGAAGAAAACCGAATTAATTCCGGCAGGCAGTAATGAAAATTGTGAATGGCCCGTTTTATTCTGCTAAAAATGCGGCATTCTGATAAAATATTCTTTTGATTTCCAGACATTTATCATTAATTTTAGGCTTGCTTAAACTAAAGGAACATATTGTTCGTCATTATTGAAACACTACTGGATTAGACATTCAAACTATTTAAAGGTAAAATCACGATGAGCACAATCACTTCACCTGCAAAAGGCAAGTTAGGAGTTTTGACAGTCGGCCTAGGTGCCGTATCAACCACATTTATTGCCGGAGTACTATCCATTCGAAAAGGAATGGAAAAACCAATTGGATCATACACACAATTAGGGACGATCAGACTTGGCAAGCGGACAGAAAACCGCAATCCACTGGTTAAAGAGTTCGTCGAACTTGCCACTCTTGAAAGTTTGGTTTTTGGAGCATGGGATATTTTCGAAGACAATGCCATGGAAGCCGCTTTAAATGCCGGCGTACTGGATGCTCACAAGCATTTGAATCCATTGAAAGATGAATTGTCGGCAATAGTTCCTATGAAAGCAGTTTTTGATCCGAGGTATGTAAAACGATTACATGGTTTGCATGTGAAACCAATCAAATCAAAACGCAAACAAGCGGATGCACTGATTGAAGACATAAAAGAATTTCGCGAAAAAAATAATTGTGATCGGTTGGTGATGATCTGGTGTGCATCAACAGAAATATATATAGAACAATCAGAAGTGCATTTGTCAATTGATGCATTTGAAAAAGGTCTTGATGACAACGATCCATCTATATCGCCATCGATGATCTATGCATACGCTGCGATAAAATCAAGAGTTCCCTTTGCGAATGGCGCACCGAATCTATCGTGCGACATTCCTGCACTTGAACAATTAGCCTTGGATATGGGCGTACCGATTGCAGGAAAGGATTTCAAGACCGGACAAACATTGATGAAAACGATTGTTGCACCCGGATTGAAAGCAAGAATGCTGGGAATCAGAGGATGGTTTTCGACAAATATTCTTGGAAATCGTGATGGGGAAGTTCTCGATGATCCGGATAATTTTAAAACAAAAGAAGTTTCTAAGTTAAGTGTATTGGACAACATTCTTGAACCTGAAAAACACCCCGAGCTGTATAATGAACTTTACCACAAAGTGAGAATCAATTATTATCCTCCACATGGTGATAATAAAGAAAGTTGGGACAACATTGACATTACGGGATGGATGGGATATCAGATGCAGATCAAGATCAATTTTTTGTGTAGAGATAGTATATTAGCAGCCCCAATTGTTTTGGATCTGGCATTATTCCTTGACTTGGCACAGCGTTCAGAAATGAGTGGGATACAAGAATGGCTTTCTTTCTATTTCAAATCACCGCAGACACTGCAAGGACTTTCACCACAACATGACATATTCAAACAATTAATGAAACTGGAAAACAGATTACGTCATTTGAAAGGAGAAGAGCTGATTACCCATCTCGGCTTAGACTATTATCAAGAATTTATCGAAGCCTGATGTTTAAGCGGCTAAGTAGAACTATAGCGACACTTGGCCCGATAGGCTATTTACCAAAAGCACCCGGTACATGGGGTTCCATGACCGGTGCTTTTGTTTGGTATCTTGCGCATGAATACATCTCCGGATTTTATAATTTTCAACTTTTCCTGGTAATTAGTGCCGCTATCGTTGGAATTATTGTCACGGATGTAGTGAGCAGATTGGGGTACAAAGACCCAAAAGAGGTTGTGATCGATGAATTAGTGGGAATGTGGATTGCATTAACCTGGTTGCCACACTCTATAAAACTTACGATCATAGCGTTAATCCTCTTTAGAATTTTCGATATTGCAAAACCTTTCGGAATCCGGCGTTTGGAAAAAGTAAGTGGCGGTTGGGGGATTATGCTAGACGATATTGCTGCCGGAATTGCAAGTGCTTTAATTCTCCATTTTACATTATATCTGATCTGAATTAAGAGGAAGAAAATAACTAATGAGTACCATATTAACTGAAAAAAGAAGGTTTGCCAAATTTAAATTCTCCACATTTCCGGCAAACAACCGTCGTTTTTTGCGATTTCAGCTAACTGCAGTGATGGCAACAATAGTAGATTTTTCGATGACCATTTTTACAAAAAACATTTTTCACGTTCACTATACAATTGCAGTGGCCACAGGCGCCATTTCAGGAGCAATTACGGCTTTTCTGATCAATAGATACTGGGTGTTTTCTGCTACAAAAAATGACCCGGTCAAACAAGCACTAAGGTATACGGCTGTGGTATTGGGTAGTATTCTTCTAAATACCGCAGGAACTTTTGCGTTAACAGAGTTAATGATGTTAACATACCTTATTTCAAAAGCAGTTGTCGCTTTGATTGTTGGATTTACTTATTCCTATTACTTTTCAAAACGATTTGTTTTTTATGCTTAAGTATTCAAAGTTCCATATTCTCACCCTTTTATTGGTGATCTTTTTCCCAATAACCTTTTTCGGACAAACCATTGTTCGCGGATTGGTTACGGATGCAAAGACCGGCGAGCCCCTTCCTTTTGTGAGTGTATTACTTGACGGCACAACAGAAGGTCGCAATACGGATTTCAATGGTCAGTATTTTATGGAAACAAATTCGACCGGCACCAAATTAAAGTTTGTTTTGATCGGTTATCAAACAGTTACTAAAGATCTTGTTCAGGGGCAGTCACAGATTATTTCAGTAAAAATGTCGGCTGTCGCCAAAGAATTGAAAACAGTCGAGATCAAAGGTTCAAAACAGCGTTACAAAAATAAGGATAATCCGGCTGTAGAATTAATTGACAGAGTAATTGCGCATAAAAGGCAAAACAGAAAGGAACAGATTCCTGCCTATCAGTATGAAAAATACGAGAAGGTTCAGTTTGCATTAAGCAACATCACTGAAAAATTCAAAAACCGAAAGTACCTGAAGAATTTTCAATTCATTTTTAATAATCTGGATTCAAATCAAATGCCGGGAAAAGTAATTCTTCCTATGTATTTGCAAGAAACTCTTTCTGATGTTTACTATTTGAAGTCAGAAAAAAAACTAAAAGAAATTATCAAAGGAAGTCACAAAGTTAACTACGACGACTTCGTGAATAGCGAAGGAATGGGAACATTTATATCGTATTTATATCAGGACATCAACATTTACAACAACAGTGTACCTATTCTCACGAATCCTTTTGTTAGTCCGATTGCAGATAATGGACCACTCTTTTATCGTTACTACATAAAAGATACTGTTCTTGTTGACAGCACAAAATGTTATCACTTGATATTCTATCCGAGAAATAAAGCGGATATGGTTTTTCAAGGAGAATTATATATTACTTATGACTCCAACTATGCAGTAAAAAAAAGTGAGTTAACAGTGAGTTCTGAAATTAACCTGAACTTTGTAAAAGAATTAAAAGTCACACAAGAATATACGGAAGTCTCGCCCGGAGAGTGGCTATTGAGCAAAGATAATATTGCAATTGATTTCGGACTTGGTCCAAACGGCATGGGGATTTTTGGTCAACGTGCGCTAAGTTTCAAAGACTTTGTTTTTAACCAAGCAATGCCCGACACTTTCTACAAGGGAGAAAGTGTGATCACTCCGGATTCAGCATTAAAAATTGGAGAGGAGTACTTTGATACCCGAAGGCATGGAGAACTCACTACATCAGAAAAAGGAGTTTATCAGATGGTCGACAGTGTACAAAAAGTTCCTGCATTCAGACACACGATGAATGTTCTTGAATTTTTATTTACCGGCTATAAAGATTTCGGTGCATTTGAATTAGGTCCTTTGAGTACATTTTACAGTTATAATCCGATTGAAGGTTTCAGGTCAAGATTTGGCGGACGAACAACAAAGCAGTTCAGTGAACGAATCCAACTTGAGACCTATGTTGTTTATGGATGGAAAGATGAGCGCTGGAAATATTTTGCAGGAGTAAAAAAAGCAATAGGAGAGAAATCTTATATCGACTTTCCACAGAAAAATATTTATCTGACCTATCAACATGAAACAAAAATTCCGGGACAAGAACTATCATTTGTTCAGGAGGATAATGCTTTGCTATCACTTAAACGAGGCACGAATGATAAATTGATTTACAACAAATTATTAACTGCTGAAGTTCAGATAGAACATGCAAATCACTTTTCATACACAGTTGGATTGCAGAATCTGGTCCAGGAACCGGCCGGATCACTGACATTTAAAAAATACGATGAAAATAATCCCCAAGGAACACCTATTAGCGAAATAGAAACATCCGTAATGAGTTTAACTTTGCGCTATGCGCCGAAGGAGCAGTTTTATCAAGGGAAAACCTATCGTACTCCTATGTACAATGGATACCCAATTCTTTCTCTCCGTTTTGACTATGCAGAGGAAGGTTTTTTGAACAGCGACTACTCTTACCGCGCCATTACGGCAAACGTTTTCAAACGTGTATTCATTGCTCCAATTGGTTATGGTGATATTGAACTTGAAGCAGGAAAAGTTTTCGGCAAAGTTCCATATCCGCTGCTGGAAATTCACAGAGCAAATCAAACCTATTCATACCAATTACAATCTTACAATTTAATGAACTTTTTGGAATTTGTAAGTGATGAATACTTCTCCGTGTTTTACAGTCATTATTTTCAGGGATTTTTCTTCAACAAGATTCCGTTATTAAAGAAGTTGAAATGGCGTGAGGTTGCAACATTTAAATTGCTTTATGGCAGGATCAGTGATCAGAATAATCCGGCAAAAAACGGAGGTCTTTTCCAATTACCGGTAAATATTGATGGTACACCATTGACCTATACACTGGAATCTCGTCCATATATGGAAGCCAGTGTTGGAATTTCAAATATTTTCAAACTGGTAAGAATAGATCTCGTGAAACGATTAACATATCTTGAACATCTTAATGTAACAGAGTTTGCAGTCAGGGCACGAGTAAAACTTGACTTTTAATATGACAACAAGAGATCGCCTTCAGATATTACTACATCGCATTTTAAATCCGCTGGTGAAATTTTTCATTTCAATTGGACTTACTCCAAATGGCATAACGACGATTGGTCTGATATTAAATTTAGGTGTTGCCATCATTTTTATTATTGGTGCCGAATCAGGTGCACGAGGCGACTACTCCTATATTGGCTGGGGTGGAGCAATGATCTTGTTTGCAGGTATGTTCGATATGCTTGACGGTCAAGTTGCACGAATCGGCAATATGACATCACGCTTTGGTGCATTGTATGATTCAGTACTTGACAGATACAGTGAAATGTTGATGTTCCTTGGGATCTGTTATTATTTGGTTGCCCATCACTACTTCTTAAGTTCCTTGATGGCTTTCATAGGACTTATGGGTTCACTAATGGTTAGCTATACACGAGCAAGAGCTGAAGGATTGGGAATACCTTGTAAAGATGGATTAATGCAACGACCGGAGAGAGTAGTAACTATTGGATTATCCGCACTTTTGTGTGGTGCAATATCACACTATACGGGGAGCGATCAGAACTGGATTATTCCGGGAATTGAAAAACCAATTGAAACAATTGCAATTTTCACACTACCTTTGACACTTGTTGCTATATTGGCAAATTATACGGCCGTACAAAGACTAAAAGCATGTTATCGTTATATGACGGATCAGGATAAAAAAGCCAATCTCCATTAAATTCTATGTTAAAAATATATAGTCTTCTTATTCTAATGTTGATTTCGGGAACAGAGTTTGCCGAAGATTACAAGCCGCATCTTTATCCGGTTCCTCCGACGACTGAGAATTCCTTATTTTATGTGCAAAGAAGTAAGAATACGAATGCAATAGTTTATGACCTGAATCGTCTTCCTGATGGAACACCTGATCCGAAAAATCCGATAAGCATTTATTGGATACGCTATGCAGTTGACAGCACGAAAGAGGAACTTTCATACATACAACAAAAATATGCATACGGACTGGTTTCAAGACCCTATAACAATCAGAAAAATGCATATGTCTTGCAATTTGTCTCCTATGACAAAAAGAATTTTTATTTACTACCAACGGGTGTACCAAAGAAATATGCAGCATTCACTAATATAAATGGAAAATTAGCCGAGCTAAAAAAAGTTTTTATCATGCTGAATGGCGGAACTTTTTGGTTTCCGACAATTGAATATATTGAAATGGTAGGTAAAGACCCTACAACACATCAAATCATCACTGAACGATTTGTCCCTAAAAGATGAGTAAAGAAATTAATACCGAAGGAAATTCAATACCACTTTTATGGAGCAAGTTGACAATCCCTTTGCTCTCGGTGTTATTTTTGTTCATTGCCTTTTTTACGACAGGAATCCGAAACGATCATGTGCTTTTAGTCGGAATTGTAAATGTATCATATTTCATTTCAAATATGACACGCCGATTTATAATAGGTTTTTCCATATTTGTTATTTACTGGATCATCTTCGATAGTATGAAACTATGGCCTAATTGGTCCTTCAGTGAGGTTGATATACTACCCCTTTACAATTTGGAAAAAAGTCTCTTCGGAATTCAACATGGTAGTTTAATATTGACGCCAAATGAATATTTTAACTTACATCAAAATACGTTTCTTGATCTATTAAGCTCAGCCTTTTATCTGTGTTGGATACCACTTCCGTTGATCTTTGCATTTTATCTTTTCAATTACAGGAAGGATCTTTTCCTGAGGTTCTCATTGGCATTTTTCTTTGTCAATATAATTGGCTTTATTATTTACTACACACACCCTGCAGCTCCACCGTGGTACTATGAAGAGTTTGGAAATATCCTTTACACCTCGACAAAAAGTAATGCTGCAGGACTTATCCGCTTTGACAAGTTTTTTAATGTTACTTTTTTTGAAGAACTTTATTCCAAAGGCTCCAATGTGTTTGCTGCAATGCCTTCGCTACATTCTGCTTACCCGTTGATTGGATTTATATATGCAAGCTATCTACAAAAAAAGCACTTCATGTTCATTTTTGGAATAGTAAGTGCCGGAATCTGGGTATCAGCGATCTATTTGAATCACCATTACATTTTAGATATTCTTGTAGGCATAGCATGTGCATTATTGGGCATAGTGATTCTTGAGAAGATCATTTTCCCGACACCAAAAATTAAAAAATGGCTATTGGATTTTGAGAAAGCAATTACACCTTCTTCAAATCAGGAGTAAATAGCAACTTAAAGTTAGTTCCATCAAACAACCCTTTATCACTTAATTTCAAATGTGGAATAACCAGCAAGGCCATAAAAGAAAGTGTCATAAATGGAGCACCGAGAGTTGAACCGGCCTTTTTAGCCATTGCATCAATTGCAGTATAATCCTCGGCAACTTTAAAACCGTCGTCTGCACTCATCAATCCTGCTACAGGTAGTGCAACAATTTTTTCCTCACCAGCATTTACACAGCTCACTCCACCTTCATTAGCAACAATAAGGTTAACTGCGCGGCATAAACTTTCATCATCACAACCAACTGCAACAATGTTATGACTGTCATGTGCCACAGAAGACGCAAGTGCACCTGACTTCAATCCAAAATTTCGGATGAAAGCTTTTGCTACCGGAGCATTCTGATAACGATTGACCACTACCATTTTGAGAATGTCATTCTTCGTGTCACTTTCGAAACAATTATCAATTACCGGAATTTTTAGATCAAGTTTATTGGTAATCAATTGTCCATCGAGGGCTTCGATAACCGGTAATGTATCTCGTCCATTGGCTTCTATTTTAAAATCCTCCGGTTTTTTCAATTTACAATTGAATTGATTGATAGGAACACATTTCTTTCTTTCGATGAATGTCTTACCGTTCTCCGCAACAAGTTGTCCTTCTATGTAAGTTTGTAGTACCTCGTAATTCTCCAGATCATTCACAACAATAAAATCGGCCGGATCACCTTCACGCAGTAAGCCCATTTTTATTTTATAATGCTCAACAGGATTTATTGTAGCAACCTGTATGATCTTATAAATATCGATTCCCTTTTTTACAGCTCTTGCGCAAAGTTGATTGATATGGCCTTGCACTAAGCTGTCAGGGTGTTTATCGTCACTGCAAAACATCATATTATCATGGTGTTCATTGACCAGTCCGATCAATGCTTCAAAATTCTTCGCAGCACTACCCTCTCTGATCAGAATTTTCATTCCGTATTTTAATTTATCCAGTGCTTCCTCCGCTGTAAAACATTCGTGGTCGGTCGATATTCCTGCTTCAATATACTGTCTGGCCTGGTCTCCTCTAAGTCCGGGAGCATGTCCATCTACAGGTTTCCCTAATTTGTGAGCTGCCTTTATTTTCAACATTACCTGTTCATCTTTGAAAAGCACACCGGGAAAATTCATCATCTCGCTGAGATAAAGGATATCATCTGATTTTAAGAGTGTCTCAACCTGATCGGCATCTAATGCCGCCCCCGCTGTTTCAAAAGTCGTAGCAGGAACACAACTTGGCGCACCGAAGTTAAATTTGAAAGGAACAGTTTTTCCGTTTTCAATCATGAAATGAACACCGTCGATACCACAAACATTTGCGATCTCATGCGGATCACTTATGGTGGCAATTGTTCCATGTACAACAGCCAATCTTGCGAATTCACTAGGAACAAGCATTGAACTTTCAATATGAATATGTGCATCGACAAAACCCGGTAGAATATAACCTTTGTCAATCTGTGCATCGACAGATAATTTTTTTATCGAAGTAATGATTTTATCCTTAACAGTAATTTCCGCCGGATAAATTGATTTGGTCCGGTAATCGACCAACAATGCGCGCTTTATAAATGACATGATTTGTTTTTTCAAAGATACCAGGCCCTAATTGACATCTTTAAAAACGTCGGGCCAGATTGTTTTTCCGGAATAATCGCGAATGTATTTTTTCATTCGTGGCATATCATTTACGAAAGTACTCATTTTATTGACAAGCATGGTGTCCTTAGAAGTATTTAAACTGTCAAGTATTTTAGCACTTAAGATCACACCCATGAACTTATGATAATTTTCCCGGTAGTTTAAATTCACGTTGGTTCCGGATAAATAATTAATCGTCTGATATGCCGAGTCAATCTTATTTTGATTGAAATATGTTGCACTCAGATTCAGTCGTGCATCCGTTAGTTCCGGACTGATAGATAGTGCCCTTTTATAATATACAATGGCGCTATCCGGTTGCCCACTCTGTTCGTATGCAGTAGCCAGATCATTTAATGTTCTGATATGATAGGGTGTTTTAAGAACTGCCTTTTGATATTCTTTCAGAGCAGGAAGAATCTGTCCGGAATAAAACAAGGCCATCCCTCTGTACCAATCAATAGAAGTGCTGTTAACTTCAATTGGATACCAGAACGGATCGATTTTTTCTGATTCTCGGATGACTCTTGCAAAATTTCGTTTCATTTTTGCTATGATCAATTTTTTTGCATGAACTTCACTGTTCAGACGAATAGATGTTACGATAACGCATGACAAACAAATTACACCTGCAATGATTGCTACCACCGGCTGAATCGAAAATGTTTTTTCGTTTTCATTTTCCTTTCTGAATAAAAGCGAAATAATGAACATCAATAAAACAGGAGTGTAAATTCTTGAACGCGGATAGCTAAATAGTGAGATCACTAGAAATGCTACTACAGAAAACAAAATCACTAAAAGAAATGACCGTTCATCACTTCCTGAACTTTTCCATTTAGTTATCCAGACACCAAAAACAAAAATGAAAAATAGCAGGTATAAGATCAATCCGATTATTCCCTGTTCACTGAAGACAAGCAGATAGTCGTTATGCGGATGTTCAAAATTCATGGCTCCGCTATTAATTACTTCTGTTCCGCCAATTCCATAGGAGGGATAAAGCAATTTCCAATTGTTGAGTCCTGCTCCGGTCAAAGGATGGTCAGCGATCATCTTCAAACTATTTCGGATCATTAGTATTCTGTCAAAAACACTGTTGTTGTTGGTTTTCACATTCTGATCAAGTAAAGTTGGATCGGAAAGGTACTTGGACATCATTTCTGATTTAAATTTCAGATTTTGTCCAACGGGAAATTTTAGAAAGATGACAGTACCCAAAGCGATCACCCCAACTACGAGGGCGATTCCCGCAAAAGAACTTTTCTTACCGGCGGCTACTTTTGTCGAACGGCCAAAAAGAAAGGCAAGTCCGACAACAAAAAGAGCTACAGCAACCGCCAACCAACAACTCAAAGATGCAAGAATAAGAATATAGAATGATGCGAGAATAAAAGCAAAAAGATGAAGTACTTTAAAACGCTTTTCGTCGCTCAACAAAGCAAAGAAAGACGCAGGCAATAGCAATACCAACACTTCAGAAAAGAAATTTTTATTGGAAAGTGTGGAAGCAAGTTCAGATGAAATGCTGATCTTTTTGTCGTTAAAAAGATCTTCAATGATTGGCATTGTCTGCACGATTGCAAAACCGGAGAAGATAAGAATTCCAACTGAAACAAATCGCAGAATGGTATAGAGTTCCGGTTTACTCTTTCGTAAAATGACCAATGAAATAAAGGCGAAAGAATAGATCACGAAAATCCGAAGCCACTCTGCCAAAGCATCACCGGGATTGACAGAAGACAATAAAGCAAACAGAGTAACTAAAACGATACCGATTGACGCAATTCCTATATTTCTGTAAGTGGCAGGAATTTCGATTGGATTCCTGCTAAAGATCAAAAAACCAATTGCGCAAAAAGCGGATACAGCAATTACCCTGGGACTAAGGTCCGGATCAATTGCAGAATGTACATTTAAAATCGGTAATGCGGCAAAAAGAAATACCAAAAGGACAAATCCACTTCTACTCGATTTATTTATTCGCCACATATTTTGGTATGCTTACAGTATTACAGTGCAGTTTACAAAATCTTTTGAAAAGTTAGAATAAATTTTCTTAACATTACGACATCTCGATTTTATGTCTAAAACACCGACAAACACATATTCAAGAAAAATAGATAACGACACATTAATTTTGGTCGAATATCTTGCAAAAAGGAAGTTGAAATATCTTTCTTTTTGTATAGCAATTGGCGTGGCTTCTTCAATTTTTATCAAGCTGTATATTCTTGGATACTCTTCTACCGGTTCGTTTTTTGTGAACGACATGAATGTATTGAGTTCTGCAAATGTTGATCTGAAGATTGTTGACAATCTTACGCCAAGCGATAATTTTAACCGAATTTTTCAGCAAGTGATTTCGACTTCCGTTCAGGATCATTTGATCAAAAAATTTGACCTTACTAAGCATTATGGTGTAGATTCAACCAAAGAATTTTATTTACAGCAAACAGGAAATATATTAAAGAAGAATATTTCTGTAAAGAAAAATACATACAACACTATTCTTGTCACTGTTAATGACGAACATCGTTATCTGGCGGCAGACATGGTCAATGAGATAATGAAATATCTTGATGAGCTCAATCGCGATTATTACGCGAAGAATATTGAACGAAAATTAAAGATCTCAGAAGCCTTCCTTATTGAAATCAAAAAAGACAACACAGCGAAGAGCCGGAGTATAGACTCATTGCTTTCTGAGATGCATAAATTGACGACATTGGCCAATCGATCTACGACAAGTTCCATTTCAATGCTTGAGCTTGAGCAACGATTGGGAATCCTGATCAATGAACTTTCAAATTCCACTCATGATCTGATGAATTCACAGAAATTATATAACTTGTCGTTACAGGCATTAAATCAAAAGAATTACAATACGATAACTGTAGTCCAGTCGGCTATGCCGGCTCCAAAATCGAATATTTATATTGCACTGTTGTATGGCGGATTAATTTCAATAGCGGTTTTTTTCCTTTTGATCCTTCGTATTCATATCAAACTATTTTATTCTGACCACATGAATTTACTTTTCACCAAAAACAAGGAAGATTCTTAATTTCTTCTGATATTTACAACGATGAATAAAATTGCTTTGATTGTAGCCGGCGGATCAGGATTGCGAATGGGGACAACGGTCCCAAAACAATTTTTATTGTTGAAAGGTAAGCCTGTCTTGATGAATACGATTGAACGTTTCAACTCTGCAAAGGCCTTTGATTTAATTATTGTCGTTCTACCAAAAAATGAAATACAACAATGGGAAAAGCTAATAGCGGAACATACTTTCATTGTACCTCACAAAATAGTTGCCGGCGGAAATTCCAGATCTGAATCCGTAAAAAATGGTTTGAAGGAGATTCGTGAAATCGAGGGGCATATTGCAATTCATGACGGAGTTAGACCACTTGTCAGTACTAATCTGATCAAACGATGTATGCAAGAGCTCAAGGATCACACGAACGTAATTCCGGCTGTTCCGGTTGTGGATACAATAAGAAAGTTTGAGAATGGCAGTAGTGAGGTTGTAGACAGAAATTTGTTAAGAGCGATTCAAACACCACAATGCTTCCACCTTGACTTATTGAATTCAGCTTATGAAGGCGAGAACAATGAAAGCACAGACGATGCAACTGTCTTTGAAAGAGCCGGCAATACGATTCATTTAGTGGAAGGAGAAAAATCGAATATCAAGATCACTGTAGCAGCAGATCTAATCATTGCAGAAGCACTGATGGATGCAGAGATCGCTTAGGCTCTGCTCCTCACCTTACCAGTTGTCCTTATTCTTTACTGCTTTTGCTTCTGTGACCGCTTTCTTTAATGATGCAATGACTTCCAGCGCTGTTTTGTCTAATTGCTGTAAATACTCATTATAAACCGGCGCATACGAAGTCGATTTTGTATCCATCCACCTTTCAGCAGGATAAACAGACAATTGTTTCCAATTCACTTCTGTGATCTCATATTTAAAACGGCCTTCCTTAGCTGCAACGGTAATTGTATACTGTGTTACTCCACCATCAGACTTTACGCCATTCTTATCAGGCAAATTTGATAATCGAAAGCGCGGTTTTCCCATCATTTTGTGATTTATAGAATCATTTTCACGAATCACTTCTGTTGGGTTCTTATAATAAGCCATAAACCAGGCATTGATTCTTTGGTATAATTCGCCGGCAGCTACTCCTTTTACATCGACAACACCTTCGTATGTGATCTTTTTTGTGATTGAATCTACAGGTACTTTATAGGGTGTAATTGTTGCTGACTTGTCCTGAGCAATGGCAAAAACAGATGCCATAACCAGGCAGAGCATGGAGATTACTTTTTTCATTGATAGCAAGATTAGTGATGGTAAAATTAAGAAAAAGTTCTTCTGATAAATCAGGCCTGAACTTTAACTTTCAACTTCATACCAGGCTTTAACGAACGTACCTTCTGGATATTGTTGAGAGTCTTCAACTCAGCAACACTAACTCCCTGATAACGTTGAGCAATATTGAAAAGAGTATCACCCGGAGCAACCGTGTGATAGATGTATTTTGATTTGGCAATTTGAGTTTTCGCCTCCGTATTTGGAGTCTTCGGTTTAGCAGACTTTGTGACCTTTGCTGCTACTTGTTGTTGCGGCTTCGCTTGGACATTCGAATCATTTTCCTGGGCTTCTAAAGATGCCACAGGTTCCGACTGATCTGTTACAATTGGCTTCTCATCGTCTTCCTCTGTTCCATTTTCAACTTTTGCAACGAAAATTTTACGATTCACATTTGCATATACGTAAAGCTTCTGTCCTTTATATACAGTTGTCCCTTTCACCTTGCCCTTGTTCCAACTTTTCAATTGTGCAGTAGAACATTTATATTTTCCTGCAATCACAGAAAGATTTTCGCCATTCTTAACCACATGCACTTTCTTTACTCGCTCGGAAACGGTAACATACTGACCATCGCCGACAGGTTGGTTATTTTTTGCAAGATTCGGATTCGGAAGCAAAGGGGATGGACAATAAGGACCTAATGGATCCAGTCCGATAGAGGTGTAATAATTATTGATCATATCACGTACCACTTCATTTCTGATCTGTGGTCCACGACTACCGAGAACGATACTTACTAATCGGTGATCACATTTAGCAGTAGTTGCTACCAGACAAAATCCGGCACGTTTTGTATATCCAGTTTTCAATCCGTCGACCTCACCTGAAAAATCGATCGTCAAACGATTATGATTTCTGATTACAGAAGTTGACTTTCCATTTTCAATCGTCGCATAACCCATCTTTGCAATGTCCAGGATCTCCTGATACTTCAACATTTCTATTGTAAGCTTTAAGAGGTCAGTTGGAGTCGATGAATTATCATATGCCCACTTTGGTGCAGGAAGTCCGGTTGGATTTCCGTAATAAGTAGAAAGCATTCCCAATTCACGCGCCCGTTGATTCATACGGTCAATAGTTGCCGGCAGATCACCATTGCCAATGTATTTAGCAAGTTGTTCAGCACATTCATTATTGGAAGCGATCATAGAAGCTTTAAAAACATCTCGAAGCGAATAACTTGCCGGCGAGCTTACCGTTCTGCGGTGTTTTCTACGACCGACAACATAGGTACGAGTCCATTTTACGGTATCATCCCAATGAAACTTTCCTGCATTGATGTCTTCTATGGTCAAAAGCGCACCCATCATTTTCGTGAGGGAAGCGATCGGAAAAATAGTATTCAGATTTTTTTCCCAAACGATCTTGCCATTGGCAACATCGTAGAGAAGTCCGGCTTTAACTTCGACTTCATTAACGCCAAGATTTGTGTCTTCTAAAAGTCGAAATTGCCCTGACAGTCCTGAATAATCGATAGGAGCTATAGAATCACCATTTTCTTCACAATTAACCGGCCCTGTCACAGCGAATCCCGAAAAGGATGCGTGCAGGATGATGGCAAAAATGAAGATCAGTGATTTTTTCATAAGCAATAAATACCCAAAGATTTATATCAATATAAACCTCTAAGGGTGTAAATCAATTTCTTTCCGTCAATATACGGCGCAGCTACTGTAAATATTCACTATTTATACACGAATATTACAATAAACGTTACTAAGATATAGAACTTTTCGAAGAAAAAACGTTAAAAACCGACCTTAATGACAACTATCAGATTTAACTACCCCTTTTTCCTTGCAATTTGAACGAATAAAACCATCGAATATTCTGATGTTTCAGGCGAATTTAGCAATAATTTCGTTTTTCAAAAAAGCCAAATTTGACTCAATTAAAGGTCTATTCGTTTGGATGTTGATTCATTCAGCAATTTGCCTGAAAGGAGGTCAACATTTTCGATCAAAACAATCCCCGGACGTTTACCTCTTTCGAATGAACCAAGTACATCTTCCTTTCCTAAAAACGCAGCGCCATTGAGGCATGCCCAGTTCAACATTTCATGTAGTGAAATTTCAGGAAAATGATCTGAAATTGTTTTCAGTTCATCGACAATTGACAATGTTCGATTACTTGCATAGCTATCTGTTCCGATAGTAATTTTACAATTGTTACGTCTGAAAATTTCTACATCAGGCAATTGGTTTTCGATGTACATATTTGCATTTGGACAAAAGCACCAATATAGATCATCTGAAAATTCATGTGCTTCTTTGATGTGTTCTTCTTTGGTAAATGTATTGTGTACTAATAGAAGTTTTTCAAAATGATGTAAGTGATCAAGGATATATTCAAGGGAAGAATTATTATCATGTTCATGTTCCTTCACAGCCGGATTTAAACCAACCAGAAAATCGTAGATGTCGCCACTTTGACTATGAAACATCGTGTCCTCATCTTCTGTTTCCTGATTATGAATTGTTGAAAGTTGTGCAGAATTGAAATATGATTTTGACAACAATGAAAGTAAAGCGGGCGAAACAGTGTACGGTGCATGTGGAACAAGTGATGACGATAATCCGGATTCGGAAAATTGCTTTAGCAACGATTGTCCGTCATTAAAAACTTTTTCTGCACGACCGGGAGCAATGTCAAATAATTCCACAAACGTGTGGTAATAGATCGACGACTCTTTTTTTATTTCGATAGTATGATTCGTATTGGAAATATCGCCAACAGCAACAATACCGTTTTCTGTCATTTCGCGATCAGCAGCAGAAATCGATTCATGTATCATTTCACCATGGCGACTTAATCGCATTTGATCAATGAAGCCAACTAAACCAGTCTTCTCTGCAAACTTTCCTTTTAAGTGCGACAGTTCCAGATGACAATGCATATTTACAAACCCCGGACATAGAAATCCCTCGTGTTTTATTATCCCCGATGGCAATTCTCCATATGTAAGGGGATCGATTATTTCAATTATCACTCCTGAATCATCAACCACAACTATTCCGTTTTTTATTGGCTGGGAGGTGATGGGGAATAGGATGGTGGCTTGGTGGAAGGTCATGGGGTAAAGGTACAAATCAAAGGTCTAATTTAAGGATAGCGTTAACAGGTTGCAGGTTTTAGGTTTCAGGTTCGCTACAAACACAGAACATGCAACCTGCAAACCTGAAACCCGCAAACACATTGGCCCCCTTTGAGTCTTTGAACCAAATAAGAAATCGTATCTTCGCCCCCCAATGCAGAACATCCGTCATTTAAGTCAGGAGGAACTAACTAACTGGTTCACAACCAATGAAGAAAAGCCTTTTCGCGCCAAACAGGTGTGGGAATGGTTGTGGAAGAAAAGTGCCCGGAGTTTCGGGGAAATGACGAATTTATCGCAGGCCCTTCGGGAAAAGCTAGAGGCTTCATTTGTTCTCAATGCGGTGACAATTGACACCTTTCAGGTAAGTCGTGACCGGACCATTAAAAATGCTTTCAAATTATACGATGGAAACATTGTTGAAGGTGTTTTGATACCAACAGAAACAAGAATGACAGCTTGTGTTTCTTCACAGGTTGGGTGCAGTCTGACCTGTAAATTCTGTGCTACAGGAAAACTTGAGCGATTGAGAAACCTGACAGCAGACGAGATCTATGATCAGGTTGCAATTATTCGCGAGCAGTCGGAAAAGAACTATGGAATTCCGCTGAGCAATATTGTGTACATGGGAATGGGAGAACCGTTGCTCAACTACACGAACGTATTGAAAAGCATTGAACGCATCACTGCTGGCGATGGGCTGAACATGGCTCCCAAACGAATTACAGTTAGTACTGCGGGTATTGCAAAGATGATCCATAAACTTGGTGATGATGAAGTAAAATTCAATCTTGCACTTTCATTACATGCTGCGAATGATGAGAAGAGAAACAAGATCATGCCAATCAATGAAAGCAATTCATTGGATGCACTTGCAGACGCATTGAATCATTTCGGCGACAAGACAGGAAGCAGAGTGACGTTTGAATACATCGTCTTCAATGGATTCAATGATGAGGTGAAAGATGCGCAAGAGCTTGAAGCATTTTGCAGACGAGTAAAAGCAAAGGTGAATTTGATCGAATACAATCAGATCGATGGAAATGAATTCGCAAATACCAGTGACGATAAAATGAAAGTTTTCTATTCTTATCTTGCCGATAGAGGAATCATTGTTAATTTGCGCAGGTCAAGAGGAAAAGATATTGATGCTGCATGCGGTCAATTGGCAAATAAGAATGAGCATGCTGTTGTTAAACTAAAAAAATAGATCCATTTTTTACAAAGGATTATAAATACTATTCTGTGTCGCAACTCGACGAAATAAAAGCCCCGATCTCTTCAGTGATGGATGAATTTGAAAACAAATTCAGAGCCTCCATGAAAAGTCAGGTTCCTTTACTTGATCGCATCACTCACTACATCGTTAAACGCAAAGGAAAACAGATGCGTCCGATGTTTGTATTTTTATCTGCCGGATTATGCGGAGGAATCAATGAAACAACACATCGCGCTGCTACATTGATCGAATTACTCCATACAGCAACATTGGTGCATGACGATGTGGTTGATGATTCGAACGAACGTCGCGGATTTTTTTCTATCAATGCTCTTTGGAAAAATAAGATCGCTGTTTTAGTAGGCGATTATTTATTGAGCAAAGGACTATTACTTTCCGTTCAACATAAAGATTTCAATTTCCTTAGTATTGTTTCCGAGGCTGTGCGTGTAATGAGCGAAGGCGAATTACTTCAGATTGAGAAGGCAAGAAAATTAGACATTAATGAAGAGATCTATTACGAGATCATTCGTCAGAAGACTGCTTCTTTGATCGCATCCTGTTGTGCCAGTGGAGCAGCATCTGCAGGATCTTCCGACGAGGAAATAAAAAAAATGCATGAATTCGGAGAATTGATTGGTATGGCTTTTCAGATCAAAGATGATCTGTTCGATTACGGTCCGGATGGAGTAATAGGAAAACCAACAGGAATTGATATCAAAGAAAGTAAAATGACATTACCATTGATCTATTCTTTGATGCAAGCCGATAGAAGTACAAAGAGAAATATTGTGAACATCATCAAAAACCATAATACAGAAGATAAAAAAGTTAAGGAAGTAATTGCATTTGTGAAAAAATCAGGTGGTATGGAATATGCGACTGAAAAAATGAAAGCGTATCAGGCTAAAGCATTTGTTATTTTAGATACATTTCCTGATTCCATCTTCAAGAACTCGTTACGAGAGCTTGTAAAATATACTACAGAGAGAAATCACTAGTCATGAATTTAAACAAATTCTTTTTTTTAATTGCAGCTTTCTTGATTCTCATTGCAGCATTCATCAATGTTGCACCAACATTGATCACCGGAAATTTTATTTATCCGACAAGAATAGATTCAACCTATATTCGATTTCATTCAATTGAAAACAGTGCAATAGATACAAATCTGATGCGTCCATCAGATGTAGGACTTGACTACTCAGAACTTTCTTTAAAAACAGCGAGTGGAGAACTATTAAAAGGGTGGTACATTCCAACCACTGATACTCCGGCTAATACAATACTAATCATCCATGATCTGAATCAAAGCAAATTGATGATGCTTGACCAGATCAAACAACTTCATGATCGCGGAATGCACGTTTGCATTTTTGATTTGCGTGCACATGGCGAAAGTGGCGGTGAAATTTTTACGATTGGAATGCCGGCAGTTGGCGATATGAAATTGATCACAGACACACTGCTTACTTTCCTTGAAACAAAACATATTGTTCTCTTTGGTATGGGCATCGGTTCAGCCATTGCCATGCAATCAGCTGTTTTTGATGGTCGTTGCGATGCCATTGTTTTACAGAGTCCATTTAACAACCTCGACACCTATTTGAGTCGGTACTCCTATAAAAAATGGGGAAATATGAAGTATCTCTGGTATCCGATTTTCAGGAAAAAAGTTGAAAAACTGCTTGAATACCCCGTTAGTGACCTGGACCTCACTAAAATAGCTGCTTTCAACGAGCTCCCTATCCTTTTCATTACTGCCAGCGACGACGATGAAGTTTTCACCTCAGAAACACTTCAGATCTTTTTAGCTTCGGCTTCGCAGAAAAAAGACTTATTTTTGGTCAAGAAAGCTGACCATAACAATATTGCTTTGGTTGGCGGTGAAAAGTATTACAACCGAATTTCCAATTTCATAAATACGGTTCTGCCTAGAGAACCAAAAAAAACACGCTATAAAAAATTAGCTTTCAATGATTACGAAAGAAACAATTGACAGAATTTTCGAGACCGTCCGAATAGAGGACGTGGTTGGCGATTTTGTGCAATTAAAAAAGCGTGGAGTGAATTATCTGGGCTTATGCCCATTTCACAATGAGAAGACTCCTTCTTTCAATGTAAATCCCGTACGAAATATTTATAAGTGTTTTGGCTGTGGTAAAGGTGGCAATGCCGTCAACTTCATCATGGAGTTGGAACATTACACTTATCCTGAAGCGCTGAAATTTTTAGCAAAAAAATACAGCATTGAAATTGAAGAAAGCGTTCCTGATCCGAAGGAAATAGAATTACGGGATGAACGTGAAAGTCTTTACATATTAAATTCATTTGCATCAAAAACTTTTGCGGAAAATCTTTTCGACAATGAAGAAGGAAAAGCGATTGGTCTCTCCTATTTTCATGAACGAGGATTTAGCGACGAAACGATTCGCAAGTTTGAGCTGGGTTACAGTTTAGCTGACTGGTCAGCGTTCTCTGAACATGCGATCAAGAATGGATATAAATCAGAGTTCATTATAAAGACCGGACTAGGATATCCACGGCAGAAAGATGGTGAAGTAATCACGGGCAATGAAAAATTAATAGATCGCTTTAGAGGAAGAGTAATGTTTCCCATTCACAATCTGAGTGGAAGAATAATTGCATTCGGTGGAAGAATCTTAAAGAAAGATGATAAAGCAGCGAAGTATGTTAATTCGCCGGAGTCTGATATTTATTTCAAGAGTAAATCGCTCTACGGAATTTTCTTCGCCAAAAAAGCGATCGTACAAAAAGACAATTGTTATTTAGTAGAGGGTTATACCGATGTGATCTCATTACATCAAAGCGGAATTGAAAATGTTGTTGCATCATCAGGAACATCATTGACAGTTGAGCAGATCCGTTTGATCGGAAGATATACAAAGAACATCACTGTACTTTATGATGGAGATGCAGCAGGTATAAAAGCCTCGCTTCGTGGAATAGATTTGATTCTTGAAGAAGGGTTGAATGTAAAAGTCGCTTTATTTCCCGATGGCGACGATCCGGATTCCTATAGCAGAAAACATGGCGGAGGTGCTACAGCAACCTTTATCCAGGAGAATGCAAAAGACTTTATCGTTTTCAAAACGAATTTACTTTTAAGTGAGGTCGCCAACGATCCAATTCGTAAGGCAGGATTGATTCGTGACATTGTTGAAACGATTTCAAAGATCCCTGATCCGATCACACGCTCAGTTTACATCAAGCAGAGCAGTGCCATGATGGACATTGAAGAGCAGGTGTTGATTGCGGAAATGAATAAAAGCCGGAAGCAGCAACTGAAGAAAGATGTTCCGGGAAATGATGTAGAAGAATTGATGCCTGACATTCTTTTTCAGCAGGCACAAAAAGATGAAGGTTTAACAACAGAATCGCAGGAGAAAAATATTATAAGATTGCTGTTAAATTTCGGAAACCACGATCTGCATTTTGATATGGAAGTCGAAGATGAAACGACACCTGAGCAAAAGAAAATCCAGGTTGTTGCAGTAAAAGTTTTCCGATACATCGTAGAAGAGATCAATACCGATGAGATCACATTTGAGCATCGTGTTTATAATAGTTTTCTGAAAAAATACACTGAGTTATTAGTTGAACAGGACACTGTTGATCCCCAGGTCTTTCTCAATTCCGAAAACCCGGATTTCAGCGGAATGGCTGTAGAGTTATTAAGTCCACGTTATTTCCTTAGTGAAAATTGGGGCACGATGCATAAAATTATTGTGCCTGAAGAAGAAAGTGTTTTAAAAGAAGCCGTTGAGAATGCCGTCATCCATTTAAAAAATCGCAAGATCCAAAAAATGATTGAAGAGAATCAACGGCTGATCAAAGAAGCGCATGAGCGAGGAGATGACTGTACTGCTTTAATTGAGCGTCATATGAAGTTGGAGGGGATCAAGATGGAGTTGAGTAAGGCGCTCGGTATAGATATACTTCGGTAGTTGATAATTATAAATTAATTATCAAAAATGAATAATGAACGACTGTCGTGGTCAAGGACTTTCCTACGACCCATTAATTATTCATTATTAATTCAAGAACGTACTTTCAACTCATCGTATACAAAGTCCTTCACCTCTACTAACAATCGGTAACAGGAATTAATTTTTTCTTCACCGAGGCAATACGACATTGTTTGATCTTCTGTATGTTCGCAACGACAATTTAACGAAGCGAAATCAAAGCTGCCGAATTTATCATTTTGCTTTAATGAAAGTTGCACCAGATCGTCGATGTTTCTTGTCTGGCTTGTATCTACATCTTTGTTTTCAAGATACAATTTCAAAACATTGCGAATTGCAGTTTTCGTTGCAATACAAACCGAAAACTCAACAACATCCTCTTGCGGCTTTGACAGCTCATCTGTAATCATCTGATAAGTACCATTGACACTATCAACTAGCTCTTGATTGATTGGCTTCATGACATTCATTTTTTAGATTGTGGTTAATATTTTTAATGAGTCCCATTTCTCACGGACAAATTCTTCTGCTTTGTGTAATAGCTCTTCAGCCATCTCAGGATTTTGACGTTGCAAAACGCTGTAACGACCTTCTTTGTACATATAATCTTTCAGTGCAAGTGTTGGCTCTTTTGAATCGAGCGTAAAGCGTTTGCCATGTGGATTCAATGGATTGAATCTAAACAACGGCCAGTAGCCCGATTTAACAGCATTGCTTTGTTGCTCTGCACCATGTCCAAGGTCAAAACCGTGTGCTATACAATGGCTGTAGGCAATGATCAAGGACGTTCCAGGATAAGCCTCCGCTTCTTTGATAGCACGCAAAGCCTGAGAGTCGTTAGCGCCCAATGCGATCTGAGCGACATAAACATTTCCATTTGTAATTGCGATCTGTCCCAAATTTTTCTTCATCGATTTTTTTCCGGAAGCAGAATATTTAGCGATAGCGCCTATTGGTGTAGACTTAGAAGTCTGGCCGCCGGTATTTGAATACACTTCAGTATCCAATACAAGAATATTTACTTTTTCGCCAGTGGACAGAACATGATCCAATCCTCCATAACCGATATCATATGCCCAACCATCGCCGCCAATTATCCAAACTGATTTCTTCACAAGATTTTCGGAGAGGATCATCAATCGTTTCGATTCATCCGAATTGAGATCAACTAATTTTTTATTCAATTCATTGATGTATTCATGTTGCAATTTAATTCCGTGCTCATTTGACTCATCGTTGGTAATGATGTTTTCAACAAGTGTATCGCCAATATCACTACTCATCTTTTTCATAAGCATCAAAGCAGCATCTCTTCTTTGATCAAAAGCCAGTTTTATTCCCAATCCAAATTCAGCATTGTCTTCAAAAAGTGAATTTGCCCAAGCAGGGCCATAACCATCCTTATTCTGAGACCATGGAGTTGTAGGAAGATTAGCGCCGTAAATTGATGAACATCCGGTAGCATTTGCGACAACCATTCGTTCACCAAACAATTGAGTGAGTACTTTTAAATAAGGAGTCTCGCCACAACCGGAACAAGCACTTGAAAATTCAAATAATGGTTGAAGAAATTGAGTACTTTTCACGCTAGTCATATTCACACGTTCGCGATTAATCTCCGGCAGATCAAAAAAGAACTCCCAATTTTTGCGTTCATGTTCAACAAGTGATACTTGATCATGCATATTAATTGCTTTCACCCCAGCATGCTCTTTGCTTTCAATAGGACACACTTCAATGCATAAATTACAACCGGTACAATCTTCAACAGCTACCTGTAAAGTGTACACTTCGGTTTCCTTATTGAATTCTTTACCAATTGGAGCTACATGTTTGAATCCTTGCGGTGAGTTGCTTAATAATTCTTTGTCATAAATTTTTGCACGAATAGCTGCATGTGGACAAATGATCACACATTTATTACACTGTGTACAAAGTTCTTCATCCCAAACAGGAACAACAGCAGCTATATTTCTTTTTTCCCATTTAGTAGTTGCCGTCGGATATGCTCCATCAACAGGGAATGCACTCACGGGAAGTTCGTCGCCATTACCGGAAAGAATCATTTGGAGAACATTCTTTGTAAATTCCGGTGCATCGGCACTCATTGAAAATTTTTCTTCCTGCTTATCGCTGGTACTAGAAGGATATGAGACAATCTTTAAGTTCTCTAGTGCTTTATCAATTGCAGCATAGTTCTTATTAATAACGGCTTCTCCTTTTGAAGCATATGTTTTTGCAAGAGCGTCTTTAATTTTGGTAACAGCTTCCTCTTTTGGAATGATGTCTGAAATTGCAAAGAAACAAGTTTGAAGAATTGTATTGATGCGCGAACCTAAACCGGCCTCTCTAGCTACGCGAGTTGCATCAACAACATAAAATTTTATTTTCTTTTCGATGATCTGCTTTTGCATATTTACAGGCATTTGTTCCCAAACTTCTGTTTCATTGAATGGCGCATTCAAAAGAAAAGAACAGCCATCAGCTGCATTCTTAAGCATATCAAGTTTATGTACAAAGTTGAATTGATGACAAGCAATGAAGTTCGCATCATTGATCAAATATGTAGATTGAATTGGATGATGTCCGAATCTCAAATGTGAAACTGTCGATGAGCCTGATTTCTTGGAATCATAAACAAAGTATCCTTGAACAAAATAATCAGTTGACTCTCCAATAATCTTAATAGAATTTTTATTTGCGCTTACTGTTCCGTCTGCGCCTAATCCATAGAATAATCCTTGAAATTCATGAATGTTTTCAGGAGCAAATTTTTTATCGT
>Ga0075163_10001623_pt1 | contig 30431 bp, 25 predicted proteins | sample JI1023141ADNA_FD_71478 | JGI IMG/M metagenome (GOLD analysis project Ga0075163, IMG submission 71478) | Wastewater effluent complex algal communities from Wisconsin, to seasonally profile nutrient transformation and Carbon sequestration -... | ecosystem: Engineered > WWTP > Effluent > Algae...
TGCTACTTTACGAGCATCATAGTTTGCAGAAATCTGTGATGTATCACGTTCAATAAGAACTTCACCACCAGAAACTTCTACGATGTCGCCAACACTACCAACAGCTAGAGCTATGTCTAAACCAGTGCTAACGCCTAATTTAACGTCTATGTCTGTATTTTCAACTTTTTTGAAACCTTCTGCTGAAATTATAACTACATAAGAACCTGGGGTAAGTGCGGTAATACGATAAATACCATTTTCATTTGTTGTTGTAGTTGCTTCTGTACCGGTTGATGCATTTCTAGCAACAACTGTAGCACCTGGAACGACTGCGCCTTGTTCATCAGTTACTGTTCCGGATAATGTCCCTGTCACCTGTTGAGCCATGATTGGAGCAACTGTTCCATCTGGAGCAGTTCCACCAAACATAGTTAAGGCTAGCGCTAAAAATAGGGACTTAACTAGTTTCTTCTCTTTCATTTATAAATTCCTCCCTTTTGGATCTAGTTCCTTTTTTGTTTTAAAATTTATGCTCTATATTTTTGTTTAAGAGCGATACTTAGAAATATGAAATAAATTAGCCCATAAGTTATAGGCTATAACTGCGCTCAATTAAAATTAGGAAAATTCTTATTTTGATTCAAAATTTTAAGAGTTAGTTTTTTTGCTAGTTATGGAAAATAGGAGAATACTAGCAAAAATATTGATTAAAAAAAATCTTTCTAACCCAGATAATCAGATAAAATTTATTTTTCTTTATAAAGGCAAATCTAGTGCCAATAGGCAATAAATCCGGGTAGACCGTCAAAAGCTTTATTCATAAAGCTTTTAGGCTATTCATTTGATCACTAATTAAGCAACTTCCGTCTAAAACGCCAAAAAATTGAATTTAAATTCAAAAATCTGGAAAAATTTTATTTACCATTCAAGGATCTTTTTGCCCTATCAGATCAAAAAAGCTAGCCGCCATTTGCCATTCTTGGGCAAGTGACATTTTATCAAGCTCTTCTACCACTTCATAAAGCAGTGATGTAGTAGAAACTCCGCAAGCAGATTTTGCTATTTTTAAGAATAATGCATACTTAGCATAAAAACGTAAGTTATCTTTATCATCTAGTACTTGTTGCCAAGCACTTATAGCTACTTCTTGCCATTCTGGTAATGGGTTAATTACCCAACAATATCGGTCAAATCCTGGACTAGTTGCTTTTTTTAACCCAATTACTTGAAAAGAATTTAAATCTATTATTGGTCGAAAAGGAAAAATCCTACAACAAAACGGTCTTAACTCCCTTGTACAAATACAGTTAGATTGATCTTTAGCTTGATAACCTGTAAATAAATATTGTTCTACTAACTCAAAATTACTAAGTGGGTTAAGGTTAAAATATTCTTCCTCTCCTGGTAGTAAATATTTGATAGTATTAGGAGTTTTACAACAATATTGATCACATTTTATACCACAATCTTCTGCCACTATATCAACACTAAGCAGTGAATAAAGGCTTTGAAACTGAGAAGGGGTAAACATAAATAAACTATTTGGAAGATTAAGAAATAAAAAGGGCGAATAGTTCGCCCCTACTTTTTACCCTTTGATTTGTTTTTCAAGCTCACTTACGCTTGTTACTGGCTGTTTGCATGTAAAATTCTCACATACATATGCAGTAGCTTTACCATCAATCATAGGACGATTTGCAAGTAATGGTAATAACTTACTTGCTTCTACGTCATTTGAGTCAGCAGCTAAAACCACTTTATTAGGTAAATAGCTTTGATAAACAGCTTCTATTAAAGCTTTTGTGTCATCTTTGTTAGGATCGCCAATAATAGCAATTTCTTTTGTTTGTGCTAAATGAAAATCTAATGCCCCTAACATATGGCCAAAGCCACCAGGATATCTTTCTACTGCTTTACCAAGTAAGTTTAATACTCGTGAAGCAATATTTTCATAACGTTCATCACTAAAAATATGGGTTAATTTGGTTAAAACATCTACAGCAACAGAGTTTCCTGAAGGAGTAGCATTGTCTGTATATTCTTTACTACGAGTAATTAACTCTTCATGATCATTGCTAGTAAAGAAAAATCCTCCCTCTTCTTCATCCCAAAATTGTTCAATCATTATATTAGTTAAACGACGAGCTTCTATTAACCATTTTGTTTGGAAAGTAGCTTCATAAACTGCAATTAAAGCATCAATTAAATAAGCATAATCTTCTTGGTAAGCATTAAATCTAGCTTGCTCATTCTTATAACTACGTAGTAACCGCCCATTAACACTATTATGAGTCAAAATAAATTCAGTAGCTTTAATAGCTACATCTTTGTAGTCATCACGTTTTAATACTCGTGCGGCTTGGGCAAAAGACTTAATCATCATACCAGTCCAGGCAGTTAAAATTTTATCATCTAACCCTGGCCAAATCCTTTTAGCACGGACTTCTCTAAGTGTTTTACGTGACTTAGAAAGACTTTCTCTTAGCTCTTCTACAGTAATTTTATGGAGTTTACTTACTCTTTCTTCCATCTCTGAAACAGGAAAATCAACATAGAGAATATTTCTTTCTTCAAAATTCCCATGTTTAGTAACTCCATAATATTCAATAAATACAGCAGCTTGATTACCAAGAAGTTTTTCTATTTCTTCTAAATCCCAAACATAAAACTTACCTTCTACACCTTCACTATCTGCATCTAAAGTAGAGTAGAAACCCCCTTTAGCATCAGTCATTTCTGATATTGTCCAATCTAGTATTTCTTCTGTAATTTGTTGGTAATATTTATTTCCTGTAGCCTGATAAGCTTGTAAGTAAGCTTGACTAAGTAAAGCATTATCATAAAGCATCTTTTCAAAGTGAGGAACTAACCATTTTTCATCAGTAGAATAGCGGGCAAAACCTCCAGCTAAATGATCATAGATTCCACCTCTAGCCATTTTATCTAAAGTAATTTCAACCATGTCTAAAGCTTCACGCTCTTTAGTACGAGCAAATGTTCTTAATAAAAAACTTAAGTTCATTGGTTGAGGAAACTTAGGAGCACGACCAAAACCACCATTATGACTGTCAAAATTAGTAGCTAAGTTATGGTAAGCCTTACGTAAAATATCTGTAGAAAGAGGTGAGTCTGTAGGGATAAAGTTATTCATTGACTCAATTTCTTCTAACACTTCATGCCCAGCTTGTTCTAGGCGCTCACGCTCACTAGGGTTTTGATAAGCATTTGCTATAGCAGTTAGTACCTTAGGAAATCCTGGCATATTATAACGATCTTGGGGAGGAAAATAAGTGCCACCAAAAAACGGTCTACCATCAGGAAAAAGAAATACTGTCATTGGCCAACCACCATGACGAGTCATTAACTGCACTGCATTCATATAGATATGGTCTAAGTCTGGTCGTTCTTCTCTATCAACTTTTATACAAACAAAATTATCATTCATTAGCTTAGCAATTTGAACATTTTCAAAAGATTCTCGCTCCATTACATGACACCAATGACATGCTGAGTAGCCAATAGAAAGCAGTACAGCTTTATCTTCTTTTGCCGCTTGTTCAAAAGCCTCTTTACACCAAGGATACCAATCTACAGGGTTATGGGCATGTTGCAGTAAATAAGGACTAGTTTCATTAATCAACCGATTTGTAAATTTATGTTCAGTCACGGGGGTTTCCTCTCCAAAAAAATTTTTCCACCTAGCAAGTAATGATCTTAAAATGAAGTTATTCATAAGACTAGAATAAGGCGCAATTTTACTCCTACTATTATTTGATTTCTCTTTTAATTAGTAATTCTTTAACACAACTGACTATATAAAACCTACTAGTTAGAGTTGTTAGTTAAGATATGATAATTCTATAATCGCCCGCATGAAATCACTTAAAGGCATTTTTAGCGCAATAGTCACACCATTTGACAATAATGGTCATTTAGATATTAAAGCATTAAAAGCTAATTTTTCTCTTTGGAATCAAACTGGTCTAGCAGGTTATTTAGTACTAGGTTCAACAGGTGAAGTAGTTCACCTAGAGGAAAAAGAAAAGCTTGCAGTTTTAGATGCTGCTCGTGAATCAATTCCTTCCAATATGCCAATGATTGTTGGCACTGGAATGCATTCTACTGATGCAACTGTTGATTTTACTAAGCTTGCGGCTCAATGTGGTGCAGATTATGCCCTTGTGGTTACTCCTCATTATTTTAAAAGCTCAATGACCCCTGTGGCATTAACTAATTATTATCATAAAGTTGCTGATAGTAGTTCTATTCCTGTTTTACTTTATAGTGTTCCTCAATTCACAGGGCTTGCACTTTCCCCAGAACTTATTGCTAAACTAGCAGAACATCCAAATATTGTTGGGATTAAAGATAGTTCAGGTGATATGCGTGTGCTAACACAAACAATTAGCTTAGTAACGCCTGAGTTTAACGTATTAACAGGTAGTGCGCCCATTCTCTATCCTGCTTTAGCAATAGGTGCTAAAGGAGCAATTCTTGCTGTTGGTAATTTTGCAGCTAAACTTTGCTATCAAATTTTTGAGGCTTTTAATTCCCAACAATTTGAAAATGCTCGTGATAGTCAGCTAAAACTTTTAGCCCTATCTGAACAAATTGCTAGCCGTTATGGTATTGGTGGCATTAAGTATGCAATGAATATTTTAGGTTATCAGGGGGGATATGTTCGTAGCCCTTTGCTAATGCCAGATCAAGCGGCTCAAACAGCGATTCAATCTGTGCTAAAGGCTATTTAGTTTTAAGTTTAACTTTAAGCCTTTGTTAGCTTAGGTGTAGCCTACCCAAAAAAATTAAACAGTGCTTACCATAAATCGTGAAAAATTCCCCACAATAAATTTATTTAAAGTAAAATTTTTCTACACCAAATAAAATCAATATCATATTTAAAGCTAACTTGTTTTTATTCAATAGTTTATATTAAAGATACATTTCCTTCTCTTTTTGGTATATTGATTGCGTTGTACATAATCAGATTCAAGAATTTTGAATTGTAAAATTAATTTCTAAACTAACTCTTTATTAAACAAAGGAGGGGTTATGTTAGCAACAGCAAATTTAATAGAACATAGGCGCGAACTTCGCAAGGATACAAATACATTAGTAAAATTTAGACCAATAGCCAATCACAAAACAGAAGATCATTTTGCTGTAATCTTAGATATTAATGAGCTTGGTGCTTCACTCTTTACTTATACTTTACTACCTCTAGGAACAGAACTTCTTATTGATAAAGGCGATAGCCCATTAGTAAAAGCAGAGATTGTTACAGTAAGCTTTGACAAAGATTCAGATATGATCCGTTTTGGAGTACGTTTTATTGAAAAAGAATAAAGGCACAAACTAGTTTAACTTACTAGGATATTATGCTAGGAAAATTATAGGGTAAGAGGTAATAGCAAAACTATAAACTAATTTAGTTTTGCTATGTCTTTTCGGATCAGTTGATTTGATTAGAATTTGAAGAGAGGTAATATTGTTTGTGTTTTTGTTATTTAGCAAACAAAAACATAAACAAAGATTTTTTTACTAAAAAGGATACCTCGTGAGTTCTTCTCTATCAAATATCTCTAATACTCAACCATATTTATATCAATTACCTTTTACACAAATACCTAGTAGCTCAAAGCTTTTTCTAGACTATCTCTATGATGATAAAGCCTTAAACCTATTTTATCCTTCACAACAATCTAGTAATTTCTTTGATAATATTTTATCTACAGCATCTTCGGTTATCAGACGAACATATCAACGTGATCAAGTAGCAAATAGTTTATTAGAACAAAATCAAGAGTTTAATTGTTCGGAAAAAACATTACAAAACATTGAACTACTTAGAGATCCTTCAACTGTAGCAATAGTTACAGGCCAACAAGCAGGTCTTTTTGGTGGGCCTCTTTATACAATTTATAAAGCACTTACAGCAATTAAATTAGCACAAGAATTAAATCTTAAAGGACAAAAAGCAATTCCGGTTTTTTGGATTGCTAGCGAAGATCATGACTATGAAGAAGTCTCATTTTTACATGTAATTAACCGTGAAGGACACCTAAACACAATTAAACATCAAGCTAATGGTAATTTAGGTAATTCTTCAGTAGGGCATTTATCTGTTGCTTCAGAAATATCTGACAATATAAAAGAACTATTTACAAGTCTTCCACAATCAGAATTTATTGAACAACTAGAAAAAGATTTACAGACTGCTTATAAAGAGGGAGCAGGATTTGCTAAAGCTTTTGGGCAATTGATTACTAACTTATTTACTCAGTATGGTTTAGTGTTATTAGACCCACTAGGCCTAAAATTAAAACAAATTGCTACACCTATTTTTGAGCAGGCAATTAATAAATCAACAGAAATTGCTCAAGCACTTGTTAATCGTAGCCAAGAATTACAATCTAAAGGCTATCATGCCCAAGTTTATACTAGTTCTGATATGGTAACATTCTTTACATTAGAAAATGGTCATCGTACAGCACTACGCCATCAAGAAGGCAATTTTACTCTAAAACATAGTGATATTAAGCGAACTAAAGAAGAGTTACTATTACAACTTAAGGCAGATCCATCAAGTTTTAGCCCTAGTGTGATGCTACGGCCTATTGTACAAGATTATTTATTACCAACAGTTGCTTATATAGGTGGCCCTGCTGAAGTAGCTTATTTTGCTCAAATAAGCGCTATTTACCCACTCTTTCCAGTTAATTTTCCTGTGATACTTGCACGTAATAGTTTTACTATTATGTCAAACCGTGATAGTAGCTTACTTAAAAAATGGGGCTTAGAAATTACAGAGCTTTTTAAAGGATTAGACATAGTTAAACGCCAAGTGCTAGAAAATAATTTAGACCAAGAAACAATAAAAATTTTTGATGAAACAAATCTAGTCTTACAGTCCCAATTAGATAAATTACAAAATTCCTTGGTTAAAATTGACCCTACTTTAGCAGAAGCATTAAAAGGTGGGAAAGAAAAAATCTTCTATCAAATCAATAATTTACATACTAGGTTTATTAATAATAATGCTAAGCGAGAAGAAACCCTAGTAAAACAAATTGAGCGGACTTTTTACTTACTTTACCCAAACAAAAACTTACAAGAACGTGAATTAAGTGTTTATCATTTTCTAGCTAGATATGGTTATAAGTTTATAGATTTACTTTATGAGCATATTGACCCAAATAATAAAAACCATGCGATTTTACATATTTGACAGTAGGGGCGAACAGTTCGCCCTACCTATTCCAACCTTGGCGACCAATCATTTTTACAAAAATTACCCCACCATGGTCTTCTGTTATTGATCCTTGCTGGGTTTTACGTACACGAATTAGGCGTTGGTCTTGTTCTGTACCGATAGGCAAAACTAGAGTACCTCCAACTTCTAGTTGTTCTACTAGTGCTGTAGGTATTTCTGGAGCAGCGGCAGCGGCTAAAATTCCACGATAGGGTGCATGTTCTGGCCAACCTAGACTGCCATCAGAACAGCGCATTATTACATTATCAATTCCAAATTGTCTGATTCTTGCTTTAGCTAAACGAGCTAATTCTTCAATTCGCTCAATAGAAAAAATTAAACCAGCTACATGAGATAGTACAGCGGTTTGATAACCTGATCCTGCCCCTACTTCAAGCACTCTATCTTTTTTAGTGATTTCTAATAGTTCTGTCATCCGGGCTACCATATATGGTTGGGAAATAGTTTGACCACCAGGAATTGGTAAAGGATGATCACCATAGGCTTTACACGTAAGAGCTTCTTCGACAAACAAATGTCTAGGCACACTAGCCATAGCCTTTAATACTCGTTCATCACGAACACCACGACTACGCAAGGAATTTATCATGCGTTGGCGTGCAAAATGATAAGGATCAGTAGACACAAAACTCATAAATTAATATAAATGCTCAGGATTTTCTGTATCTAAACTTTTTAATTCTTCTACTTTATCTTGTTTATAAATCTTTAACCAATGCTCGTCCCATTTTTCTAGTTCGGCTAGATGAGCATAATTAGTCATATCATTTTTTATAGGGGTAATAGCAACTAGTCCTTGTTTTATTGCCGCAAAATCTGTACCTGCATTTTGCTCCCAGGAAATTTTCCCATACCCAACCCAATAATAAGGACGATTACGAGGATCATGACCAACCATAATTTCAGTACCAGCAGATCTAGTGGCTTGTCTAGTAATAGCAATTCCTTTAATTGGGCCTCGTGGAACATTAACATTTAGTAGAGTTCCTCGTGGTAGACCTGAGCTAAGCACTTTACTAGCTACTTCCTTAGCTACTTGTGCTGCATATTGGAAATCATAGCGCTCACGTCCAGCTAAAGAAACAGCAATTGAAGCTATCCCATAGAATGTGCCTTCCATTGCCCCTGCTACTGTCCCTGAATAATGCACATCATCGCCTAGATTTGCGCCTCTGTTGATTCCTGAAACTACTAGATCTGGTAGAGTACCATTCATTAAGATATTTATCGCTAATACTACACAATCTGTAGGAGTGCCTGTAACAGCATATCGGCCTTCGTCACGTTTTTCTATTCTAAGCGGGGAATGTAGGGTTAAAGAGTGAGATACTGCGGTCATATCTGTACTAGGGGCAACTACTATTACTTCGCCTAAGGCAGATAAACTATCAGCTAAAGCCTTAATACCATCAGAATCTATTCCATCGTCATTAGTTACTAAAATTTTTGGCATAGTCAAAACTAAAATGAGGCGCAAAAACAAGATTTTAACTTGCCTCGCGCCTCAGGTCTTAAAGTAAAGAAGATTTATCGGGATGACTGGATTCGAACCAGCGACCTCACGCACCCCAAGCGTGCACTCTAATCCAGACTGAGCTACATCCCGAGTTAAGCTGTTTTTTATTTGGCCGTGATTATTGCACCACGAGAAAGCCTTGTCAATAAACCTTGCAGATCCTCTTTGATCTGGCGTAGAGCAATTTTTTGTTCTGGAGTTAAAATAGGTTTTGCTTGTTCTACACTAGCAGTAGCAGCCATTGTAATTGGTTCTGCTATTACTTCCTTTGGTAATTCTACCTTGGCTATTTGCTCTAATACTGGTTCTGCTATTATTTCTTCAACTTTTATTTCAGGGGCTGTTAATTCTACTATTTCTGAGGTTACTACTTTTAATTTAGCTCCTCCACGTACTTCTGAGGCTAGTTTCTTTTTAGCACCAGCAATAGTAAACCCTTCATCATAAAGAAGTTGTTTAATACGAAAAACCACTTCTACATCTTTACGGCGATAAGTGCGTTGGCCTGCACGGTTTTTTTGTGGGGTCAGCATAGGAAATTCTGATTCCCAATAACGTAAGACATGTGGTTGAACATCTATCAAATCGCAGACTTCACCGATTTTAAAAAATAGTTTATCTGGTATAGACTTTACTGGATAGATTCTCGCCTTTTCCATAAACACCACCTACAAAATAGAAAGCTACCGTTAACACCTAGCAACATTTAGTAACACTTAATAACAACTAGCCTAAATTAAAAGTTCAAAAAAGTATTTATATAATTTAGGGTTTAAGGGTTAGCACAAATAACTTTAATTATTAATAAATAAATTAAGGGAGCTTACTGTTTAGGTTAAATAAAACTGGTGACTATGTTACGACTTTCTTATAAAAGTGTCAACCACCAACAAAGACTAAGCCACTACTTTTCCCTTAGTTAGAGCAAAATAGCCACTCGTAATCTTGCTAATAATATATTTTTTGCTCGGTAAAGCATGGCTCACTTATGTTGGTAGTAGGCGGCTTTCCTGCTAGAATGACCAGTTTTGTTTTTGACCCTAAATTTTATATTAACCAACCTAATTTTAACGTAATAAGGAAAAAGTATTATGAGTTATAAAGTACTTGTTTGCGGTAGCCTTTCTGAAGCAGGATTAAAAATTTTAGAGCAAGCTGAAGGTATTGAAGTAGATCGTAAAGGAGAATTAAAAGAAGAACAGTTGCTCGAAATTATTGCTAACTATGATGGGGTTATCGTAAGAAGTGATACAAAAATTACTGCCCCAGTAATTGCTCTAGGAAATAAATTAAAAGTTCTTGGTCGTGCTGGCACAGGTGTTGATAACATTGATGTTGCAGCAGCTACACAACGTGGTATTGTCGTAATGAATACCCCTGGTGGAAATACTGTTACTACAGCTGAACATGCTTTAGCATTAATGGTTTCTCTAGCACGTAATGTTCCACAAGCTACTGCATCAATGAAAGCTGGCAAGTGGGAAAAGAAAAAGTTTAGTGGAGTAGAACTACTAAACAAAGTATTAGGCATTGTTGGAATGGGACGTATTGGTAGCATAGTTGCGTCACGTGCAAATGGTTTTGGAATGCGTCCAGTTTGTTTTGATCCTTACTTAACCCGTGAAGCTGCGGCTAAACTCAATGTTGAATTAGTTTCTTTAGATGATCTCTTTGCTACTGCGGATTTTATTACTGTACATACCCCTATGACAGCAGAAACTAAAAATATTATTAATAAAGACGCTTTTGCAAAAATGAAAGATGGAGTACGTATTATTAATTGTGCTCGTGGTGGACTTATTAATGAAACTGATCTTTATGATGCGATCAAGAGTGGTAAAGTCGCTGGCGCAGCACTAGATGTTTTTGTTGAAGAACCTGTTTCTCCAGATAATCCATTATTAAAACTTGATCAAGTAATCTGTACTCCTCATTTAGGGGCTTCTACTGCTGAAGCTCAAGTAAATGTTGCTGTTGCAATTGCTGAACAAATGAGAGATTTCTTTACTACAGGAACTATTCGCGGTGCAGTAAATGCATCTTCTGTAAACCCAGAAGTTTTAGCACAAGTTAAACCTTATATTGAACTTGGAGAAAAAATTGGTTCATTCCAAGGGCAAGCCTTTGGTCATAATGTAAAAAAAGTTCATATTGATTATTCTGGTGATGTTGTGGAATATGACGTAAAACTTATTACCCAAGCTATTTTAGTTGGCTTACTAGCTCCCACAAGTGAACGAGTAAACTTTGTTAATGCTGCTCTAGTAGCAGAAGAACGTGGAATTCGTATTAGTGAAGCTCGTTCTCGTCGTGCTACAGATTTTGCTAGTATGGTTGAAGTAACTATGGAAACCGAAGAACAACAAAGCCGAGTAGCTGGTGCATTACTAGGTGAAAAAGATCTTCGTATTGTCCGTATTAATGGATTTAACCTAGAAGCAATTCCTAAAGGCCATATGTTGCTATGTACCAATAAAGATGTTCCTGGTGTATTAGGTAAATTCTGTAGCCTACTTGGTGACAATAATATCAATATTGGTAGACTTTATTTAGGACGTAAAGAAGTAGGTGGAACAGCTATAATGCTTAGTCAAATAGATACTGCTCCTAGCGATGAAGTTTTAGCAACACTTGCTCAAATGTCAGATATTATTTCTGCTAAACGGGTTTATTTGACTTAAGTTATTTACAACAAATAATCCAAATGTAGGGGCAGACACCTTGGTCTACCCTTATTAAAATTAAGAATTAAAGAGGGCGAACACGCAGGTTCGCCCCTACTAAATCACGGTGCCGTCGGGAATTGTGGCGTTTTTTGCCACTATTACTATTCCTTCACGAATATAATAATTTTCCCCATCGTGATGTATTAAGCCTTTTTCATTTAGAATACGTACATTAGAACCAATACGAGCATTAGAATCAATAATAGCTTTACGAATTACTGTTCCTTCACCAATCCCTACCCAAGGAATGCCATTACGCCTATCTCTATCAAGTTCTTCTAGAGATTGATAAACTTCTGAACCCATAATCATAGTGTTTTCAATTCTAGTTCCGCCACCAATACGACAACGCAAGCCTATGATACTTCTTTCAATATAAGCTTCATTAATAATGCATCCATCAGCAATAATTGCCTCACGAATTTTACATCCACGCATTTTAGTTGCAGGTAAATAACGAGGACGTGTGTAAATTGGGGCATCAGCATCAAAAAAATTAAATTTAGGTAATATCCCAGTCATATCAAGGTTAGCACGATAAAAAGCGCTAATTGTCCCAATATCTTCCCAATAGCCATCAAAAAGAAAGGCTTGAACGTTGTAATCTTTTATTACAGCCGGAATAATATCTTTACCAAAATCAACATAGTTAGTGTTTTCATGAAGTAATTTTTCTAAAAATGGTCTATTAAAGATATAAATTCCCATTGAAGCTAAGTAAGGTCGTTCCTGGGCTTCCTCCCTAGTTAATCCAAATGATGTAGTATCAACTTTCATTGCTTCTAAAGCTTTACCTTTTGGTTTTTCTGCAAATTCAATAATACGCCCTTCTGAATCTGCCTTTAATAAACCAAATTCACTAGCTTCTTTTTCTACTACAGGAATTACTGAAACAGAAACATCTGCTTTTGTTGCACGATGTCTTGCAACAAAATCCCTATAATCCATACGATAAAGATGATCTCCTGATAAAATTAAGATTAATTTTCCAGTAGGGTCAGTAAAATGCCGTAGGTTTTGTCTTACAGCATCAGCAGTTCCTTGGAACCAACTAACATTTTCTGGTGTTTGTTCTGCGGCTAAAATTTCTACAAATCCATCAGAAAACGCACTAAATCTATAGGTACGACTAATATGATGGTTAAGTGAGGCTGAGTTAAATTGAGTTAATACATACATTTTGATGATATCAGAATTTATACAATTACTAACAGGTATATCAATGAGGCGGTATTTTCCTCCTAGTGGTACAGCAGGTTTAGAACGTTCTTGGGTGAGAGGAAACAATCTAGTACCTTGGCCACCACCTAAAATTACCGCAAACACGTCTCTCATAATCTTGTTTTTCTCCTCTTGCGGTTGGAATATGGTAAATAAACTCGTTTGAAGTTGGCGAAAAAATTATAATACTGTTTAAGTTAAATATGCTAATCAATCATAGCCTTTTATTATCCTTAAATAACTTAAAGAAACTTTTAGGAGGCAACTTTGCCAAGCAATGTAGTAATTTCTGAGGATATTCAAGTAGCTCAAATGGAAGGAGAAGCCATAGTAGCTCTAGAATCTGCTGTTATTGCCACTGGACTACCTTCTCCACATAACCTTACAGCAGCTTACCGTTGTGAAGCAGCTATTCGCTTGCAAGGAGCAAAACCTGCTACAATAGCCATTATTGGCGGTATCGCCAAAGTTGGCTGTGAAACAGAAGAAATTGATGAATTAGGAATTCGCGATGATGTAGTAAAAACTAATTTAAGTAACCTAAGTGCAATTATGGCTCAAGGGCGTTGGGGAGCTACTACAGTCTCTACTACTATGCATTTAGCTGCAATGGCTAAAATTTTAGTTTTTTCTACAGGTGGTATTGGAGGAGTACATAGAGATGCAGAAAAATCCTTTGATATCTCCTCTGATTTAATGGCACTAGCTACTTATCCTTTAGTTGTAGTTTGTGCTGGAGCTAAATCTATTTTAGATTTGCCTCGCACAGTAGAAGTACTAGAAACACTAGGAGTCCCACTTATTGGTTATCGAACTGATGAGTTACCAGCTTTTTACTCTCGTGTTAGTGGTATTAAACTTGATATTATCGCTGATGAACCAGCAGATGTAGCACGAATTGCTAAAGAACATTGGAAGTTAGGTTTTAAGAGTGGACTTTTAGTAGTAACCCCTTTACCAGAAGCTCAAGAAATCCCTGCTCAAGAAATGGAAGTTTTTTATCAAATCGCCATGGCTGAAGCAGAACGTGAATCTATTCATGGTAAAGCAGTTACACCATTTTTATTAAGTAAAATGGAAGCTCTTACTAGTGGGCGATCTGTTATAACTAATATAGCTTTACTTGAAAATAATGCTCGTGTAGCTGGAGCAATTGCCGTAGCATTAGCCCAACAACTAAAATAAATTTTGTAAATTTAGTAGAGGCAGACCTGCGTGTCTACTCTTCTTTACAATCAATTATTTACATTCGTAGGGGCAGACCTGCATGTTTGTCCTTCTTTACAATCAATCATTTACAAAGGAATTTCCTGTAGTATAAATTTATGGAAGCACGTCAAGCATTAGAAAACATTGAAGATCCAACTAGCCCCGACATTAATCGGCCTTCTGTAGTAATTATAGGCCGCCCCAATGTAGGGAAATCTACATTATTTAATCGATTAACAGAAACTCGTCGCGCCCTTGTAGCTGATATTCCTGGCCTTACAAGAGATCGTATTTATGGCAGAGTACTTTGGGCAGGCTATGAGTTTGAAATAGTTGATACTGGAGGTATTATCCCTGATGATGAGGCAGAAATACCTATTAACATTTTGCGCCAAGCTCGTGTAGCAATTGATAAAGCTAGCTTAATCCTTATGCTAGTAGATGCCCGCACAGGCATTACTTCACTAGACGAAGAACTTGCATCATTACTTAGAGGCTTAGGAAAACCTACCTTTGTAGTAGCCAATAAAGCAGATGCTCAAAAAATCGAAAGCCATGCAGCAGAATTTTATGCTCTAGGTTTTAATGAAGTTTTCCCTATATCTGCTGAACATGGCAATGGAACAGGCGAACTTTTAGATGAAGTAGTTAAACTTCTACCTTTTCCAGAAAAAGAAATACAAAAAGCCAAAGAAATTAAAATTGCTATTATTGGACGCCCCAATGTAGGCAAATCCTCGCTAGTAAATCGTTTACTAGGAGAAAATCGAGTAATTGTTTCCCCTATTGCGGGTACGACAAGAGATGCTATAGATACAATCTTAGAACATGACTCTAATCGTTTTCGCATAATTGATACTGCTGGAATTCGTCGTAAGGGAAAAACTAATGAAGTACCAGAAAAACTTTCTGTAATAATGGCTAGAAAAAGTATTGAACAAGCAGATGTCGCTTTTTTATTAATTGACTCTGTAGAAGGCCCAACAGCTATAGATGCTAATATTGCTGGTTATGCTCATGAAGCAGGCTGTTCAGTAGTAATTGTAGTAAATAAATGGGACTTAATCGAAAAAGATACTTATACTGTAATAGAGTATGAAAAAACAGTACGCGAAAAGATGAAATATTTAGATTATGCTCCAATAATTTTTATTTCTGCCCTTACAGGCCAACGAGTAGTTAAGCTTTTAGATATTGCTGCTCGCGCTTATGAAGCAAGAAATTTCCGGGTTAGTACATCAGAATTAAATCGATTTTTTGAAAGTAATTTAGCCCAACCTCGCGCTTCTACCCCAAGTAAAAGCCAACTTAAAGTACGCTATATTACTCAAGGAGGGATTTCTCCACCTACTTTTATAGTTTTTACTAACACTAGTCAAAAACGACTACATTTTTCTTATGAACGCTATATAGAAAATCGTTTAAGAGAAGAGTTTGGCTTTTTTGCTACACCAATAAGAATTAAAGAAAAAGCCAAAACAAGCAGTAAATAAACGGACTAAACTAGATATTTAGAAATTATAAAACTTTGATTGTAATTAGGGATTTTCTTTTTATTGAAAATCCCTTTTTTAATTATTAGTCTATATTTTTTAACTGCTTCTAAAAAATTTTCTTACCATCCTATTTCAACAAGAAGTTTGCCATTTTTAACAGTAACTGATTTCAAAAATGTAGTAACAGCTTTATCTAATGTGGTTTTGCTTTCTAGAGGTATTGGTTTTTCTGCAAATTTCTCACCTAAAGTCTTTTCTGCCATTTCGCTAAGCGGTTTAGAAAGCTGATCTGGGAGTTGTGCAATTTGTAGATTAGTGATTTTTGGGTTGCTTAGATGTATGGTTTTGTCGTTTGGATTATAAGCAATGCTAGCAAAGACTGTTGCTGTACCAGTAAAACGAGGTTTTGGAATAGGTGGCGCTGCTATCTTTGGCTTTGGAGCGTCTGAGGGCAGTGATGGAGCATTTTTTAATAACCCAGGGCCGGGGCCAGGGCCTTTTTTGGGAAGTGGTGCTGGTAATTTTGCAGAAGGGGTTGGCAGTGGAGAAGGTTTTTCTGCTGGCGCAGAAGGTTCGGCTACAATGTTGACTTGAAGACCTATTTGATTTTTTCCCTCTTCAAGGATTACAACAGGGTTGCTAATAGTCATATCTAGCGGAGATTTCTCTTTGTCTTGACTGCCAGGGTTAAGAGGGAATTTTTCTTCTAGTTTCTTCTGTAGTTCTTCTTTAGGAATTTCAAAAGTATAAGAAAGGGGTTTTGAACATCCAATCGCTGCAACAAAAACAAGAATTAGCAAGAATCGGAAATAGTGTTTCATAAGTAATTTCTCCATCAGATATTTAGAATTATATGATAATGCATTTGCTTGTGTTGATATTAGTCTTAGCCTTTTAAGGGCTTTTATATAAGCTAATAAATCAATTTTGGTATTTGATAGAGTAAGGCGCAAAACTTAGGGATTTTGGGTAAAAATATTTCCGGGTTTTATAACCCCTAAAAATTTGGTTTATTTTTAATAGCTTTGATTACTTGAAGATTAAGTATTTTTAATAGAATTTCTTTTAATTTTTTAACTATTTAGAAAAAATGATTTAAAAAGCAAATGGGGAGAAAAATTTTCTCCCCATTAGGTATTTATGCCGAAGGGGGGATTTGAACCCCCACAGGTCGCCCTATACGCCCCTCAAACGTACGTGTCTGCCAATTCCACCACTTCGGCAAAAATTATCAAACAATAAAAAACTTACTTACTAGCTGGTTTAGCGTCTTTGCTATCTTTACTTCCTGTAGCAGCTTCAGCTTTTGGAGCATCTTTCTTAGCTTCATCTGCTTTAGCTTTATCATCTGCTTTAGCTCCACTTTTTTCTACTTCAGTGCTTGGAGTAGCAGCAGGGCTAGTAGCAGGTGCTGGTGTAGCTTCTGTTTGTCCTGTAGCAGCAGGTGCTGGACTAGCAGCAGGAGTAGTAAATGGAGTAGGTAAAACTTTTGGAGCTAATGGATCTTTATCTAATTCTGTAGCAACAGAACCGCCGCCTAAAATATTTGGCATAGAAAACAGAAAAGCTAAAATCATAAAACCACAGGCAGCAACTAAAGTTACTCTAGCAAGAGTGCTAGCAGCGCTTCTTGGGCCAAAAGCATTTTGTGCCCCACCGCCGCCAAGAGCCGAGGCTATATCGCCTTTGCCCGATTGTAATAAAACTGAGCCTATTAAAAATAGACTACAAATCACAAACAAAGCTAATAATAACCAACTATACCAAAACATGAGTGAAGTATTACCTAACTATATAAATTACTAATTATTTATAATTAACGATTTGTGCAAAACTGGTAGCATCTAAGCTAGCACCACCAACTAAAGCACCATCAATTTCCGATTCTGCCATTAGTATAGAAATATTGTCTGGCTTTACACTACCGCCATAAAGGATGCGTATATTTTCACTTAATTGGCTGCCCCAATTTTCTGCAACAATACCACGAATAAATTTATGCATTGTTGCTGCAATTTCAGGGGTTGCCGTGCGTCCTGTACCAATAGCCCAAATCGGCTCGTAAGCGATGAGAATAAGCGAAAGTTCTTCGGCTGTCAAGCCACTTAATCCATCACGTACTTGTCTGCCAACTACTATTTCCATCTCATTATTTTCGCGCTCTTGGAGCCTTTCTCCAACACAAACAATTGGCCGAAGTCCTGCATTTAAGGCAGCGCGAGTCTTCTTATTCACTATTTCATCAGTTTCTTGATAATATTGTCGACGCTCAGAATGCCCAACTATCACATAACTACAACCTAAATCTTTTAACATTGCTCCTGAAATTTCTCCAGTAAATGCTCCTTGTCCTGATTGATCACAAAGATTTTGACCTGCAGTTTTGATACTTGAACCTTCTAAGCGATCGTTAACAGTTTTTAAGACAGTAAAAGGAGGTGCAACAACTATGTCACAATGGCGAGAATTAACCACTTGTGGTTTTAAGTCCAAAACTAACTGTATGGCTTCAGCAAATAGCTTAAACATTTTCCAATTTCCAACAATTACAGGTTGTCGCATTATTTCCCCTTTATATCAGCAAATGTTAAAAACTCCATAAACTAAGTTTTTAGTAGTACTTAGTTGGTCTATATTGTGCACTTCCAAATCCTAAAATTGGTAAAAACACTATTGGCAATAAAATTAGCCCTATAGCAAAAACTATATCTTTTCCAAATTTTTTTGCTAACTCAATATTCACAATTATTGCGATCACAAAGTTAACAAAAGGAATAAACATAAGAACTATCCACCAAAGAGGTTTTTCGATTATCTCTAATAAAACAATTATATTGTATATAGGTATAATTGCTGCCCACCCTGGTTTTCCAGCCTTGTTAAAGAGTTTCCACATTGCTGCAATCACTATTACAGCACAAATAAGAGCAAAAACTCCCACTACTAAACCAAATAGTGCCATTGCTCCAGCTATTGCGGCATCATCATTTTCCATTTTTAAGCTCCTTTACTTATAACTCTATTTTTCAATAAGTTAGTTAGCATTAAATTTTTTAGATAGGTTAACAAACCTATCTGTTTAGTGTTTTAGATGATTTTCAAAAATTTAGTTTTGTGCCTTCTTTAGCAGGTTTATTTTTTGCCCTAGTATTATATTTTTTATTTTGCTAGATTAACCCACCTAAAAACCTATTCACCACTTAAAGCTTTTACACCAGGCAGTTCTATACCTGAGAGAAACTCTAAACTTGCTCCACCCCCTGTAGAAACATGGCTTACTTTATCTGCTACACCAGCTTGGTTAATTGCAGCAACTGAATCACCGCCACCAATAACTGTAATACCTTTAGATTTGGCGACTGCTAAAGCAACCGCTTTTGTCCCTTGAGAATAACTTTCTTTTTCAAAAATACCCATTGGGCCATTCCAAACAATAGTTTTAGCTTTAGCAATTTCTTCGCAGTAGTTTTTAATTGTAGCTGAACCAATATCAAATCCTGCTTCATCTTCAGCGGTATCAGCAATTGAGCTTTCACGTAACCCTTCAGCAGTTTCTAAATTTTTAGCTACTATATGATCAACAGGTAACATTAATGCTACATTACGTTCTTTTGCTTTACTAATTAGCTCTTTGGCTAGTTCTAACTTATCGTCTTCTACTAAAGATTTACCTATTGGTAACCCTTGAGCTTTTAGGAAGGTATAAGCCATTGCCCCACCAATCAGTAGGACATTAGCACTTTTTAGCAGGTTTTCTATTACTTCAATTTTATCAGATACTTTTGCCCCACCTAAAATTACAACAAACGGGGCTTCTGGTGCATAAACAGCTTTACCTAAGTACTCAAGCTCTTTTTCCATTAGAAAACCAGCAGCAGCTTTTGCAACAAAATGAGTCATACCCACTGTAGAGGCATGAGCACGATGTGCCGTACCAAAAGCATCATTAACATATAAATCACAAAGAGCAGCTAATTGACGTGAAAACCCTTCATCATTATTTTCTTCTGCTTCATGAAAACGAAGATTTTCTAGAAGTAAAACCTCTCCATTAGCTAGATTTGTAGCTTGGCTCTCTACCTCAGTCCCAACACAATCACTAGCAAATGTCACAGCCTTTCCTAGTAGTTGAGAGAGCCTATCAGCAACAGGCTTAAGTGAATATTTAGGATTAACTTTTCCTTTTGGTCTACCTAAATGTGAAGCGAGAATAACTTTAGCCCCTTGTTCCATTGCATAACGAATGGTAGGAAGGGAAGCTTGAATGCGAGTATCATCACTAACTTGCCCGCCATCTAAAGGAACATTAAAGTCTACACGAATAAAAAGCCTTTTACCTGTTAGTTCTAAATCTTTGATTGTTACTTTTTTCATGTCTTCCCCCCTAAAATCCTATAAACCTTTTTCTACTAAGAAACTAATTAGATCTCGAACACGGCAGCTATAACCCCATTCATTATCATACCAAGCCATTAAATGAATTAGACTACCATCTACAACTTTGGTATAACCTGCATCTACAATTGAGGAATGTGAATTACCACGGAAGTCTATTGATACAAGCTCTTCTTCGCAAAATTCCAAAATATTTTTCATAGACTCATGAGCAGCTTGTTTTAGAGCTTGGTTAACTTCTTCTTTGGTAGTAGCTTTCTCAACTGATACAACTAGGTCAACTACTGACACATTAGGAGTTGGTACACGAATAGCAATACCATCTAGTTTACCTTTTAATTCAGGAACTACTAACCCAATAGCTTTTGCAGCGCCTGTAGTAGTAGGAATCATTGACATTGCAGCAGCACGAGCACGACGTAAATCTTTATGAGGAAGGTCTAAAATCTTTTGATCATTAGTATAAGAGTGAATAGTGGTCATTGAACCACGAAGGATATTAAATTTTTCATGAACTACTTTAGCTACTGGAGCCAAACAATTAGTAGTACAAGAGGCATTAGAAATTACATGATGGTTTGCAGGGTCATAAGCAGCATCATTAACACCTAAAACTAAAGTAATATCTTCATCTTTTGCAGGTGCGGAAATAATTACTTTTTTAACACCATCTCGTAAATGTAAGGAACAGTTTGCTTTATCAACAAAACGACCTGTTGATTCTACTACTATTTCTGCACCAACTGATCCCCAATCAATTTTAGAAACATTAGGTTCACTAAAAACCTTTATGGTGCGGCCATTAACAACTAAAGCATTGTCTACTACCTCAACTTTAGCGTCAAAAGTACCAATAATGGAGTCATACTTTAGTAAGTGTGCTAGTGTTTTAGCGTCAGTAAGATCATTTACAGCAACAAATTCTATTTCGGGGTTATTTATTGCTGAGCGGAGTAAGTTACGACCAATACGACCAAATCCATTAATACCAACTTTAACTGCCATAATAAAAGAGCCTCCTTAACTTGCTGCCTAACGGCTTCAGTATATTTAACTATAATGTAAAATTGAAAATAATTATAAGAAGAGAGTTTAGAAGTACCACAAACCCGCTATTTAGAGCAAATAGATAGCGCGGAAAATTCCGTAGGGTCAGACCAAGGTGTCTGCCCTTAGATTATTTAATTATCCAATCGAAGCTAAGCCAAAACGAGGTTGTGTTAACACTCGTTCAATAAGTTTTTTAGTAAGTGGGTCATCACTGGCAAGAGAGAGTAAAAATTCTGATTCTTGGCGAGCTAAGTCTAGTAAAACACGATCTCTAACAATATTAGCAACTCTAAAAATCTGTTCCCCTGATTGACGAGTCCCTAAAATTTCTCCTGGGCCACGTAGTTCTAGGTCTTTTTCTGAAATCTTAAACCCATCAGTAGTTTGTTCTAAAACTGTTAATCGTTCGCTAGCTTCTTTAGATTTCATTCCTGAAGTCATTAAAATACAGTAGGATTTGGCTGCGCCTCGTCCAACTCGGCCTCTTAATTGATGAAGTTGGGAAAACCCAAAACGATCAGCATGTTCTATCATCATTACACTAGCATTAGGAACATCTACACCAACTTCAATAACTGTAGTAGAAACTAAAATTTGAGCTTCACGAGAAAGAAAACGCTTCATTACTTCTTCTTTTTCATGCGATTTCATCCGACCATGTAATAAGGCTATAGAAAATTCTGGGAAAACATCTTTTTGTAAAACCTCAGCCATTTTTGTAGCCGCAGCTAAGTCCATTTTTTCTGATTCTTCTACCAAAGGATAAACAATATAAATTTGACGGCCTTGGCGTACTTCCTCAGCAATAAAACGGTAGATTTGATGACGTGAATTTTCTCCTCTTACTCTTGTATCAATTGGAGTTCGTCCTGGTGGAAGTTCATCGATTATTGAAACATCTAGATCGCCGTAAACTGTCATAGCTAGACTTCTAGGAATTGGGGTAGCAGTCATTACTAGCACATCAGGTCTATAGCCTCGACGAATTAGTTCAGCACGTTGCATTACCCCAAAACGGTGTTGTTCATCAATTACTACTAACCCAAGTTTCTCAAAATGCACATCATCTTGGATGATTGCATGTGTACCTACTACTAATTGTATTTGATTAGCTGCAATATCAGCTTTAACTAGCCTTTTTTCTTTAGCAGTTAAGCTACCTGTTAATAACTCTACTCGATAGTTGGTTTTAGCAAATAATTTTTTTAGATTACGAGTATGTTGTTCAGCTAAAATTTCTGTTGGCACCATTAGTGCGGTTTGATAGCCATTTTCTATAGCTACAACAATAGCTTGAGCGGCTACAATGGTTTTTCCTGCTCCTACATCGCCTTGTAGTAGTCTATTCATTGGCCGATTAGAGGTTAAATCTTCAACTATTTCTTTTAGCACTCGTTTTTGTGCATTAGTAGGCTTAAAAGGCAAAATATTTAATACTGCTTGGCGAACTTGATCAGTTATTTCAATAGAGGTTCCTTTAGGCTCTTGATGGCGTTCAGTACGTTTAACAGCTAATGCTAGTAATAGCCAAAAGAATTCCTCAAAAATTAGTCGACGATGTGCAGGTGATAGAGCACGATTATAGCTTTCTAGAGCAACATATTCAGGAGGGAAATGTATTTGTTTTAAGGCTTCAGCACGGCCAATTAGGTTATTTCGCGCTAAAAGCTGAGGGGGTAAATTTTCTGAAATAGTGCCAAAGTCTAGTAAATCCAAGAGATTATGCATAATAGTACGCAATTGTTTGGTACGAATATCGCCTAACTTACGATAAACAGGCACACAACGCCCCATATGAATAGCTTCTTGTGTAGGGTCTGTTTCTTTATCAATTATTTCATAATCAGGATTTTCTATAGCTAGGCTATTGCGGTAAGTATCGTATTTCCATTGACCAAACAAAATAACTCGGCTATCACGAACAAAGGTTTTTTCTAAAAAAGGTTGGTTCCACCAAAAAGCGCGAATTCTACCTGTCTCATCTTCTCCAGAAAACTCAAAGATTTTATGTTGATTTGCTTTACCTACACGATAATTACCAGCTACTTTTACTTCTACAGCAACAGCGGCTTCCATTCCATCAGCTATATCCCCAATCTTTGCTAGGTTTGAGCGATCTTCATAACGCATAGGTAAGTAAAATAGCAAATCCTCTACTTTTGCTTGTTGTGGGCTAGGGCAAGCATTAAGTAAGGCAATAGATGCAGCTAGGGCTTGAGCCGTTTTTTTTCCTACTCTAGGAAGTTCGCTTTCTAGTTTTTCTATTGGGGTTGTTAAAGTGATCATTAAAAAATCAGAGAAAATTTAGTTGAAAGCCTTTATAAAACATTTTTAATCTCTATATATTTTAAAAGTAGCTGTTGTTGATTGGTAGTTCAAAACTTTGGGCACCTCGGCGACTGCATTGTAAAATATCCCTGCCTTGATTAGCAAATTTTTTCTTAAGCTTAGAGAGTTAATTGGTAAGTTATTATATTTGCTAATTTTTCCCTTTGATATGTAATTTTTCAAAGCTATACTAATTTTTATGTTAAAACCTTCTAGAAATATAGAAATTAAAGCTAAAATCCATGATTGGACAAAACTCCAACATACTGTAGCAGCACTTAGTGATAAACCCTCAGAGTTGCTTCAACAAGAGGATATTTTTTTTCCTTCCCAAAAAGGCCGACTAAAATTAAGGATTTTTAATAATAGTTATGGTGAATTGATACATTATGAGCGGCCTGATATAGCTTCTACAAAAGAGTCTAGTTATATAATTTCAAAAACCAATGACCCTATATCTTTGAAATTAGCTTTATCTAATGCCTTAGGTGTAGTTGGTAAGGTAAAAAAAATACGTCGTCTCTATTTTACAGGGCAAACTAGGATTCATTTAGATGAAGTAGAAGGATTAGGAAACTTTTTAGAGCTAGAGTATGTACTTAAATCAGAAGAAAAAATAAATGTTGCTAATGAAATAGTGCTAGACTTAATGCGTTATTTAGAAATCGATAATAATGATTTAATTGACTGTGCCTATATTGATTTATTAGCCGCTTTATAATCACTATAACCACTATAAGATAATTTTAAGATTGGTGGCTAATAGAGAGGAAAAAAACTAATATGAGTGATAATTATCAAAAAAATAATAACCCTTACAATCAACCTAGTTATGAACAACAGCCTAACCAACAACAATATGGGCAACAATATGGACAGCCTAGTCAACAACCTGAATATGGGCAATCATACGGGCAAACAGCTTATACCCAACCAATGCCGCCACCTAATCAAAACTATGGACAACAAGATTATGGGCAACAACCTCAGTATGGGCAGCAACAACCCTATGGGCAACAGCCTCAATATGGACAGCAAAACTATGGACAAACAGCCTATAACCCACAAATAAATCAACCTCAGTATGGACAACAACCTCAGTATGGACAACAACCTCAGTATGGACAACAACCTCAGTATGGACAACAGCCTCAGTATGGACAGCAGCAGCCTCAGTATGGGCAACAACCGCCTCAGTATGGGCAACAACCAGGGTATAATCAACAGCCTCAATATGGGCAACAACCTTATGCTCAGCCTCAATATGGACAGCAACAGCCTCAATATGGGCAACAAAGCTATAGTCAAGCGCCTACGCCTCAAGTCTATAGCCAAGGTCAATATCAATCCTTTGCACAGCCTTCTTATGCAACACAAAACTCTCCAGTTTATGAACAAATCAGGAAAGCAGCCAAGTTATCTTTAGGTTTTGCTATTGCTGGTTTTTTCCTTGCTGGGCTAAGGTTTGGAGGGCTTTTCTTTGGGCTTTTCTCCTTTATTCGTGCTAAACAGGGATTAAAGTTAACTCAAGAATATGGTGTTGGATATGAATTTACAGGTAAATTAAAATTTGCAATGGTATTAGGTATAATTGATGCAATTTTTGCTGTGATATTTATATTCAGTCGTATGTAATATTAATGCTAGTGATACTCTAAACATTTAGAGTATCACTAATTAGAGCTTATAGACTTGCAAGTCTAACAATATCAGCCTGTTGGCGAGTAGACTCTAAAAATTGTTCAATTTGGCTATTAACACGTTCTTCTACTAAAATAGCTTCAATTAGCTTTCTTTCTTCATCTGAAGGTTTTTCAGAGGGAGTAATATTTTGAGCAGCTAATTTAGGTTTAACTCTTTGATCATAATAGTCTTGTATTTCATTTTCAGTAATTATTGCAAAGGCTCGAAAACGAAAGTCCACATATTTTAAGATTAAAAGTCGCTCTCTAAAAATCTTTTGTAGCATATCTGCTGTTAACCCTACTGAGGCTACACGCTCATAAAAAACTGTTTCGCTAGGAAATTTCTTAATTACTTCTCCAATAGCCTTTGAAATCTCTATTTCTGAGGGATCAAGATTTGGTAGCCTACTTGCTTCAGCAAGAAGTAATTTTTGATCAATAACTTGCTCTAGAATTATTGGCAAATTTTCAGTCAAATCACTATTTTCTTTTATTTTAGGGTTAAGTACTAGCGCCCAAATTAAATCACTTTTAGTAATTGCATCACTATTAACAGTAGCCACAAGCTGATCTACTACTATAGATTGTGCTTTAGCCTCATAATAAAAAAAAAGCAAGAAAGCAAGTATCAAAAAAAAACAATTGTTTCTAAAAATCTTTGCTAGAGCTTGCTTTTTGTAGCTGCTTTTTGTAGCTTTATAACAACTAGAGTGTAAAACCAATAAATTAATCAATTTACTGTAATAAATCCTAAGTAATATCAAGTCTACTCTCCTCAAAACTACACTTGCTTTTATAACATTTTAAGGTTGCTTAACAATAGACTCTAGCTTGATTACACGATTTTCTAGATCATCAACAACAACTTCTTCCTCATCCATATCTTTCATAAACTTTTCAAATCTACGATCAACAACCCGAAAACGCATTTTCATGTCTTTGATCTCTGCACGCATTTCTGATCTAAAATCTGCTAATTCTGCTTTTACTCCATTAACCTCTGTCCTTAGTTCATTAACTTCTGTTCTTAGTTCATTAACTTCTGTTCTTAGTTCATTAACCTCTGCTCTTAGTCCATTAACTTCTGCTTTTAGTTCTGCTTGGCCTATTTGTAGTTCTGTAATAGCAGCATTAATTGGCTCAAGAGCAGTTCTAAGAATTTCAGCAAATGCTTCTAAAAGATTACGGTTAGTTGTTTTAGCCTGTGCTTCTAGAGTATTTTCTACAGTTGTTACTCTTAAATCTAAGCTTTGAAGTTGGTTATTCATTCGATTTAAGGTTTGTGTTTGATCCTCTTTAGGATCAATATTATTATTTTCGCTCATAAACTCAATCCTCTCTAAAATTTAATTACTATTACATTAATAAAAACTTTGGCTCTTTAGCTAAATATTCTGTAGAGCGACGTAGTTGACAAAATACTTGTGACTTATCATCTTTAACTTCTACATAAAGACTAAAATTATTACAACGAAATTGTTTCTTTAATTTGTTTAATTTTACTAGTAATTGAGCTTCAAAATCTTCATATTCTGGGATTTCACTCATATTACCATTACGTAAATAAATATCTGCGTACTGATCATAAAGCTTTTGAGAGTCAAAGTCTGTACCTATTTCAAAAAAAGTTACATTAATAATGTCTGGTTTTTCTTCTACAGCAGGGTTAGTGTTAGGGATTGGTAAGGCTTTCATTTCCCCGCTTCTAAACTCAGAAGGGGCAAAAAAAGCTGACTCAGGTGATTTTTCATTAGGCCATGCTGTAATAGAATAAGCATCTGGAGCAGCTAAACGACGACGTAAAAACTTTTTAATTCTTGCTGTTAATTCTATGATACTAAAAGGCTTAGTCCAATAATCTGTCACACCACTTTCTAAGGCTTTAGCAATATCTTCTTCTGAATCAATAGAAGAAAGGACAATAAAAGGAATATCTCTTAATTCTGGATTTGTTTGCATTTCATGAAAGAGTTGTACTCCGTCCATACCTGGCATCATTAAATCAGAAATCACTAAATCAACTTTTGAGTCTAGAAGTAGTTGTTTTAACGCTTCTAAGCCGTTAATTGCTGTTTTTACCTTACAGCCTAAAGGCTCAACTGCTATTTCTATACAGGTTAGAATATCTGGTTCATCTTCAACAAGCATAATAGTTTGATTTGAAAATACTGCTCCTGTAGTAGCGGGAGAGGTTGTTTTTGTAGGATTTTCCCAGAAACTTACTTTTGCTTTTGGTTTAGTAATATTATAGATAGTACTAAAATCTGTAATATCTAAGTCTGGTTTTAAGCCTCCTTCATTATGTATAGCTTTATTTTCATCATCGATTAATTGGATTTTTTTAGCTGCGGCTAGTGCAGCAAGAATTACCATCAGGGCTGGGCGCTGTAAACCAAAAGGCTCTACTCTTAGAGTACGATAAGCTTGATTTTTTGTTAAAGGCCGTTCTCCTGCTTGATCTAAAAGCTGTAAGAAGTTTCCAACTGGAGATGTAGGGGCAAATTTTTTATCATCAATATCTAAAATATACTTACCACCATCTAGCTTTAATAAATCTAGTGGACGGGCAAATTGTTCTAAATAAACCTGTTGATCTGGTGTAGGGGTTTTGTCAGAAGAAAACATCCAACTAGCTATTTCATCAAGATAATCAGGATCTAGAAGGTCTTCAAAACGTGGATGCATTGGATAACGTAAGGATAAAGGTTTATCTAAAAGCCTAGAGAGAATAATATTAATAAAGTTACTAGAATGATAATTTAGTGGCCAACTTTCTTGATAAAGGTTAAATATCTTTCCTCCTTCCAAATAAGCTAACCCAAATAAATCTACTAAGTTAGTTTCAAAAGCAGTAATGTAATTATTAACTTCTTCTGGTTCAAAATTTTTGGCTAAATCAGTATGAGCAACTATTAAATATTTTAAGGCTAACCAATCTTCTTTACTAATTTCTGTTGGTTGCCAATAAAGCAGAGTTTTTGGTGCATTTATTAAACTAGGAATATTTTTTTGGTTAGGTAAAACAAGGTTAATTTGCCAATCATATTCATTAATTATGCTATTTTCTTGGTCAGACTTTGTAGGAATAATTTCAACTTCACCACCAAGCTTAAAAATCCCTCTACGTAAAGAACCACACCAACGAATATTAAGTTCTGCTCTTTGTTTAAAATTACCAGTATTATCAATAACAAATGGCCAGTCCTTAAAAAACCTTCGTCCTGTTGAAATAAGTAATTGTTGTAATCGCTCATCATCATCTGCTATTTTTTCTGCTTCTTTATGAATTGCATCTAAAAATGAAATCTTTTTACTAGTAGTAATAACATCAGGCTCTTCTAAACTAGCTTTAATTAATGCCATTTGTTCTGTATTAAGCTTAGTTGGGTTAAGTTGTTCTGTATTAAGTGGCTCCATTTCAAATAAATCACGAAATATATATCTTGGTGTACCAAAATCAATTATTCCTATTCTAGGATCTACTTCTATCAAAGAATTCATAATCACTTGTAATTGCTTAAGAAAATTACTACTACCTCGCTCATCATTAAGCATTACTCCATTTGCCATTTCTTCTAAAGTAGCACCATGACCTATTAAAGAAAGAATCAACAAACTCCTTAGTAATAATTTGGCATATAAAGCTTTTTGGCTATCAAGATGTACTGCTGCCCAGTAAAGCAAATTATCATAAATACCAAAAATTTCTTTTAAGTATGGGTGTTTACGTAACTCATCTTCTAAATTTTCAAATAGATCATCTAAATTTATTAGGCTTGTATCTCTACGTATTAGCGCAGTATTAGAATGTTCAGTTAAAAAGCTTAGTAAAGAAAAAGTCTTTACATATCGGTGCATGGCTGGAGCAACCTGTAAAATAGCTGGATGAGTTGGATAAAGATTAATAAATTCTTCTAACTCACTAGAAAAATGAGGCATATGCTTACATATATCTTTATAAAGCTGTTCTAGTGCTAGGCGCTGTTCTGGTGTTTTACGGAAAAGTTTTTGCTCAATAACTATGGCTAGGTTTTTAATGTCTATCTTTTCTATTTGACAAAGATCACTCCATTCGCTATCAGACGCAGCAATATCTTCATCTAAAGTAATAACTAGCCCAAAATCTCCTTGGTTAGCTAAATCGGCTAAATTTTTTATAAAATGATAAGCATACTGGTTTTTTTCAGGATGTTTAAGAGCAGGAGAAAGCCCATCTATAAATAAAACATAGCTGCCAAACTTTTCCACGCCTTTAACAATAAGGGCTAAGACTTGTTCTGGGCTAATCCAGCCACGTAGAGAAGTGGTTTGAATAGATCCCATAGGAAAAACTTTAATAAAATCTAGTCCTCTTTCTAAATCAAAACCTAGAGTTAGTGAAGCAACTCCTGAGTCAGGAATTTTTAATAAAGCATGTTTTTGTAGAGCATTTCTTGCTTCTGAGTCGCTGATTGTGGCAATCAAATTAGGCTGATTAGCTAAACTACGTACTAAAGACAGCATATGTGTTTTACCAGCGCCTCGTTTTCCAACAATTGCTGTAACACCTTTAGCATTAGCAATTCTTTCTATAAGCCGATTAGCCGCTTTAACTAACTCATAATTAAAAGAGTAGCTTTTTACAATTTGTTCATTGCTAACACCCTTAAAACGAGTAATATGTTCAGCATAACGAACGGCTACATAAGATTTAACCTGTTGTAATGACATAGTATTAGCCTCAATAAAAAATTAATAAGATTAAAAACTTGACGAATTTAATACGCTCAAATAAAAGTTATAGTTTACCTGTATAAATCCCAAAAAAGAAATTCTTAGGATTCCTTAGTGAGTAATGAGTGCCTAGTAAGTAGTATAGGCAAAAATATTTATTTTAATTTTATAAGGAGTAATTGTAGGGAAAAACAGTATGAAATTTAAGGTAAGAGTTATAAGTTATAGTTTGTCAATTTGATTATTAGCTTTATTTTTATTCATACATATAGTGACGCCCAAAAATAAGCCAAATATTGCTGTATAAGTAACGTCGGCTCCAATCATTAAGACTTGTTCTACTGTTGCACCAATAATTGTGCCAATTATCAAGCCTGATATGCCCCATAACACTGGATTAAAGTCTTTGCGAAATTCTTTATAACTTCGCTCATTTTCTTTTATTAATTTTTTTTCATTATAGATACGTTGTTTTGTTTCTAAATCATCATTAAATAAACCTTGTTGAGCAGGATCAACATAACCACAACAGCTTACTTGAGAGTGACTAGCGCATCCACTCTCACTTTGGCAATTATTTACTACAGCTAATTTATTTCCTTCAGAACAATTGCTTATATCGCTCATATAATTCCTTGAAAATCTTATTGCTAAGGTAAAACCCTAGTCTATTATAATAGACACTTTCAGAGTCTTAATTTTAACCTATATTAATTAATTTCTATAATTATTTTCTTTATTTGCTAGTTACTTTTTCATAGATGGTGGAAAAATAATTATAGCCTCACCATTAAGTAACCCTGTTGCTAAATCACCTACAGTACGGCTTTCAAATAG
>Ga0075163_10001625_pt1 | contig 30419 bp, 25 predicted proteins | sample JI1023141ADNA_FD_71478 | JGI IMG/M metagenome (GOLD analysis project Ga0075163, IMG submission 71478) | Wastewater effluent complex algal communities from Wisconsin, to seasonally profile nutrient transformation and Carbon sequestration -... | ecosystem: Engineered > WWTP > Effluent > Algae...
CCGCCGCTGGGAAGCCATTGGTGCGCAATTGGCTGCCGACGCCATTTGCCTGCTTCACCGTGCCGGCGTTGGTGATGGACTCGCCCAGTGGCTTGAACCATGCGACCAACTGCGCGTAATCGCTCGTCGCCGCGAGTGTCGCATCCCGCGTGGCGGGGGGAAGATTGAAAGTGCCCACGCGGATGGCCACGCCTGCTGGCAGGATTGCGCCACCTTGATTGGCAAATTGGCTGCCGCCGACGCTGGTGAGGGTGACGGTGCCGCCGAGAGCGGATAGCGTGCTCAGTGTGACCAAGGCTACGCCGGTGATGATGGACTTGAGTTTCATCGTGAGGGGTGCGGCTGGGTGTTAAGGGCCGACAGTGACCGGCGCGACGATCACGTTCTTCGCCGCATTCACATTGATCACCACGCTGGCTCCGGCGGGCAGTGCGGTGGCGGTGGCATTTTGCCCGAGACCGTTGATGAGGTTTGTCCCGTTGCTCAGGAAAGTCCCCCCCTGAGCGAGAGTGCCCGGCGTCAGCGTGACTAGCGAGTCATTGAAGGGCTGCATCGTGCTCACGATCCCAAGTGATCCGAGTGTCGTCGAGGTGCCCAGTGGGTTTAGCGCGCCGATGAGGTTTGGCACGTTTGGGTTTGCCTTCACGCGCGTCGGCGTGGCCTTCACATAACAAACGTCTCCCGTGCCGATGGTGACGGTCGCGCCGGAGAGTGAGTTGATCACGAAGCCCTGGCCGGGCCGCACGATTACGTTTGAGGAATCCACGGGCGTGGCGTCGATCCAGGTTTGTGTCAGATTGTTGAAGTAATAGGGCGTCTGCAATCCCGTTGTGCCGAAGAGCACCACGCTGTCGGTGAATGGAGCCAGCCCGCCGCCCGTCGGCATCAGTCCGGCCAGCGTGGCGTGCTTGCGGACGATAAAGATCATGCCGCTCGTCAGTCCTGCCGCCGAAGGAGTGGCGTCCAGCTTGAGCGTGTCGGTCGTGTTCGAGAGAATGTCGATCGCGAGCCCGGCTGAGGTGCCCGACTGCGGTTCGGCGTAGTGCAGGTTGAATTGCGCGGCAGTCCATCCTGGGGAGGAAAACGTCACCAGTGCCTTGCCGTCCACATCCGCCGTTACGGTCACGGCGGCTCCTTCATAGTCGTCGGCTGTGACTAGACCTGAAACCCAAGCTGAGTTTCCAGGTGGGACGGTCACGGGATAAGTTCCGATCACCTGCGAGGTCGCCGCATTCAGACACGGTGCCGAGAGCAGGAGCAAGCCCATCGTGATCAGTCGTCCTTGCTTCGACTGAATGAGGGTGGGAAACCGGTGAAGTCGGAAAGGGAACATGGCGGGGAAAGAGGGGCGATTTATTTCACAAGTCTTAATTTTACACCGCTCAAAGAAGCCGATCAATGGAAAAATCCTGTTTTCTATAATGGTAAGAACATGATTAGGCTGTTCCGCACCAAGATTGTTCAAAGCAGCGATCCCCAACCGCTCATCCGGGGCGAGAGTGTTGCAAAGATAGAAGAACCGCCGACAAGGGCGGGGACTACGCGCGTCCACTCCACGGTGCGAGCGTCGCTAAACCGAGGGTGGCCGCCTTTACTTCACCTTCTTGGAGACGACGCGGTTCTTTTCATCCATCAGGATTCGCAGGGGCTTCACCTTCTTCTTGCTCTGGGCCCACGCCATGATGGTGACGACGTGGCCTGTATTGATCAGGTGTGCGGCGGCACCATTGATCACGATCTCACCCGACTTGTTTTTGCCGGGGATCACATATGTCTCCAGGCGTGCGCCATTGCTGATCGAGGTGACCAGGACCTTCTCGCCGTCCCAGAGGTCAGCAGCCTTCATCAGGTCAGTGGGTATGGAGATGCTGCCCTCGTAGTTGACGTTGGCGTCGGTGACGGTGGCGCGGTGGATCTTGGATTTGAGCAGGGTTCGGAGCACGCGCCAGTGTGCGTGTTTGATGCCGAGCGTCAAGACGTTTGGCCGCAGCGGCGGATGATGCCCAGTGCGCTATTTTTCTTGCTTGCGGACCATCGTGGCTGGCTTTGACCACTCCCAGAATTTCGGATCCATCAGCTTTTCGTAGTTCACCGGATCGGCGTTCAGGTTCGTGTGCGTGCTAGGCTTCTGCTCGCCTTTCTCTTTCACTTCCTCAATCACACCTTTCAACTCGCCGTTCTTCACGGCGGCAGCGACCGCTTCGTCGCGGAGGTTCCACATGTGAAACACGCCATTCTCGGGCATGGTGATGAGATTCAGCGATCCACTCTTGCCGGCGGTTTCCGACAAGATGATCATGAACGCCCGCTCCTTGCCCTCCTGCGTGCCCGTCTCATGGATCACGAGTTGGATGGGCTCGTCCTTGTCCTTCTTTTTCTCTTCGTCCGTCTCCAGAACCGCGATCTCACCCGCGGACGCATCCTTCACAACAAAGCGCAAATCGTCGTCTTCCCCTGCGATGCGCCAGGTGCCCTGCCATTCATCAGGTTTCAGGGCGAGCGGCTTTCCTCCAAAGTTGCGCGGCACAGTTGTCTGTGGGCATGCCGTGAGGCCGAACATCATCAGCAAGGCGCAGACCGGAGCTAGGCGCGGTGTTTTCATGCATTGATGCTAACCGGATTAGGCGGCAAAGGCAATTCTGCTTTCCTCTCCATTCGCACGCGCGAGCGCCGTGCCGATGACACGCTCATACCTTCGCCCATGCATGGTTTGTGGACCAGCACTCCATCCGAGGCGCTGGCAGTGAAAGAATGCCGCTCGTCTTGCCGACTCCTTTTTCCATCCATCATGAAACGAATTCTATTCACCTCATCACTCCTTCTCACCGCGAGCCTCTGCTGCGCGGAGCACAACCAACCGCCCGCTGGCTTCACGGCGCTTTTCAACGGCAAGGATCTCTCCGGCTGGTACGGCTGGGGAACCAAGGACCCGACTGAGCTCTGGAACATGACGCCCGAGCAGCGGGCCGAGTACAAGAAGAAGTCCGTCGAGGGTGGCGTGGTCGATGCGAAGGGAAAGGCAGCGGACGACTACATCAATGCGCATTGGAAGGTCGAGAACGGTGAACTCGTCAACGACGGCAAAGGTTTGTACCTCACCACCGACAAGGACTACGGCGACTTTGAACTCATGGTGGATTACAAGATGTTGCCGCTCGGCGACAGCGGCATCTACCTGCGCGGCCTGCCTCAGGTGCAGATTTGGGACTACACCGAAGAGTCCAAGTTCAAGCTCGGCGCCGACAAGGGTTCCGGTTCCCTTTGGAACAACAAGGGCGAGGAAGGCAAGTTCCCCACCAAGCGCATGGACAAGCCCTTCGGCGAGTGGAACACCTTCCACATCAAGATGATCGGCGAGCGCGTGACGGTCACTTTCAACGGAGAAATCGTGGTGAACAACGCGCCGATGGAAAACTACTTCGCCAATGCAAAGGCTGGCTACAAAGCCTTTGGCAAGCAGCCCGCGAAAGGTGAAGCGAAAGCGGAAGAAAAGAAACCCAACGGCTTCATGGTCGATCCCGCCTTCCCGCGTGGACCGATCCAGCTCCAGACACACGGTAGCGAGATTCGCTGGCGCAATGTGTATGTCCGTGAAATCAGCGGCGACGAGGCCATCAAGGAACTTGCCTCACGCAACGCGGACGGATTCGTCGAGCATGTGAACGGCAAGGATCTCAGCAACTGGCAGGGTGCCGTGGAGAACTACGAAGTGAAGGACGGCGCGATCACTTGCAAGACAGGCAAGGGCGGCGATCTCCTGACGAAGGAAGAGTTCGAGAACGGCATCATCCGCGTCGAGTTCAAACTCCCACCCGCCGGCAACAACGGCATCGCCCTTCGCACTCCGCTTGGCGGACACTCCGCTTCTGATGGTCTTGAGCTTCAGGTCATCGACAGCGACGGCTACAACGCCAAACAGGCAGCCGCTGGCAAGAAAGGCCTGGAGCCCTATCAATACCACGGCAGCATCTACCACTGCGTCGGAGCAAAGCACGGCTACCTCCGCCCGGCTGGCGAGTGGAACTTCCAGGAAATCGAAGTTCAGGGCCAGAAGATCAAGGTCACGCTGAACGGCACCAAAATTCTCGACGCCGACATCAGCACCTTCGATCGCAGCCAGATCGCCCATCCGCCAAAGGGATTGGACCGCACCAAGGGTTACATCGGCTTCGCCGGACACTCTGATCCCGTGCAGTTCCGCAGCTTCAAGGTCAAGAACCTGTAAGCCCGCTCGGTGGGCCGCTGGCTTGGTCCCTCGGACTCCATCGAATTCACGGGGCCTGACCTTTATTGGTCAGGCCCTTCTGTTTGGCGGGACACACTCCGCTTGTTTGAGCGGTCATCGTCTCCAGGAAACAAAAGTTGTGAATCTCTTTTCCTGTTTCACTTCTTGTCCTAGTCTGATTCACATGCGCCTCACAAAACGACTGCCCATCCTTCTTTGCTGCCTCGTGACGGCGCTGGGCCTTGCAGGCTGCGAGACACTCGAGAAGATCACCGGTCCCCCTCTCCCCGACGCGGGAGAGACGGGTGAAGAAAAGCCCTCCACTCAGTCCGACATGCTGCTTGGCATGACCTACACCGAGGCAGCCGCCATCAGCCCGCAGAAGCTCGAAGTCCCGCCCTTCTTCAAGGTCGCCGCCGATGAGATCGAAATCGTGCGCAGAAACAAGGACGGCAGCCCGAGGAGTGTGCGAGCAAAGGGGAAGGTGTTCCTCCAGATCGACTTCCGCGAGCCCGGCACCGCGCTCTGTCAGGAAGCCTATTTCGGCGACGAAGAAGTCATCCTGCGCGGCCACCCCATCTTGAAACGTGGCTCGAGCATCGTCGAAGGCTTGGCCAGCAGCACCGTCTTCTACATTTATGGGCTGCGGCTGCGCGTCATCGGTCAGCACCGCCTCACCAATGAAGGCCAGCTCATGACTTCCTCCCCCGACCTCAATCCGGCATCCATGAAACTTGGTTCGTGGGGACGCTCCTATGAAGGCGGACCCAATCCTCTGCTCCCGCCCCTCTCTCCCACCTCCGTCCCTGAGAATCTGCGGCTCGAAATGCAAAAAGCCGCCGAGGCCGAGGCGGTGCTCCAGCGCGCGAGACTAGAGCCCATCATGCCGCTCAAGGAAGACGCCCCTGCAGACAAACCGGGGCCGCTCGTCATCCCACCCGTGGACGCCACGGGAAAGAAAGATTCATCCCTCGAGAAACCGAAGGCCGAAGAGAAACCCAAGCCATCCACGAAGGAACCCGGAAAGCCGGAGGGAAAACCACCCGTGCCGCCCCCGCCGCCCTCTTCTTGATCCGCGCGCGTCACTTGGGAAATTCCACCACCAGCGCCGTCGTGTTATCCCGCCCCGATTCCTCGACGGCAGTCTCCACGAGCAGTTGCGCGGTCGATCTCTTGGCCACGTCCCGGCGGCGCTTGCGGATCAGTTCATCCAGCGCGTGATCCCACAGCCCATCAATCAGTCCGTCCGAGCAAAGCAAAAACTTGTCGCCCGGCTGACAGCCCACCGCTCCCACCTGCGGATCAGCAAACTGATGCCCAGCGCCCAACGCCTTTGACAGCACATGCTTGCGTGGATGCGTGCGCTGCTCCCGCTCATTGATCTTCCCCGTGCGCCGCAGCCAGCCCACATGACTATCATCCTCCGACACCTGCTTGATCCCGCCCTCAGCAGGCAGGTAATACAGTCGGCTATCACCCACATGCGCGAAGTAGAGCCAGCCTGGCGTGAACCACGCAAGCGTCAGCGTCGCGCCCATCCCCTCGCATTCCGAGTAGCTCTCTGCCAGCTTGTTCAGCTCGCCATGCACATGGTTGAACAGATCCGTCAGGATGTCCGCGAAGCCCGATGACATCCCCTGCGCCGCAAAGCCAAAGCTCCTCGGCAGCACGCGCATGATCTTCTCCGTCGCCGTCCGGCTTGCAAACTCCCCCGACTTCGCCCCGCCCATGCCATCGCTCACAGCGAAGACAAAGTCCGCATTCTCCAGCGACGCCTCGCCCACCTTTCCCAGGTAGCGCACCTCCCGCGCATCAAACGTCAGCGCCAGAAACGCATCCTCATTGTTCGCCCGTATCTTCCCCCGGTGCGTCATGCCCGACCACGCGATCTTCTTCGGAATGTCCTCCACACTCTTGCTCATCTGGTCATCCCGATCTCCGGCTTCAATCCAATGTTTTCATCCAGCAGAGTCGCGAACTCAAAATCAATCAGGCAGAATCGCCCGTCCGACGCCCGGTACGTCACGTTCCGCATGAACGGATCTTCATGTCGCACGCCATACGTCTCTAGTTCATCATACAGCTCCTTCATCCGCGCCTCGCTCAGGTGATCCACCCGCGTTCCGCAGTTTGATGTCACCAGCTTCAGCGCCTCCGCATCAGCCTCTAGCACCCTGGGCACAAACGAGCACCCTCGCTTCTCAAGATACCGCAGTACCCGCACCTCGTTCTCAAAGCGCTCCTTCGCATGGTGTCCCCGGAACGTCTTGTGCACCCGACCATCGTATCCGATGCGGACCAGCGCGCGGGCAGTGTCTTTGGCTTCGTGCATGAGGAAGAGTGGCTCACCTTGTCATCCGCACCACGCTGCGGCAAGGCGGAATCATCTCCCTCTATTGTCAGCGAGTCGCACGAAAGGATGAGTTAATTGTTTCCCTGCCTCTTGGCACTCGCCAGTGATTCATGGGTTTGCAGCCGCAGCATTCGCCGGGACCGCAGCGATCAGCTTCTTCGCGATCTCGTGAAACGCGGCGCTGGCCGGGTGCTTCTTCGGATCGTCGAGTGAGATGGGGTGGCCTTCGTCGCCTGATTCGCGCACGGACATCTCGATGGGGATCTGGCCGAGGAGCGGGACGTTGAGGCGCTTGGCCTCGCGCTCGCCGCCGCCTTTGCCGAAGATGTGATAGACGTTGCCGTCGTTCGGGCAGACGAAGTGGCTCATGTTCTCGATGATGCCAAGGATGGGGACGTTGAGTTTTTCAAACATCGAGACGGCTTTGCGTGCGTCGATGAGCGCGACCTCCTGTGGCGTGGTGACGACCACTGCGCCGTCGAGCGCCACGGTCTGCATGATGGTGAGCTGGATGTCGCCCGTGCCGGGTGGCAGGTCGAGGATCAGGTAGTCGAGGTGGTCCCACGCAACCTGTCGCAGAAACTGCTGCGTGTATTTTGTCGCCATCGGACCGCGGACGATCACGGGCGAGGCGTCGTCGAGCAGGAAGCCCATCGACATGAGTTGCAGGCCGTGTTTCTCGATCGGCACAATGTCCTGTGCCTCGTTCTGATATGGACGCTCGCTGGTGCCGAACATGTGCGCAATGCTCGGGCCGTAGAGATCGCAATCGCAGAGGCCGACCTTGGCACCATTGCGTGAGAGGGCCACGGCGAGGTTTGAGGCCACGGTGCTTTTGCCCACACCGCCTTTGCCCGATGCGACCGCGATCACGCGCTTCACGCCGGGGATCGTGGACTTCGGCAGCTTCTCAGCGCCGGACTGCACGTTCGGCGGGTCTTTGATCTCGATGTTCAGCTTCACCTCGCCGACTCCGGCCAGCGCTTGCACGGCCGCTGTGGCGGCTTCGTGAATTTGACGCGGCACATTGGGATCGCGCGTGGCGATGGAGATGTCCACGACTACGCTGGCACCGTTGATTTGGATGCCTTTGATCAGGCCAAAGGAAACGATGTCGCGGTTGAAGCCGGGATAGCGGACGGTCGCCAGCGCGGCGCGGATGGAGTCTTCGGAAGGCATAGGTGTGCTATGCCTATGAATACGATTTCCGCAAGTGGCTTGGCAGGATGTTCATGGCCTCGCGGTACTTCGCCACGGTGCGGCGTGCGACCTTGATGCCTTGTTTGTCGAGCAGTTTGGTGAGCTTGTCATCGCTGAGCGGCTTGTTCTTCGGCTCCACCTTGATGAGATCGGCGATGGCGTTCTTCACGCTGGTGTTGCTGAGGTCTTCTCCGCTCTCGGTCTTCACGCCGTGCGAGAAGAAGAAGCGCAGCTCAAAGACTCCGTGAGGCGTGGCCATGTATTTGCCGGCGATGGCGCGACTGACCGTGGTCTCATGCACCTCCACCTCCTTGGCCACCTGGGCCATGTTGAGCGGGCGCAGATGTGAGGTGCCCTTCTCGAGGAACTCCTGCTGGTGCTTCAGGATCTCGACCGCGATTCGGTGAATCGTGTTCTGCCTTTGGTGGATCGAGCGGATGAGAAACTTGCCGCTGCGGAGCTTGTCGCGGATGTAATTGCGCACCTCGCCGCTGCTGTCTGGTTGTGCGAGCATGTCCTTGTAGGCGTTGCTGAGGCGCAGGTGCGGCAGCTCGTCGTTGTTCATCACCGGCAGCCACTCTCCACCTTGTTTCTCGACGATGATGTCAGGTGTGATGTAGCTGTTGTGCGACGGGGCAAACCGGCGCGCGGGTCGTGGATCAAGCGTGCTGACAAAGTCCGCCGCGCGCGAAACCTGCTCAATGGGAACGCCGAACTTCTTGGCCAGAATCGGGAAGCGCTTGTTGGCCAGATCATCGAGATGCGACTCGACGATCTTGTAGGGCAGGGTGTTCTTCTTGCCCAGGCGCGTCATCTGCACGAGCAAGCACTCGCGCAAGTCCTGTGCCCCGATGCCCACGGGATCGAATCGCTGGAGGATCTGCTTCGCATTGGCGAGGTCTTGGATGGGGATCGCGTGATTGAGGCTCAGATCGTCGAGCGATGAGTTGAGAAATCCGCTGTCGTCGAGATTGCCGATCAGGAACTCAACGGCCTCGATCACCTTCGGATCTTCCTCCTCCGAGGTGCGGAGTTGCATGACCAAGTGCTCCTGGAGCGTGGTCGGCGCGACGATGGAGTCCATCAGGTACTTCCACCGGTCATCGTCGTCCTGTCGGCGGTTGGCTGTGGCGCGGCTCTGTGCCCAGTACTCGCGCCACTCCTCATCCATCTGGCTGATGGTGTCCAGATTGATGTCGTCTGGATCTTCCTTCTGGGTGTCTTCGAGCGAGACGTCGGGTGACTCGATCTCGAGCACTGGGTTCACATTGATCTCCTGCTGGATGATCTGCCTGAGTTCGAGCGCAGGTGCCTGCAGAATCTGCAGGCTCTGCTGCATCTGAGGCCCAATGACGAGCTTTTGGGTTTGTGTCTGGTAAAGTCCTTGGTCGGCCATGTTGGCAGCGTTCTTGCTCGCTAGAGCAATAGAGCCTCTTCGCATCTTAGCAACATGCGGGCCAAGTTCCGGCTTGGTTTTCTGCCGTCAATGTTGTTCAGCTACCTCGCTGTATCCGGGCTGCGGTTCGGATTGGGCAGGGTCGAGCCCTCGCAATCGAGCAGCACGGGTCTCATTTCGCCGCCGATGTCCATCCAACTCACAAGCACGCGGCCAAAGTAGAATTTGTTCCACTCGATGCTTTTGGCGAAATGCCGACCGAGGGGCGATTCCTTGGCAACGTAGGTCACGATGTGGCCGGTGCCGTCGGTGGAGCCATCAATGTCGATGGCGTCGAAGTCGGCGCTGATGTTTTTTGGCAGGTCAAAGGAGTGGAAGCGACGCAGCCCGACGTGAAACCACTTGGGAGCCTGATTCTTGGTTTCGATGTGCCGGGCGAGCAGGCCGTCGTGTGTCTCGCGAAAAAGTGGCCAGGAGATGACCGTCGCGCCGGATGCGTCCGCGAGGGTGGAGATGAGCGCGCCGGAGCGATTGACCGTGGTCACGACCTTGAACATGGGCAGGCGCTGGCGCGTGAGTAGGGAGAGAGGAGGGTTTGTGATCGGTGTGAGGGCCACGAGCGCGGGTTTCGTCGTGCCGCCCTCAAACATGGCGGCGACCTCAGCCTGATGCTCCTCGGGGTTGGCGATTGCCTTCAATCGGTCTGCCGTTGTCGGGCTGTTGAAGAGCACCTTGATCAAACGGTCGGCCTCTGACATGGCCGCGCCGGTGAGCACTCGTTGGTTCAGCTCCTCCATTGGATTGACGCGCGCGGCTGGGATCGAGAAGTGGCCAGAGGTCGGGGCGGGCGCTGTGTTTTTGGTGGCGTGCAGGTTGCGGGCGCGCTGATTGATTTTTTCCTTCACCAACATGCCTGTGAAGATACAGACCGCGATGAAGAGGAGGGTGGCGGTCACCCAAAACAGACGCGTGCTTTTCTTCTGCGGCTCGATGGCGGACCCCTGTTCAGGCTGCGAGCCTTGCGGGGGCGCTCCCATACCGGGCCACGCGGCGGGTGTCATCCGTGGCTGGTGGGTCGGATGGGACATGTGCATCACTTGCACTTGGGGCTGGTGGGGCGCTTCGGGCGGGACGGCTGCGGCCGATTGCTCCGGAAGCGGTTCGTGCGGGCGTGGCACGCGCTTCTGAAAGCGCACCGGCTGAGCACCGAGGGGCTGGGTCAGCGCGCGGTAGTGGGTGCGTGGGCCGACGAATGCGCAATGCGGGCAAGTTTCATTGCCATCAGGCCGCGACTGGACGGACATGAAGGCATGGGCGCAAACCGGGCATTGCAGATGGGTGGGGCCGATCATCATGGGGGAGTATTCAAGGGACGGGACAAAAGAGCGAGATCATACGGTTGAAGGCTGCACTCGATGCGCGGCGAGGGCTCTCAGCCTCTCAACCAGTGGTGGGTGCGAGTAGTGCAGCCACACATAGAAAGGATGCGGCGCTGGATGGGCGAGTTGGTCGTGCGAGAGCTTGTCCAACGCGCTGGTCAGGGTGCTTGCACCGCCCACGGCATCGGCTGCGAAGGCGTCGGCCTCAAACTCGAAGCGGCGGCTCATGGAGAGCTGGAAGACGTCGAGCAGCGTGGAGAGAGGACGATAGACGATCATGAAAAGCACCAGCCCCATGCCAGCCGATGGCGAGCTGACACCGAACGCATGGAACAGCGCGGGCGAGCGCAGCGCGAAGTGCAGCAGGGCAAAGAGCGCCGCCATCTGCGCAAAGCCGACGATCATCTGCCGGATGACATGCCGCTTCTTGAAATGGCCGATCTCATGCGCGAGCACGGCGATGATCTCATCGTCCGTGTGCGCGCCGAGCAGCGTGTCGAACAGGGCGATGCGCTTGTTCTTCCCAAAGCCAGCAAAGAAGGCGTTCGCCTTGGTCGAGCGCCGCGAGCCATCGACGATGCTGACCTCGCCGACAGGGAAGGCGAGGCGCTTGGCCAGCGCCAGGATTCCATTTCGAAGCGTGCCATCCTGGAGCGGCTGGAACTTGAGAAACAACGGCATGATCAAGCGCGGTGCCAGCCACGACATCACCAAGCCGATTCCGACGACGCTCAGCCACGCGTAGAGTGCGGCGAGCTCCTGCGTGGTGAAAAACCAAACGATCAGCCAGATGACCGGCAGGCCGATGATGGCGGAGAGAATCAGCCCCTTGATGTGGTCGGTGATGAAGGTGCCGACCGTGGTGCGATTGAACCCAAACCGTGCCTCGATGCCAAACGTGTCCCATGCTTCAAACGGCAGCGCCAAGAGAGACTGGACGATGCTCAGCACCACGATGAGCAGCACGCCGGTGCGAGTGGCATCCCAGCCAAACGAGTGCGTCCATCGATCCAGCCAACCGAACCCGCCGCAACTCCAGAAGACGATCAGCAGGCCTAGCGACAGGCCGTTGCGGAAGATGTCAACCTTGGCCGACGCCGTGTTGTACTCGACGAGCCGCTCCCGTTCCTCCGAGCCTTTGTCTCCGTTTTGTTTTGGAAGACGTGAGAGATTCAAAAAGTCCGCAATCATCTCCAGATGAAACAGTCCAACCGTGCTGACGATGGCGAGGAGAAACCAGGGATTGTAGAGGTCCATTCGGAGTCGGCGGAAAAGTGGGCGGAGCGATCAGGGTGCCTTCTTGGCGAGCACGATGCGGAAGCCGATGGTGTTCCGGCGAGTCTCGGGAGGCACGGGCGTGCGGACGGAGGCGAGCAGCTCTTCCGGAGTCGCGCTGCGCCAGTTGCCTCCGCGCACCGTGCCGAGCGGGGAATTGTTCTCTTGCCCGGCCACGGGTTTGTTGAAATCCGTGTCCACCCACTCAGAGACATTTCCGGCGAGTCCGACGATGCCGCGATCATTCGGCATCATGGACGTGACGTTTGCCGTGGATGAGGCTTTGTCGTCGTAGTCGGGGATCACGTTGTCGAGTCCGGAGTGTTTTGCGCCTGCGGCGTCGGCGAAGTTGTCGATGTGATCGGGCGGCGGCCAGTCAAAGCCCCACGGATAAATGCCGCGGATGCGCCCATTGCGATCGGCGGGATCGGTGCCGCGCTCAAGCGGCAAGCCAACTGCGCGGCTCCACTCCTCATCCGTCGGGAGGCGATAGACGTCATTGGCTGTGATGACTCCCGTCTTGCGCTCCTTCTCGGTCAACCAAGCGCAGAAGGCCCGCGCTTCATTGCGATCCACGCTTACCACAGGCTGCGTCTGGCTCTTGCCTCCGTCGTCCACGGGTGGTGGCTTTCGCGCGTTCATCGCTTTCGCGTACTCGATGAAGTCCTTCCGGCGCGTCTCCCAGATCGCGATCAGGCTGTTGTCTCCCAGTGGCACAAATCTCATGTTCTGACTGTTCTTCCACTCGCGACCAAACGTCACGATGGTGCTCATCTCCATGTTGGCGAAGAGATCGAGGATCTCGCCGTCCTTCACATCGCCTTCGAGCACCACGTCCGTGAAGCCCTCTCCGCGCAGCTCGTACTCAGCTTCGCCGCTTTTCACGCGCTCAATGGTGAGCGGCGTTTCGCCGAGAAACTCGTCGTGCTGATAAACCTTCATGCCTTCGGGAATGGAGCGCACGGTGACCGAGCCGTAGGTCTGCCGTCCCACGCGCAGGTAAAAGGCCTGCCAGTTCTTCTCGGCGGTCGTGTTCTCCGGGTCGCGCCCATCGGGCAGTTCTTCTGCTGTGGTTGCCTGGTGCTCGACAAAATAAAACGGCTCCAACTCGTAGTGATGTTCCTGGCTGAGAAAACCGCTGCCGCGATCCTGGTCCGTCATCCAATAGCGGAAAGCATCCGCGTCGCTCGGTGGCACGACGACAATGTACACCGTCTGCTTGTCCTGTGTGTTGTCGAACCGCACGACCTTGCCCTCGAACGTGCGCCCTGATCCCTCGACGAACTTGCGGAAGAACTTCATCTCCACTGGCTGCGTCGAGATGTGGCCGCCCTGCCGTGGAGTGAACAACATGCCCACGCTATTTGACCAGCGCTCACCTGATTGCGGCAGTTTCGATGGCTCGAGCTTCAGATCGAACTGTACTGGCTTGCCCGACAAGGCTGTGTGCTCCACCTCGACGTACTTGAAGCCGGGCTTGCGGAGCTGATAGATGACCGGAACGCCTTCCGGAGGATCGAGCTTGAGCGGTGTGGTGCCCAGTTTGTCCTCGCCTGAGAAAACGACAGCGCCATCCGGGATTGAATTGATGCTGAGCAGCGGCAAAGCCTCGCGCATCGAAAGCACACCCTCCATGCGGCGGTGTTGGGCGATCCACATGCCGAAGCCCATCGCCAGGAGGATCGAAACGGCGGCACCGACTGCCCAATACCACACGCGCTGGCGGGAGGGCAGAGGCTTGCCACGCAGGTCGAGGCTCATCTCCATCGCACTCGTGTAGCGGTCCTTTGCCTGCGGTGCGCACGCGCGGCAGATCACGCGATTCAGCCTGCGCCACACTTCGAGCTTTTCACCCGTCTCGCGCGATGACGGGATGTCGGGAAAATCGAGGCGATCTTTGCCTGTGGCCGCCTCATACAAAACCATGCCGAGACTGAACATGTCAGCCGCAGCCGTGCCAGGCCCCTCCGGTGCGACGAATCCCTCGGTACCGACAAAGCTGTGCTGACCGAGCAGCGCGACGAGTCCGATGTCAGCCAGCTTGCAGGTGCCGTCAGTGAAGATCAGGTTCGACGGTTTCACGTCGCGGTGGATGAGCTTGTGCCGGTGCAGGTGATCCAGTCCCTCAGCCACATTTGCGCCGAAGGCGATGCATTCCTCCGCGCTCACGCGGCCATCGCGCCGCATCTGCGCCTGTAGCGAGTGCGCGCGATAGGTGGCGGGGTCGATGTCGCGACCGCGCTCCAGATCGTCGGCCAGCTCCATGATGTAGTAATAGAAGCCGCCCGCATCGTTGCGGCCCACCTGAAGCACGGGCACGAGTCCATCGTGCTTGCGCGAGACAGGCTCGTACTTCTTGATAGCCTCAAACTCGCGCTCGAACGACTCCGGGTGATCGTAATCCTCGCGGCGCACGACTTTCACCGCGCGCAATGCGCCGGTGACGCCGCGCGCCATCCACACCTCGCCGTAAGCACCACGGCCGATCATGCGGATCGTCTCGTGATCCCGGATGTCGGGAGCGCTGCGTTGGGGATGGGAATCGCTGGTGCTCAAGCGGGCGAATCATAACGCAATGACGCTGCCTTGCACGCGGGGAAAGCAGTCCTGTCACGGAGTGATTGGGCTACTTTGCCGCTTGTCCTTTCGCGTCGTCTCTGTCCTTTCTTCGCCGAACTCATGTCCACGCCATCCCACACCCTTGAGCAGCCAGCACCGCGCTTCGACCTCTCCGCAGTCGAAACACCGGCCTTCGTCGTCGATCTCGGCCTGCTGAAAAAGAATCTGGAGAAGCTGGCGATGGTGCAGCGTGAGAGCGGGGCGAAGGTGCTGCTGGCATTGAAGGGCTTCTCCATGTTCTCCACGTTCCCGCTCGTCCGGCAATATCTGAGTGGCTGCTGCGCCAGCGGATTGCACGAGGCACTGCTAGCGCACGAGGAGTTTGGCAAGGAGGTGCATGTCTATGCTCCCGCCTTCAAGGCGCACGAGATGCAGCGCATCATCCCAATCGCTGATCACATCAGCTTCAATTCGCTCTCGCAATGGCGCACCCATCGCCCCGCCATCGAAGCCGCCCGCGCCGCCGGTCTGCACGCGCCTAGCCCCGGCCTCCGCGTGAATCCCGAGCACTCCGAGGTCGAAGTGGCGCTCTACGATCCCTGCTCGCCCGGTTGTCGTCTCGGCACGCGCGCCGTCTCGCTCGTAGGCGAAGATCTGTCCGGCCTTGAAGGTCTGCACTTCCACGCGCTGTGCGAGCAGGACTCCGACGTGCTGGAGCGCACGCTCGCAGCCGTCGAGCAACGTTTTCCGAAGTTCCTCGAACAAGTGAAGTGGGTGAACATGGGCGGCGGCCACCACATCACGCGCAGTGACTACGACATGGAGCGACTCATCCGCGTGGTCTCCGACTTCAAGCGCCGCACTGGCAAAGAAGTCTATCTCGAACCCGGCGAGGCCGTGGCGCTGAACACCGGGTATCTCATCGTCTCGGTGATGGACATCGTCGCCTCCGAAGTGCCCACCGCGATTCTCGACACCTCAGCCACCTGCCACATGCCCGACACGCTGGAGATGCCGTATCGACCGCACATCATCGGCAGCGGGATGCCGGGTGAATTTGCGCACACTTACAAGCTCGGTGGGATGTCGTGCCTAGCGGGCGATGTGATCAATGAGTACTCCTTCCCGCAACCGCTGCAAATCGGGCAAAAGCTGGCCTTCACCGACATGGCGCACTACACGATGGTGAAGACGACGACTTTCAACGGCGTCCCGCATCCTGACATCGACACGTTTGATCCAGAGACGGGTGAACTGCGTGTGGTGCGGCGGATCGGGTATGCGGAGTTCAAGGGGAAGCTTTCGTGAGGAGACCGGCCGAAAGAATCGAAAGAAACAAAAATCAGAATTCTCTTTTTTTCCTTCTTTCGTTTCTTTCGGCCATCCATCACTCCGCCTTCGGTACGTCGCGGAGTTGAAGGCCAGCCTTCTTGTCTTTGGCCCAGCCGAGTTTCTCGGTGACTTGCTGCGGGTAGGACCACGCGGCTTTGTCGTTGTCGTAGATCACCACGCGCGTGCGCTCGGCGGCGAGGGCGGTGATTTGGGGGATGTCGGCGTACTTGAGGATGTTTAGATAAGCCGGCAGGCCGGTCGAGACAGGCGAGGCGTCGCCGGTGGAAGAAGGCATGAGCGAATGCGGCACGTCGTGGAGATCGAGACGTGAGATGTTGTCTTCAAAGAGAGACGCCAGCAGCGAATTCACCGCCTGCGTGCGCGAGGCTTGCAGCCAGAGTTTCGTGTCATTCAAACCCTCGATCGAGCGCAAGGCGCGGATGGCGCAGCGCACATCCCATACCTGCTGACCTTCGAGCGTCTGGCCGAGGAGATAAAACCGGCGGAGGCGCTGCACGCGAGCCTTCTCAGCAGCAGCGATGGCTTTCTTGTCATTTGGATTGGCGGCCGGCGCTTCCCAATTCGTCGGCCCGATGCCGCGCGGGCAAACATAGGCCATGCCCCATTTGAAGTTCTCGAACATCTTCTTCTCCTGCTCGAAGGCTTTGTCGTCGGGCGTCGCCTTGGTGCTGGGCGGGAAGAGGTCAGGAAACTTGTGCGCGTAGGTGTTGGCGAAGTCCTGCCAGCCTTGCTCGTCGAGGACGTTGAGGACGATGAGTTCGAGTTCGGTCGGCTTCATGCCCGCGCGGCAGGTGATGATCATCGTCTGAGCCTCTCGCTCCACTGGAGTCGATAGCAGACTTACATGGACGTCATCTTTCTCCGTGGTCTTGAGGGGTTCGATCTTTGCTTGAGCGAGTCCTGCAGGTTTTTCTTCGCCCCAGCCCATAAAGACTTTGGTCTTGAGCGCAGCCAGGAGGTTGTTGCGATTTTCAGTCCAGTTGGCTGACGAATCCGGCGACAAATGCTCTGCGCTAGCCACAAAACTCTCATCAATCCTCGTGTTCAACTGATCCGTCGGCCAGCCGAGTTGGTCGGCGGTGGGTTTGGTGTTCGGCGCGAGGGTGCCGGTGTTCACTGGGAAGACGCGCAGCTTTTCCATCTCAATGCTCTTCACAGCGGGTGAGTCGAGCGTGCTCATCAATTCGGCACCTTGGAGGAAGCGGGTCATCCAGTGGAATTCGCCGGTGTTCAGCGGCTGGGTGTCGGCGTGGGGGCCTTCGGCGAATTGGAGGCCGATGTTTTTCTCGGCGTCGAGCAGTTTGTAAATGCGGCGCGTGCTTTGGTAGATTTTGAAGACGCCGTCGATGGGGAAGATGTTGTCCTTGTCGGTGTTCACGATGCAGAGCGCACGCGGGGCGACGAGCGCGGCGACCTTGTCGTAGTCCCAGCGATAGGTGTTCACCATGAACATGCAGTCGCAGTGGCCTTCGACGCAGCCATCGACGACGTGATTTCGCATCGTCGTGATGCCGGCGGTGGGAGCAGCCGCCTTGATGCGCTCATCGAGCGCGGCGATCCACCATGAATACGCCCCCCCTCCGCTGCGACCGGTGACGCCGAAGCGTGTCTTGTCCACCTCGGGACGGGTTTCGAGATAGTCGAGCGCGCGCATTCCGGCCCAGGCCTCGACTCCGGCGGGCGTGTAGCCGCGCGAGAACCACCAGAGGCGATCTTTGCTATAGGTGCCGTGGTGCTCGCCCACGATCTCGCCGAGCTGAACGGTGTCGATGACGAGGCAAACGAAGCCGTGCTTTGCATACCACATGCCGTGATGCTCGTAGCCGGCCTTGTTCCCGTAGCGCACGCCGTCCTTGTCCTTCACGGCATGGCCGCAGACGTAGAGGATGGTGGGCAGCGGCTTCTCGACGTCTTTTGGCCGGTAAAGATTTGCCGTGACGTAGAGGCCGGGCTTCGACTGGAAGTGCATGTTCTCCACGATCACGCCCTCGTGTTCGAACTCGCCGGTCTTCGTCGCCTTCAAATCCGTGCGGGGCGGCAGGGGATCGAGCCCGAGCATCTCACGGAGCTGGCGGCGGTATTCGTCCTTCTTGGCAAGCCAGTCTTCCTTCGTTTTGATCTCCCGCTCAAGTTGGCCTTCGATGGCGGCGACTTGCTGCTCGAAGTAGGAGTTCAGCGCGGCGAGCTGCGGCGTGGGCTTTGGATCGGCGGCGCCGACCGGGATGAACGACAGAAGGGATAGGATGGGGGCGAAGGATAAGGCTCTGGCAACGAGTGCTGTGCAGAAATTGGCGGTGATCATGCCAATGAAGCGGCGGGAGCGGAGAAAAATTTCAGCCGAACACAAAATGAAGCTTGTCTTTCGGAGCGGTTTTTGCTGAAATCCTATTTGTCAGTTCGCACCGGCTTCTTGGCCGTCTCTCATGAGCAGCTCCCAAGAGGACCTTCGGACCGACAACACCACATGAACTCTCCAAGCGGGGCGGCACGGACCGAAAGGCACCCAGAGCCGCCTCGCTTATTTTTTGAAAAGTGTGCGCCGTTGCGATGACTCACCGCACTTGTCGGTCAGACCGCTTCAGACAGGCACAAACGGCCTCCTGCATCGAGCGACCTGGCATGAGTGCCGTCGCGGTGCGTGTGCTCCGCTCGAACGGATCGGGCAGACGCGCCATGAGTGAAATGCCGTGCGTGGGGATTTCCAAACTCACGCACACGATGGAGGTCGTCAGCTCCAGCGGCAGCTCGATGTCATCCAGCTCCGGCGCGTGCTCTCCGCGCAGACACATTTTCCCGTAGAGGCGAGCTTCGGCTCCATCGCCATTGGGAAAGGCCCAGACGACGTTTGGCTCCCGAAGCACGGCATCAAACACGGAACCGAGTTCGAGTCCCTGAGCGCGGACGAGACGACAATCATTGGAGACGCGGACCGGACCCGTCCAGAGAATGGGAAAGTTTCCCACTGGCCTGAAAGCCGCCAGCAGGCCTACCTCCGCCTCACTGATGGTGCGGCACACGGAACGAATCAGATCCTCGACGGATGGACCCCGAACAATGGTGGTGGCTGTGTTTGGCATGGCTGGCGAAGGGTTGTTGATTGATGCGTCTGACACGGGCGGCACGGATTCGGCTCAAACAAGTTTTTGATCGCCCGAAGGTGATGGCGAACGATGGAGAACAATAGTGACGAATTGGTTACACAGACGGTGATGGCACGAAGCGGGCCAATTTTCCTGTTCCCATCCGCGCGCGCTCTGTCCATAATGCGCGCCTGTTTAATCCCACCAACACTCCACCCGCATGAGCGCACCTTCGTCTTCCCCCGGCAAAAAACTCTTCTTCATGATGGTTCTCGAATTCTTCATCTGGGGAGCGTGGCTGCCTCTCATCTGGGGCTATATGGGGAAGGACGGGCTGGCTTTCTCGGACATTCAGATCACCTGGGTCGGCAGCGCCTTCGCCATTGCTTCCATCCTTGGCATCTTTTTCTCCAATCAGTTCGCCGACCGCAATTTCGCGGCTGAGAAATTCATGGCCTTCAGCCACCTAGTCGGCGGCCTGGCGATCCTCGGCATGTATTGGGCGCGCGACTTCAACACCTTCTTCGGTCTGATGCTCGTCCACTCGCTGCTCTATGTGCCGACGATCTCGGTGTCGAACTCCATCGCCTTCACGCACATGAAGGACGCGCAGAGAGAATTCGGCATCGTGCGCATGGGCGGCACGGTTGGCTGGATTCTCGCCGCCTGGCCTCTCTATTTCATCCTCCAGGGCAAATCGGGTGCTGATGCCGTGAACGCCAGCCGCAACATCTTCCTCGTGTCCGGCATCGCGTCACTGCTGCTCGCGGTATTCAGCCTGAGCCTGCCGCATACGCCGCCGAAGCCGGCCAAGGATGGAGAGGGACGTTTCGCATGGCTGCGTGCTGCCAGCTTTCTCAGCAAGCCGTTCCTCCTCGTGCTCTTCATTGTCACGTTCATCGACGCCACGATTCACAACGGTTACTTCCTCATGGCGGGCGGCTTTCTCGGCAGCAAGGTGGTCGGCATCAAGCCTGAATGGATCATGCCCGTGATGAGCATCGGCCAAATCGCCGAGATTCTCACGATGGCGGCGCTCGGCATGGTGCTCTCGAAGCTCGGATGGAAGACGACTATGATCCTCGGCATCCTCGGTCACGCCGCGCGCTTCGCCGTTTTTGCCTTCATGCCCGAGAACCAGAGCATGATCATCGCCGTCCAGGTGCTGCACGGCATCTGCTATGCCTTCTTCTTTGCCACGCTTTACATCTTCATCGACGCAGCATTCCCGAAAGATGTGCGCTCCAGCGCGCAGGGATTGTTTAATCTGCTCGTCCTCGGCCTCGGCGATCTCGCCGCAAAGTGGTTCTTCATTCCGCTGCAAGGCAAGCTCACCGCAGCCGACGGCAGCGTGGATTTCAAAACGCTCTTCCTCTGGCCGACGGGGCTCGCTCTTGGCGGTGCCGTGCTGCTTCTCGTCGCATTCTGGCCGCCAAAGGAGTTGTGCGCTCCGGCTGACGCCAGCCACTGATCTGAATGCACTTTACATTGAGTTGTAATCCACGACACGATCATTAGACTCAGTCATGACTGTGACCTTGGACCAATTGGAAGCTGATGCCTTGAAACTCGCCGCAGATGACCGTGCGAGCTTGGTTGAGCGACTGGTGGAGAGTCTGGCAGCACCTAACGACAACCGGGTTCAGCTTGCATGGCAACAGTTGGCCATCCAGAGACGAGATCAAATCCGCGACGGCCACGTCGCCGCCATTCCTGGTTCCGAAGGATTGGCCATGGTTCGTACTTTGGTGGGGCGATGAAATTTGTCTTCCATCCGGACGCATTGGCTGAATATGCCGATGCCGCACTCTACTATTCGGACCGCGTGCCAGGACTCGGCTCCGATTTTGCCGACGAAGTCGAAGCCGCTATCGCCTCGATCTCCGATGATCCGCTGCGGAGTCCCGTCGTGGAGGAAGACGTGCGCCGCTATCTCATACGTTGCTTTCCCTATGGAGTGCTTTACAGCGTCGAGGGAGATCATTTCCTCATTCTCGCCGTCATGCATCTAAGCCGAGAACCCGGCTACTGGAGGCATCGGCTCAGTTAGATTGCAATTGAACCATTGAATAGACCATGAAACGCTGGCGCATCGCAGGCATCAATTTTGATCACTTCCACATGGGAGATCTGCTCCGGCAGACGGCCGAGCATCCGAATGCGGAAATCGTCGGCATCAGTGACGAGAAACCGGAGCGCATGGTCGAGGCGGCGATAAACTTTTCTTTGTCCGCCGAGCAAGTCTTCACCGACTACCGCGCGTGCTTGGAGAAAACAAAGCCGGACATCGTCGTGCTTTGCCCAGCGGCATCACGACACGGCGAGTGGGTGGAGAAGGTGGCTCCGTTCGGCACTCACATCATCATGGAGAAACCGTTTGCCGGATCGGTGGCAGAAGCAGATGCGATGGTCGCGGCGATGAAGCTCACCGGCAAGCAACTCGCCATCAACTGGCCGCTCGTCTGGGATGCCGGACAGCAGACGGCGCATCGCTTGATTCAGGAAGGTGTCATCGGCGAGGTGGTCGAGTTTCAACACACGGGGGGCAACCGAGGACCGCTCTACCATGGTGCGGACAAGATTGAGTTGGAGGCGAGCGCAGCCGAGAAAGCAGCGAGTTGGTTTTACAGCAAGGCGCAGGGCGGGGGATCGCTGCTCGACTACATGGGCTACGGCACCACGCTCGGCACTTGGCATCTCGGCGGCAAGAAACCGCTGGAGGTGACCTGCACCTGGGATTTGTCGGACGCGCTGGAAGTGGACGAGCACAGCATCACGGTCATTCGCTATGCATGCGGTCTGAGCAAGACGGAGACGCGCTGGGGCACCTTCACCGATCCGTGGACCCACCAACCACAGCCGAAGTGCGGCTTTATGCTCAAGGGCACCAGTGGCACCATCTCGTGCTACGACTACGAGCCAACAATCCGCGTGCAGACGCGAGCCAAGCCCGAAGGCTTCGATGTGCCCGTGGACGCCATCTCCGCCCCGAATCGGAATCCCATCGAGCATTTGATCCACTCCCTGGAGACGGGTGCGCAGCTCATAGGACCCCTGACGATTGATATCTCGCGCATCGGCCAGCAGATTGTGGACACCGCTTACCGCAGTGCGATGGAGAAGCGCACACTGGAGCTGCTGTCATAGCGGACCCGTTCCCTTCAGGCTCTCGACGCATCATCGGCAAAGAAAAAGGCGGGCATCTCTGCCCGCCTTTCCAAATTCAGATTGGATGCCGATCTTACTTCGTGATGCGACCCTCGTAGCCTTTGCCATCGGAGACGGGAACCACCTCGACTTGGGTCGTTTGGACAAAATCCGAAGCCCATACACCACCTGGCACCTTGGCGGGCCGGATCCGATCATTGACGCTGCCCACCATCCAGGGTTTTGGCTCTGGCGGGATGATCACGTTCCAAGCAGCGAAGTAGGTGCGGTCAACGGCTTTGCCGTAGGCATCCAGCGTCCCCTGATAAACCTTCCGGGTCGATCCGAGCGCACGCTTGGCAGAGGTGCTGCCAAATCTGAACCAGCGCCTAGCGGTCCTGACTTCCAGGTCGGCAGCATCATCCACGGTGTCCAAGGCATAATCGGTGTAGCGGTTTGCCTCGCGATGGACCAGATCATCGGCACGACGGGCGGAGTTGAAGCCGATCTTGGTGTAATTTCTTGCCTGCCGGGTAACCACCTTGCCGCCGTAGTCAACGGTGTCGTCTGATACATCGTGAATGACTGTTGCCTCAAGTCCAGCGGCCTGGCTGTAGGCATCGAGTACCTTGTTCGTGCCGGGCGCTCCCTGACGGGGAATCTCAGCCGAGGGACGACGGTCGTTCTCGATGCTGGTGCAGGACACAAGAGTTGAAATCAGGGCGAGGGGCAGAATTAATTTCATAAATTAGTCTCCGATTCTGTCGGAGAACTGCACGAGTTGTCAAAGCTAAATTTCTCGAATATCGGAGCTCGCGTGACTTTCCGGCGAGATGGCTGCCCACGATCTGCAGGCAGTTTCGCCAATGGTCCGCACATTGGCGATTGCGGCGGGCGGTTTGGTTTCGTTATATGCCATCATGTCGTCTGCTGCTACGCCCGTTCGCTTCGCTCTCGCCGGATTCGGTGCCTGGGGAAAGTTCCACGCTCAATCCATCGATGGAAACCCTGAAGCCCAACTCGTCGCCATCACCGCGCCGTCGGAGGCTTCGCGTGAGGAGGCGCGGAAGCTTTATCCTGAAGCGCAGGTCTTTGCCGACAGCCTGGAGATGATCTCGCAGGCGGAGTTCGACATCATCGACATCGCTACGCCGAGCCACACGCACCGCGAGATCGCCCTCGCGGCGATGGCAAAGGGCAAGCACGTCCTCCTGGAAAAGCCGATGGCCATCACGCTCGACGATTGCAAAGCCATCGTCGCCGGAGCGCGTCGATATGGCGTGCATCTTGCGGTCGGGCATGAGTTGCGTCTTTCCAGCCAGTGGGGCCGCATCAAGGAGATCATCGACACCGGTACCATCGGCGATCCGCAGTACGTCCTCGTCGAGCTGTCGCGGAAACCTTACCGCCTCGGGGCCAGCGGCTGGCGCTATGATCAGAGCCGCGTCGGCTCGTGGGTGCTGGAGGAGCCGATTCACTTCTTCGACCTCGCCCGCTGGTATATGGAAAGCAGTGGTGACCCAGTCGAACTCCACGCCTATGCGAACTCTCGCGATCCACAGCGCCCCACCTTGTTCGACAACTTCAGCGCCATGTTCAAATACGCCAACGGCAGCTACGCCGTTGTGTCGCAGACGCTCGCCGCCTTTGAGCACCATCAGACCGTGAAGGTGAGCGGCACCAAAGGCGCGCTTTGGGCAGCGTGGAGCGGTGCGCTGGATCGCACGCTGGAGCCAGAGTACTTCCTCAAAGTCTTCGACGGCGAGCGCCTCGAAACCGTGAAGCTCGAGAAGCACAGCGGCGAGGTTTTTGAGCTCCGTGAGGAGATCGCCCAATGCATTGAGATGGTGCGGAATGGCAAGAAACCCATCGCCACAGGGCTTGATGGCCTGTGGTCCGCCGGTCTCTGCCTCGTGGCGGAAGAGAGCATCCGCCAGCAGCGCCCGCTACCGGTGGGGGAGCTGCTTCAGCTTTGATCCGAGATCGCCTCACCGGATTCCGCCGACTTCGTGCCGGCATCGAGAGGGGAGTCGGTCTCTGTCGGGCTGGCCCCCGAAGGTACGGCCTCGCTGGCCTCGAAGTCGGGAATGGAACTGAGGTAAAGTTCCTCGACCTTGGCACGGGCCCACGGAGTCTTGCGGAGGAAAGTGAGGCTGGACTTGATGCTCGGCTGCCAGTTAAAGCAGTTGATCTTGATGATGCGCCCGAGCATCTCCCAGCCGTAATGCGCCTCCAGGCGGGTCACCATCATTTCGAGGGTGATTCCATGGAGTGGGTTCTTGGGGCCAGCGGCGTGCATGATGGGGATGTGGTATCACGGGATGCGGCGCGCGGCAATCGCGCTGCTTGCCGGATTCGATGACGAATGAATGCCAGTGACTGCCGGAAACGTGCCTGAGGTCCGACGGTCGTCTTTCGGTGATGGTTATATAGACGAGGCTGGACACTTCGATGCCGATCTGTGAGACTCGCGGCCTTATGAAATCAATGACGTCCGCCATCCTTGTATCCATGGGTCTTTCCGTCGGTTGTCTGTGGGCCGCAGACAATTCGCCGGTTGATTTTGTGCGGCAGATCAAACCGATCCTCGCCGACCGCTGCATCGAGTGTCACAATTCCGAGACGCTCAACGGAGAGCTGAATCTGCAGAACCGCGAGCTTGCCATGAAGAAACGCAAGAGCGGTCCCGTGATCGTGCCGGGCAAGCCAGACAAGAGCATGCTCCACATCGTGCTCACGCTGCCGCCGACCGAGCAGAAAGCCATGCCGGCCACAGCGCACCGCATCCCCAAGACCGACATCCAGCTCATCCGCCGCTGGATTGAGGAGGGCGCAAAATGGCCCGATGGGAAAGAGGGTGCCATTCCAGTGAAGACCGCGAAGCCCAAGGGCGTTTGAGCCAGGCATCGTGTGGACGCGTGAAAGGGACTGGCTGGTAATTCCTTCATGGCTCGCTCCGGCATCAAGGAACCCTGTGAAGATGACATCAGGTGAAGAACCTCTTCCTCCTGAGGAAACGCTGAAGCATGCCACACCTTGAGAGATAGGGAAGGTGCGAGAGGCTGACTCAGCAGGTCCTCCTCTAGCGCCTTATTGGGCTCTTGCGGTGCAACCTGATTCCTCACCCGGCACTCCCTCATCACCAACCAAGAACCCGAAACGACGCCCCCCTTCCGGCCAGCATTGACATCTCACCGCAAAATCGCCACACTCCCATTAATCGCAGGTAATTGGGTAGTAGTGCCTGTGTCGGCCAAGCCGTGAGTAGTCGCAAGGGTTCGGAGCATACGTTTCACTAGCACTGCGCCCGCCAGTGCAGCCTAACCACGGCGCGGGCACCCCGCTCTCTCTCCCCCCTTCTTGGAGGGGCGTTCGCTTGTCGGCGACGGCTCCTCTAAGTTTGCCCCCCCACAGCCGCCATCGCACCTCCCTGCAATGTCACAAGCCACTTTGCCCAGTCCATCATTCGCCCCAAGGCTTCTTTAGCGTTCTCGAACGTTAAGGCATCAGGTTTTGCCCGGCGGTTTGGGCGCTGATGAAGCAGAGGATGCCAACGGACAAAATCAAACCCAAAAGGAAGATGCTTAGATTGGGGCTGCATCCGGCGAGATGGGAGATCATGATTAAATTAGGTGTGATTCAAACACTAAACCTCTCCCCCTCCATCCGCGCTCGGCCGAGCGTGACGAGGCTCTCCAGGATCTCCTGGATGTCGTGGGGTTTGGCGCGGCTGAAGTGTTTCGTGAGGTCGGTGGCGGTGACGGGGGTTTTGGCGGCGTGGAGGGCTTGCTCGGTGGCGCGGATGCGGTCTGCGAGGGATTTAGGCCAGGGGGTTTTGGCGGTGGGCTTGGTGCTGCCTTTGGCTGACTTCTGATTCCTGACCTCTGACTTCTTCCCCCGGTTCTTCTCGGGCAGGTCCGGCGTGTCTTGCGTTGCGGTGTCCTTGCCGGGCTTGTTCTGATACTCGGGGCGCAGCCAGTGGATGATGCCGCGTTTTTCTTCGGCGGCGCGCTCGGCGTTGAGGGCCACGAGGCGGGTGAGGATTTCGGCGTCGAGTTCTTTCTCAAAGGCGGCCACGGCGGCGGTGAACCCGGCGGGATCACAATCGAGCTGCGTGAGCGCGCCTGTCTTGAAGTCGTGGATTCTTCCGCCGCTGGCGTCTTCATGGGCCTGCCACAGATGGCCCCAGCCGTAGGCGTCGAAGACGGCGGCATCGAGGTCGTCGTGCAGTTGTTTGAGGATGGAGACGAGGCCGCGATCGTGGATGTCGCGTTCTTTGGGGGTCAATGTGATGGTAGGGATGCGCTGCGTCGCGTCCGTGATTTCCGAGGGCGGAGGCGGTGGGTTCTGGGTGCTCTTGCGCGGTGTTACGGACGATGGAGATGTCCCGGACAAGTCGGACCCGGCGCAGCGGGTCCCTACCAGTCCTTCGGCGGCGCGCAGCTTCTCCAGGACGTTGTAGAGGCCGGTGAGAGTGAGGTCTGGATGCTGGGCCTGCACGCGCTTGCGGTGCGCGTCGAGTTCCTCCGCCAGTTTCCGGATGCGCTCCTTCTCCGCTTCGTTGCACAGGGGAAAGGGGAATGGATCGAAGCAGCGGGACTTATTGTATCGCGGGCGGTCTTCCAAGGTGCCGCCTGATGTGAGTGCGAAAACGAGATGCGCACGGCTGCTCAAGACACCGAGAAGAAATGCGTCGTCCGAACCGAAGGCGATCAAGCTATGCTCTGGGAGCACGAACGAATCGAGGAATTCAAAGATGCGATGCTTGGCAGTCTCGACTGTCGCGATGAACTGCGGCAGACTTTCAGTCATTGCTCGCAGTTCGAAACGAGAGCGACCGAACAACCACCACTTCTCACGAAACAACCGGTCGCGGGTTTCACGCGCGTCAGAAGAATTTGGAACAGCGCGGGATATTGAGTGCGCGCTTGCTCGGCATTGAGTCCGGTGAAATCGATCACCCACATTCGTCTGCATTCATCAAGCAGGTCACGTCCATTGCGAATGGACCGGAGCACTTGCGTGAGCGAGCCATCTTTTCCCGCACCAAGACATTCCGCTTCTTCTCCCTCAATCACGAAACCGCGACCGGCGAGCATCACGCCCATCGAGGTAATGCCATCGTTGGCTTTAAGAGGACGAGCGCCGGCAACATCGGCACCGACGGTGAGGTCAGCGAATATCACGCCGTGCTTCGTTGGCGCAAACGTCACCACCGCCGATCCATCGTCGTGCGGCTGCTCGTCGATCACGTCAAGCAAGTCGCCCTCCTGCTTGCCCGCAGCGCCGACGGTCATGGCGATGCGGACGGCGGCTCCCTCGGCGGTGTCCACCCACGGATGGTCGGGGATGGCGAAAAGGAGACTCAGAGGGGGGCATTCCTGCCTGCTTGCTGGGCGAATGGCTGCTTTTGAGGGCTTTCCGGACGGTCCGTGGACACCAACGGGTAGTTCGTGGACACCAACGGGTGGTTCGTGGGCACCAACGGGTGGTTCGTGGGCCCCCACGGATGGCCCGTGCGCCCCCACGGATGGCCCGTGGGCCTCCACGGATGGTTCGTGGGCCCCCACGGATGGTCCGTGCGCCCCCACGGATGGCCCGTGGGATCCAACGGATGTTCGGGGAAGCTCCCCAGACGTTACGACCAAGGGGCTGCCTTTCAGATGCATCTCGACGACGCGCCGGGCGAAGGTCTGTCGGAGGCTGTTGGTGGTGATGAGTCCGAAGCGGGTGGCTTTCCCCATGCGAACGAGCGCGGCGGCCTTGTGCCACCAATACAAGACGAAGTCGGCGGACTCAGGCACCTCGGGATAGGTGGCGCGGAGGGTCTCGGCGTATCCGTCACCGAGGTCTTCGCGCAGTTTCACTTTGCCGATGAAGGGCGGATTGCCGACGATGTAATCCGCGTCGGGCCAGACGGCGGGGCGTGGGTTTGAATAGGTGAGCAGCGGCACGCGCTTGGTTTCATCGGGCACGTTGCGGTTCGTGACGAGGTCGGTCTTGGTGCTGCGGCGATCCCAGACGGTGATGATGTTCCCGCCTTCATCGCGCGCGGGCTGCGGCTCGCCGTTATACTGAAGCACGGCATCGCGGCACTCGATGTTTTTGAAGGCGCGGAGAATGGGCTCGGGTGGGGTGCGCTGGCCGTGGATTTTGAAATGCCACTGGAGGTAGCCGATCCAGAGCACCAGCTCGGCGATGGAGGCGGCGCGCGGATTCAGCTCGATGCCGAGGAACTGATGGGGATCGATGGTGTGCGTCTCCAACTCGAGTTTCATGTCCTCGCCAAACTGCGCGGCGCGGTCGAGCAGCTCGCCTTCGAGGATCTTCAATTGCTGGAGGGCGACGTAGAGGAAGTTGCCGGAGCCGCAGGCGGGGTCGAGCACGCGGACCTGGCAGAGGCGGTCGTGAAAAGCGTTCATCTCCTGCCGCGCTTTTTTGAGGTCGCCCTTCGTCGCGTGGGTGACGGCGGCGGCATAGACGTTTTCAAACTCCTCGCGCAGCGGGTCGATGACGGTGGGCAGGACGAGGCGCTCGACATAGGCGCGCGGGGTGAAGTGCGCGCCGAGGGCGTGGCGCTCCTCGGGCACGAGAGCGCGTTCCAGCAGGGTGCCGAAGATGGCGGGCTCGACGTTCTTCCATTGTTGGTTGGCGGCCTTTCTCAGGAGGCCGAGTTGGAAGCCGTTCACGGGAAGGACGGTGTCATCTTGGAACAAGCCGCCGTTGAATTGCAGAAGCTTTTTGCGCAGGACGACAGAGATGCCCTTGCCCGTGCCTTTGTTCATCTCGCGGAACAAGGTGCCGAGGAGGTCCTCAAATCCTGTGCCGTCCTTGGGCACCGAGTTGAGAAGCTCACTGAAGGCGCGGTCGGGCAGCAGGCCGACGTCCTCGGCGAACATGCAGAAGAGGCAGCGGGTGAGGAACTGCGCGACGGTCTCGGGGTCGTGCTTTTCTTGCTCCAATGATTTCGCCAACTCGGCCAGATAGCCTGCAATCTCGCGCGTGACATCGGCGGAGATTTTGGCGGGATCGAGCGCGAGGGGATTCGTCCAGATGAGCTGAAGGCGCTCGCGGATTTTTTCGTCGGCAAGGTCTTTGAGCTGGATGCGGAAGGTGCGCGGATCGGGGAACGGGAGGTAGGCTTTGCCGTTCTGCGTGAAGTCGGCATAGACCTCGAAGCTGTGGCCGACATCGCAGACGATGATGAAGGGCGGATTCGGTTCTTCGGCGGGCAGGTAGCGGACGTAGCGCTCGGCCTGGCCTTTGGCGCGGACCATGGCGTCATCCCAGCCCCCGGTGCCGCGCACGACGCCGGTTTTCTTTTGGCCAGCGGCGGCTCCGGACTCGATGGCGGCCAGCTCAAGCGCGGACTGCTCCATCTTCTGCGCGGTGAATTGCTTCGACTCTAGGACGAAGTGAGCGCGGCGGTAGAGGTCGATGAAGTTGGTGGACGAGCCGCCGGGGACTTTGACGGGGAACTCGAAACTGTAGCCGTCGGCGTGATTGTTTGACGGCAGCGGGACGCCGAGGATTTATGCGAGGCCGATGAGGAAGCTCTGCGAGTTCGCCCGCTCGTTGGCCTCGGCCTACTGCCAGTGCGAGATGAAAGCTTCGGGAGTGGTGAGGGCGGCGGGCATCGGAGGGGAGTCGCGGATGAGGTGCAGATGAAAGCGGGTTCCTTGAATCACAGCAAGCCTGGAATGGCGAACATTGAAAACAGCCGAGAACGGGATTTTGGAGGTTCCTGATGATTTCGGCCACATGTTCACATTTCCGACCGCTTTATTCACAGATTCCTAGCCGGACTGGGAACAACAAACCACAATATGTTGTTTAGAGTCCGTGAGGGCGCCACCATATTTTGCGGTTTGGTGATTTTTTTCTTGGCGAGATCGGGGCTGCCGTGTTTAACTCGGCGACTCCCGAAAATTCGGCTTCAATACCCGACCCGACAGACGCCAACCCATCGCTCTCCCACCCCCTTTTCCATCATGTATCTCAAGACTCTCACCATCCACGGCTTCAAGTCCTTTGCGGACAAGACACACTTTGAATTCCATCCCGGCGTGACTGGCATCGTGGGGCCAAATGGCTGCGGGAAATCGAATGTCGTCGATGCGGTGCGCTGGGTGCTGGGCGAGACCTCGGCCAAGGCGCTTCGTGGCGATGAAATGGCTGACGTTATCTTTAATGGTACAGACAAACGCAAGCCGGTGGGCATGGCGGAGGTGCAGTTGACCTTTGGCGACTGCGAGCAGGCGCTGGGCGTGGATTACAATGAGGTGGCGATCTGCCGTCGGGTGTTTCGGGATGGCCGATCGGAGTATCGCCTGAATGGAACGGTGTGCCGTTTGAAGGATTTCCAGGATCTGTTCGCGGGTACGGGGATCGGCCGTACGGCGTACTCGATCATGGCTCAGGGGCAGATCGACATGCTTTTGAGTTCGAAGCC